>Ga0164306_10000564_pt1 | contig 15242 bp, 16 predicted proteins | sample Whisoiple_242_MG_FD_110213 | JGI IMG/M metagenome (GOLD analysis project Ga0164306, IMG submission 110213) | Soil microbial communities amended with fresh organic matter from upstate New York, USA - Whitman soil sample_242_MG | ecosystem: Environmental > Terrestrial > Soil > Unclassified >... | reverse complement strand
TCGTCCAGACCGGCGACCGGGTCGCGGTCATCCCCGCCGAGCTCGGGGAGCTTCCCGCCCTGCGCGACTTCGCCGACGAGGACGTGCTGGGTGAGCTGGCGCGCAGGTGCGAGCAGCGCGACGTCGCGGCCGGAGAGGTCCTCGCCGCGGCCGGCGACGCGGCGGACCGCGTCCACCTGCTGGCCCACGGCAAGGTCGAGAAGATCGGGACCGGGCCGTACGGCGACGAGACGGTGCTCGGAGTCCTCGCCGACGGCGCCTACTTCGGCGACCACGTCCTGGTCGACGGCGACGCGACCTGGCAGTACACGGCCCGTGCGGTCACCGCCTGCACCCTGCTCACCCTGCGCCGGTCGGACGTGCTCAACCTCGCGGCCCGGGCCGACTCGCTCCGCGACCACCTCGCCGGGCTGCTCGCGATCCCGCACCAGCGGACCAACCCGTACGGCGAGGCGGAGATCGACCTCTCGGCGGGGCACGTGGGCGAGAGCGTCGTCCCGCACACCTTCGTCGACTACGAGTCGTCGCCCCGCGAGTACGAACTGAGCGTCGCCCAGACCGTGCTGAAGGTCCACACCCGGGTGGCCGACCTCTACAACCAGCCGATGAACCAGACCGAGCAGCAGTTGCGCCTCACCGTCGAGGCGCTGCGCGAGCGCCAGGAGCACGAGCTCGTCAACAACCGGGAGTTCGGCCTGCTCCACAACTGCGACTACGGACAGCGGATCCAGCCCCACGCCGGGGCGCCCGGTCCCGACGACATGGACGAACTCCTGTCGCGGCGACGCGGATCGAACCTCTTCCTCGCGCATCCCCGGGCCATCGCGGCCTTCGGCCGTGAGTGCAACAAGCGCGGCCTGGTACCGCAGAGCGTCGAGGTCGGCGGGCACCACGTACCCGCCTGGCGAGGGGTGCCGATCTTCCCCTGCAACAAGATCCCGGTCACCGACGCCCGCACCACGTCGATCATCTGCATGCGGACCGGCGAGGCGGACCAGGGTGTCGTCGGACTCCAGCAGAGCGGGATCCCGGACGAGATCGAGCCGAGCCTCTCGGTGCGCTTCATGGGCATCGACGAGCAGGCGATCATCTCGTACCTCGTGACGGCGTACTACTCCGCCGCCGTCCTCGTGCCCGACGCCCTCGGGGTCCTGGAGAACGTGGAGGTCAGCCGCTGGCGGTGACGCTCCCCGGGGGGCCCGGGCGTACGGCGCCCGGGCCCCGGCAGGCCCAGGCCGCGACACCGGTGCCCCGTGGCACCCGGAAGGAGTGACCGTGACCATGACCAGTACGGATGCCGCGATGGAGGAGGACAAGGCCGTCGCGCTCCTGGAGCGCACCCGTGACGCCGTCGATCCGCAGCTGCGGGCAGCCGTCGAGACGCTGCCCGGGGCGATCCGGCGGGTCGCCAAGTACCACTTCGGCTGGCAGGACGCCGACGGGACGCCCGCGGCGGGCCGGGCCGGCAAGGCCATCCGCCCTGCCCTCGTCCTGGCCGCCGCCCGCGCGGTGGGAGGCGATCCGGACGCCGCCATGCGTGCCGCGGTCGCCGTGGAACTCGCGCACAACTTCACCCTGCTCCACGACGACGTCATCGACGAGGACACCACGCGCCGGCACCGGCCCACGGCCTGGGCGGTGTTCGGTGTGCCCGACGCCGTGATCACGGGTGACGCGATGTTCTCGCTCGCCCTCCGCCTCCTGACGGACGATCCGCACCCGGCGTCCCCGCACGCGGCGGGACGGCTCTCCACCTGCGTCATCGAGCTCTGCGCGGGACAGCAGGCCGACTGCGGCCTGGAGGACCGCGGCCCGGACGACGTCACCCTGGACGAGTGCCTGGCCATGGCCATGGCCAAGACCGGCGCCCTGCTCGGCTGTGCCTGCGCCCTGGGCGCGCTCTACGGCGGGGCGGACGGGAGGGCGGTGCGCGCGATGGACGGCTTCGGAAGGGAGGCGGGCCTCGCCTTCCAGCTCATCGACGACCTGATCGGCATCTGGGGCGACACGGCCCGCACGGGCAAACCGGTCGGCGCGGACCTGACCGCCCACAAGAAGTCCCTGCCGGTGGTCGCCGCGCTCACCTCGGGCACCCCGGCGGCCGCCGAGCTCGCCGCGCTCTACCGGGGCGCCATGAACACGCCGGGGGAGGTGAGGAGCGCCGCGGACGCGGTCGAACGGGCGGGGGGCCGTGACTGGGCCCAGGCGGCGGCCGCGGACCGGATGGCCCGGGCCGTGCACCATCTGTCCCGCGCGGTCCCCGACCCGGCCGCTGCCGGAGACCTGCTGGCCCTGGCCGAGTTCGTCACCCGCAGAACGTACTGAACCGGACCGCCCAGGACCGGCCGGTCGGCCAACTCTATGATTCCGTCGGTCGGTTGCGACGATCCACCACGGGACGAAGGGGCGGGGCCGGTCATGGGCGTACGCGTACGGCAGGCGGAGCGGCGGGACAGGGACCAGGTCGTACGGATCCTGGCGGAGGCCTTCCACCACGACCCGGTGAGCTGCTGGGTCTTCCCGGACGAGGATCACCGGCACGCGGTGCACGGGAGGTTCCTGGGGGTCTTCGCGGACGTCGCGCTGGAGGAGGGACGTGTCGACCTGCTGGAGGACGGCACGGCGACGGCCCTCTGGCTCGATGTGCCCGCGGGCCCGCCGGAGGAGGAGGACGACACCCCCGCCCTCATGAGGGAGACCGCGGATCCCGACAACGAGCGGGCCGAGCTGGTGGGGCGGCTGACCGGAGCGGTCCATCCCCACGACCGCGCGCACGCCTACCTGTTGATGATCGGCGTCGCCCCCGGGCACCAGGGGGAGGGCATCGGTGAAGCGCTGATCAGGGAGGTCCTGGAGCGCTGCGACCGGGAGGGGACCCCCGCCTACCTGGAGGCGAGCAGCGCGCGCAGCCGCGGTCTCTACGAACGGCTCGGCTTCACCTTCACGGGACGGACCGTCGAGCTTCCCGAGGGCCCGCCGATGTGGCCCATGTGGCGTGAGCCGCAGGCCCGATGAGCGGTCCGGCCACCCGGCCCACGGAAGGGGAGGGTGCCGCAGGGCGGGCCCTGGGGCCGGGCTACAGTCCCTGCTCATGACAGATGAGTCGTGGGCAGGCTGGTACCGGGACCGCCGTGGTTCCGAGGCCGTCATTCTCACCACGGACGGACAGTCGCTCCGTATCCGGGTGCGGGGCACGGACTTCGAGGGCGCGAGCTTCGACGGTCTGCGCCCCGTGGAGGGCGCGCCGGCCACCGAGGGGCTGTTCGACCTCCCGGACGGCGTGCTCGACGACTGCGTCCTGGAGTGGGACCTGCCGCTGCCGGTCCTCGCGGCCGGCACGGCCCGCCAGGCCACCCTCCGCTGCCTGCTGTCCCTGCGCAGGGCGGATCCGGACCTGTGCCTGGCCCTCCATCTGGACGGCGCGGTGTACGAGTCGAACCGCGCCGAGGGCGACTTCGCCGCGGCGCTGGCCACGGTGCAGCGGGTCCTGCCGCCGGACATCCATCTGCAGACGTGCATAGCCTGCGCCTTCTCCGACTACTTCCCGGCCCCGGTCCGCGGGCTGTCCGGCGGGCTCGCCTGCTTCCGCGGGGCGAAGGACGCCTACCGCGACGTGGCGGGCGGGGACGACGTCGCGGACCTCTGGGACCTGCGGACCGGATTCGTCCAGGAGATATGGAGCTGCCGGGAGTTCGAACCACGCCCGGCGCACGGGGCCGGCACGGGGCACCGGGGGGCCTTCCCGCTCGAACTGGCCTGACCCTTCCGGCAACGCCGTGGGGCCGTCCCGCCGGTGCGGAACGGCCCCTGTGCCGGGTGGTGCGGTCGCGCCGGAAGTCGTGTCAGGAGGTCGCGCGGGCGAGCGCGGCCGCGAAGCCGTTCTGCCAGAGGGTGTTCACCCTCGAGCGCTCGGTCGAGTTCGGGTAGGCGTTCGTGCAGGACGTGCCGGGGCCGCCACCGGACATGAGCTCGCTGCACGGGCCGGTGTAGTGGTCGGGCAGCCCGAGGACGTGCCCGGTCTCATGGGCGGTGACCCGGGTCGAGTTGTACTGCCGGTTCTGGGCGTAGTCCAGGAAGATGTAGCCGCTGCCGTGGCCGTTCGTGCTCGCGTACGACCCACGGGAGTCGTTGCCCTCGCGGTAGGTGAAGTCGGGGTTCGACCCCTCCTGCAGCTTGACGTTGCTGACCGAGCTGTTCCAGATGCTGGTGCTGCTCGCTATCTGGCTGCGGAAGCTGGGGGCGTTGGTGGTGCTGTAGACGACGGTGACCGCCGCCGCACCCGGGTTCGCGGCCCGCTTCTCGGCGACCGACTTCATGACGGCGTCGAAGAAGGCCTTGTTGGCCTTGGCGTTCTCGCTCGAACCGGCGTACGCGGCGTAGCCGGCCTGGGCGGTGCTCGCGGGGGACGGGGCGGCGGCGACCGCGGGGGTGGTGCCGAGCGCGGCGGCGAGGCCGAGTCCGAGACCGGCCACGGCCGACATGACAGCTGTCCTGGGGTGTCTCATGGGGGGTGTCTCCTGCCTGTCCGATGAACCCCGTCCGGATGTCCGGAGGGAGAACGGGTGGGGGGTACGGCAAGAGTGTCGGGGCAGCCGGGCCCGCGGCGGATGATGTCAACCGGCGATAGCGCCGCCCTATCGCCCGCTCCGCGGAGGCCGACGGAGGGGCGGGAGACGCACAGAACCATCACAGTTCCGGACGCCCCGACACCCCCTGAATCGGCCCGGTTGGTGGGGGTTGGGGCATCTGGTGCTCGACGTACGAACAGCCATACCCTCGCGTTCATGGAGCTCGAGGTGAGGCACCTCAGGGCGCTCTGCGCCATCGCCGACACCGGCAGCCTGCACCAGGCGGCACGGAGGCTGGGCGTCAGCCAGCCCTCCTTGACCACCCAGCTCCAGCGGATCGAGAAGAGCATGGGCGCGGAGCTGTTCCGCCGCGGGAGGACGGGCTGTCTGCCCACCCTCCTCGGACACGCCGTCCTCAGCCGGGCCCGTCCTCTGGTGGACGGCATGTCCGCCCTGGTCGGCGCCGCGATGGCGGAGGCCGAGGCCGCCCGGGCAGGCGGCCCGCGCCTGCGCATCGGGTCCACCGCGAGCAGGGTCATCGGCGGCTGGCTGCGCGGACTTCGCCTCCGGCTGCCCGGCACCGACATCTCGCTCCGGGTCGACGTCTCCGCCCGGGCACTGCTCGGGGAGGTCGCGGCCGGCCGGCTGGACGTCGCCTTCGTGCACGAGGTCGAGGGCTGCCCGCTCGCCGTCCCGGACGGACTCGTCCAGCGCGTACTCCTGGAGCGGGAACCGCAGTTCATCTCCCTGTCCCGGGACCACCCGGCCGCGGGACGGCCGGTGGTGGACCTCGACGACCTGGCGGACGACCGGTGGATGGTCGACCCCTCCGTGGACGGGGAATGGGACGGTGTCCGGCGGGTCCTGGGTGCCGCCGGCCTCGATCCGCCCGTCCTGCACGGCGACTACCTCACGGCGGCCTCCCTCGTCGTGCTCGGTGAGGCGGTCGCCCCCTGCCAGCCCACCTCGGTCCCCCGCGACGACATGGCGATACGCCCGCTGCGCGGCGACCCGCTGGCGGTACGGCTGCTGCTGGTCTCCCGGCAGGGCGCGGACACGGACGCGGTGTACGGGGAACTGGAGGCGGCCTACCGCGACGCGGCACGGCGGGCCGAGGACTACCACCGGTGGCTGCTGCGCCACCGCAGCCCGCTCGCGCAGACGTCCTGAGCCGGGAGTTCCCCGTTCTGCCGAGAGCGACCTTCCGTTGTCCCCACCGGCCGCGGCGGGCACGATCGCCCTATGAGGCTCCTGATGCTGGGCGGTACGGAATTCGTCGGACGCGCCGTCACCGAGGCCGCGCTCGCGCGTGGATGGGAGATCACGGTCTTCCACCGCGGCCACCACGCGGCACCCGCCGGGGCGCGGACACTGACCGGTGACCGCACGACGGGGGAGGCCGGCCTGCGGGCACTGGCCGACGGCACCTGGGACCTGGTCGTCGACACCTGGAGCGGCGCACCCTCGGCGGTGCGGGACGCGGCCCGGCTGCTGTCGGGCAGAGCCGGGCACTTCGGTTACGTCTCCAGCAGGTCGGTGTACGCCCATCCCGCTCCGGCCGGGCTGGCGGAGGACGGCCCGCTGGTGGCCGGTGCCTCTCCCGACGACGGCCCCGACGTCTCCTACGCCCTGGCCAAACGCGGCGGGGAGCTGGCCGCGCTCGACGCCTTCGGGGACCGGGCGCTGCTGGCCCGGGCCGGGCTGATCCTCGGCCCCGGGGAGAACATCGGCCGTCTGCCGTGGTGGCTGGGCCGGGCCGCACGGGGCGGAGCCGTCGTCGCGCCGGGGCCACCGGACGCCGGAATCCAGTACATCGACGCCCGTGACCTGGCGGACTGGCTGCTGGACGCCGCGGCCGGCGGCCTCTCCGGGGCGTACAACACCGTGAGCCACCCCGGGCACGCGACCATGGGTGAACTCCTGGACGCCTGCGTCCAGGTCACCGGATCGCGTGCCCGGCTGCGCTGGACCGACCCGGAGACGCTCCTCGCCGCGGGCGTCGAGCCATGGACGGACCTGCCTGTCTGGCTGCCCGCCGGCGAACTCCACGACACGCTGCACAGGGGTGATGCCTCCAAGGCGCACGCCGCCGGGCTGCGGTGCAGACCGGTCGGTGAGACGGTCGCCGACACCTGGGCCTGGATGCGGGATCTCGGTGGCACGGTCCCGCAGCGTCCGGACCGGCCGGCCGTCGGTCTCGACGCGCGGACGGAGGCGAAGCTCCTCGGGACGCCCGCCGGCCCTTAACGTGGCCCGATGACCGAACAGTTGCTGCACCTCACCGAAGAGCCCCTGTGGGAGGCCGCTCGCACCGCGGGGACGTACGAGATGTCGACCAGGGGCCGCACCCTGGGGGAGGAGGGGTTCATCCACTGCTCACTGCCCCACCAGCTCCCGTCTGTGGCACGGGCGGTGTACGGGTCGGACACCGACAACCTGGTGGTTCTCGTCATCGACACCGGTCGGGTCCCGGCGCCCGTCCGGTACGAGGCGATGGAGCCGGGCGGCGAGGAGTTCCCGCACATCTACGGACCGCTGCCCACGGACGCCGTCGTGGAGGTGCGCCCCTGGGCGGGGCAGGCCACGCGCGCCGCGGACGAGCAGGGCGGGACCCCGTGATCAGTGATCTCGTCGCGGTGACCGGCGCGAGCGGCGCGGTCGGCGGCCGGGTGGCCGCCCGGCTGGCCCGTACAGGTGTCCCCGTGCGCCTCCTCGGCCGTGACCCCGCCCGGCTGCCCGACCTGCCCGGCGCGGTCGCCGCGCCCCCGGCGGCGTACGGCGACGGGGAGGCCATGCGCCGCGCCCTCGACGGCGCGCACACCCTGTTCCTCGTCTCGGCGCACGAGAGCCCCGGCCGGGTGACCGAGCACACCACGGCGGTGGACGCGGCCCTGGCGGCGGGTGTCGAGCGCATCGTGTACGTGTCGTTCCTCGGTGCGGCGCCGGACGCGACGTTCACGTTCGCCCGCGACCACTGGCACACCGAGGCGCACCTCCGCATGACCGGAGTGCGCCACACCTTCCTGAGGGACGGCTGGTACCTCGCCGGCATCCCCGCGATGACGGGTTCCGACGGTGTCGTGCGCGGCCCCGGCGGCGAGGGGCGGGTCTCTGCCGTCTCCCACGAGGACATCGCGGACGCGGCGTCGGCCGTCCTGCTGGACGAGGGCACGGGCCACGACGGCGCGACGTACGAGCTCACGGGCCCCGAGGCGTTCACCCTGGCGGAGGCCGCCGAGGAACTGAGCCGGCACACCGGCCGCACGGTCCGGTACGTGCCCGAGACCGAGGAGGAGGCCTACGCCTCCCGTGCCCGCTACGGTGCCGAGGACTGGGAGGTGGCCGGCTGGGTCACCTCGTACCAGGCGATCGCCGCCGGCGAGCTGGAGACGGTCTCGGACGCCGTCCCCACCCTCACGGGCCGTCCGGCCACAGGTCTGTCCGCCTACCTGAGGGACCACCCGGACAGCTACCGCCATCTCCTGCCGGAGGCCTGACGGGCCGTTCGCGGGCAGTCCCGGCACCACGGCGGGGCGGCCGGGAAAAGAGAAGACCGCACCCGGTCCGTCAGGGGCGCCGTGGACGGCGTCCGGAGGACCGGGTGCGGACGGATGGGCGACGGGCCGGCGGGGATCCCGCCGGCCGGTCGGCCGGGCCCGGGGTCAGGCCTTCTTGGTCTCCCAGAAGATCGTGTCGATCTGGGCGATCAGGTCCAGAGCCTTCTGGCCCGTGGCCGGGTCGTTCGAGCCCTTGGCCGCGGAGAGCGCCTTCAGGGTGTCGTTGACCAGCTGGTGCAGCTCCGGGTACTTCTCGAAGTGCGGGGGCTTGAAGTAGTCGCTCCAGAGCACCGAGACGTGGTGCTTCGCGAGTTCGGCACGCTGTTCCTTGATCAGAACGGCGCGGGTGCGGAAGTCCGCGTCCTCATTGGCCTGGTACTTCTCCTGGACGGCCTTGACGGACTCGGCCTCGATGCGGGCCTGGGCCGGGTCGTACACGCCGCAGGGCAGGTCGCAGTGGGCGCTGACCTTCACCTTGGGGGCAAACAGGCGGGAAAGCATGGAGCTGTCCTTCCTCGTGATCGTCTTCTCAGGTGGGACATTACTCCGTGGGAGGCCCCTTTCCGCGGCTGCCCCCTGGGGCTTAGGCCAAAAGTCCGGGGTGAGGATGGGACCGTCGGCCGAAAATACGGAGTGGTGCGCGCAGCCGTGTGCCGGAGGATGGACGGGGAGGTGCCACAGATGCCGGAACCGGCGGAGGAGCCGTGGAGCGGGCGGGCGGCGCGCAGGCCGTTCCAGGTGGTGGAGGTGACGGGGCCGTCGATGGTTCCCACGCTCTACCACGGGGACCTGCTGCTCGTTCAGCGCGGGGCGCCGGTGCGCCCGGGGGACGTGGTGATCCTGCGTCATCCGCTCCAGCAGGACCTGCTGGTCGTGAAGCGGGCCTCCGAACGGCGCGACGGCGGCTGGTGGGTGCTCGGCGACAACTCGTTCGCGGGCGGGGACAGCACGGACTACGGGACGGTGCCCGAAGAGCTCGTGCTGGCCCGGGTACGGGCCCGCTACCGGCCGCTGAGGAAGGATCAGCGGTCGGTGTTCGGGCTGCTGGGCTGGGCGGTGTCGGCGGTGCGCCGGGTCTCGTCGGAACGCTCCGACTCCAGGCGCTTGCGGGCGCGGTAGGCGGCCACGTTGGCCCGGGTCGCGCAGCGGTCCGAGCAGTAGCGCCGGGAGCGGTTCGTCGAGGTGTCGAGGTAGGCGTTGCGGCACGGCGCGGCCTCGCACAGGCCGAGCCGGTCCACACCGTGCGAGGTGAGGTGGAAGGCGAGGCCCATGGCCGCGATCGCGGCGTAGCCCGCCGTCGCGTTCGACGGGTGGTCGGCGAGGTGCATGTGCCAGTCCGGCGTGCCGTCCTCGGCCCGGGTGTCGTGGCCGGAGATCTGCGGGCTCACCGGGAACTCCAGCAGCAGTGAGTTGAGCAGATCGACCGCGAGGGTCTCGTCGCCGTCGTCCGCCGCCTCGAAGACCGCGCGCAGCCGGGCCCGCACGGACCGGAAGCGGGTCACGTCCCCGTCGGTCGCACGGCGGGCCGCCTGCGCGTTCGCGCCGAACAGGTCACGCACGGACTCGACCGTGGTGAGGGAGTCCGTGCCCCGGGCCGGCTCCTCGGTGTTGACCAGACGCACGGCGTAATCCGAGTAATAGGCCAATTCCACTTGTAGTCCTTACGGCGTCGGTCTATGGTCGATGCGTCGACCAGTGTAATGGGTGGTCGCCTTTGATGGGTATTACAGATATGCGTGACGAGGTGGAGGTCCGGGTGACGGCGACAGGCACCGACTGGCAGTCCTGGCAGGAGAGCTGGGACCGGCAGCAGGAGTGGTACATGCCGGACCGCGAGGAGCGGTTCCGGGTGATGCTGGACATGGTCGAGGCCGTCGTGGGGCCCGAACCGAGAGTGCTCGACCTGGCGTGCGGTACGGGCAGTATTACGGACCGGCTGCTCAAGAGGTTCCCCCGAGCCACCAGTACGGGCGTCGACCTCGACCCCGCGCTGCTCGCCATCGCGCGCGGCACCTTCGAGGGGGACGACCGGGTCACCTTCGTCACCGCCGACCTGAAGGACGCCGCCTGGACCGAACGGCTTCCGCACGAGGCGTACGACGCCGTGCTCACCGCCACCGCACTGCACTGGCTGCACAGTGAGCCGCTGGCCACCCTGTACGGGCAGATCGGCGGACTGGTCAGGGACGGCGGGGTCTTCATGAACGCGGACCACATGATCGACACCGGGACCCCCCGCATCAACGCCGCCGAACGCGCCCACCGGCACGCGGCCATGGACCGGGCCAGGGCCCGGGGCGCCGTGGACTGGGCGGACTGGTGGGCCCTGGCGGCGAAGGACCCGGTCCTCGCGGAGCCCACGGCCGAGCGGTTCGCGATCTACGGCGAGCACGCGGACGGTGACATGCCGTCCGTCCACTGGCACGCCCGCACACTGCGCGAGGCCGGCTTCGCGGAGGCGCGGGCGGTCTGGGCCTCGCCCTCGGACAGCCTGGTGCTCGCCGTGAAGTAGGGCGGCGGTACGGGGGCCGAGGGGCGGGAAGCGACGAGGAGGGCGGTACGGACCAGGTCCGTACCGCCCTCCTCGTCGTCGCGGGGGTGCTACAGCACCTTTGACAGGAAGGACTTCGTCCGGTCGTGCTGCGGGTTCGTCAGGACGTCGCGCGGGTGGCCCGACTCGACCACGACGCCGTCGTCCATGAAGACCAGCGCGTCACCGACCTCACGGGCGAAGCCCATCTCGTGGGTGACCACGATCATCGTCATGCCCTCCTCCGCGAGGCCGCGCATGACGTCCAGGACGTCACCGACCAGCTCCGGGTCGAGGGCCGACGTCGGCTCGTCGAAGAGCATCAGCTTCGGCTCCATGGCCAGGGCGCGGGCGATGGCCACCCGCTGCTGCTGTCCGCCGGAGAGCTGGGACGGGTAGTTCTTCGCCTTGTCGGACAGGCCGACCCGGTCCAGCAGCCGCTCGGCGCGGGCCCGGGCGACCGCCCTGGTCTCGCGCTTGACCTGGATCGGCGCCTCCATGACGTTCTCGAGGGCCGTCATGTGCGGGAACAGGTTGAAGCGCTGGAAGACCATGCCGATGTCACGTCGCTGGAGGGCGACCTCGGTGTCCTTGAGCTCGTAGAGCTTGTCGCCCTTCTGCCGGTAGCCGACCAGTTCGCCGTCGACGTACAGCCGTCCGGCGTTGATCTGCTCCAGGTGGTTGATGCACCGGAGGAACGTCGACTTGCCGGAACCGGACGGGCCGATCAGGCAGAACACCTCACGCGGGGCGACCTCCAGGTCGATGCCCTTGAGGATGTGCGCGGGGCCGAAGGACTTGTGGACGCCCTCGGCCTTCACCATGGCGGTCATGCGGAGACACCCCCCGAAGGACGGTTGCTGAAGGAGGCGAAGTTGACCTTGACCCGCTGCCACGGGGTGAGCGGCAGGCTGCGCAGGGTGCCCCGGGCGTAACGCCGCTCCAGGTAGTACTGGCCGACGCTGAACACGCTGGTCATCACGATGTACCAGATGGAGGCGACGAAGAGCATCTCCATCACCGCGTAACTGGTCGAGCCGATCTGCGAGGTGGAGCGCAGCAGCTCGTTGTAGGTGACCGCGTAGACCAGGGACGAGGTCTTCAGCATGTTGATGAACTCGTTGCCGGTCGGCGGGATGATCACCCGCAGGGCCTGCGGGAGCACCACGCGGCGCATCGTCTTCGCCTGGGTCATGCCGAGCGCGTGCGAGGCCTCGGTCTGGCCCTCGTCCACCGACTGGATGCCCGCCCGGACGATCTCCGCCATGTACGCGGCCTCGTTGAGGGCCAGCCCCAGCAGGGCGCACATGAACGGCGTCATCACGTCGGTCATCTCGTCCTTGTAGACGAACGGGATGTTGAGGACCGGGAAGATCAGGGCCAGGTTGAACCAGAGCAGCAGTTGCACGTAGACCGGGGTGCCGCGGAAGAACCAGATGTACAGCCACGCCACCCAGCTGGTCACGGGGTTCCTGGAGAGCCGCATCACGGCGAGCACCACACCCAGGACCACGCCGAGGGCCATGGCGAGCACACTGATCATCAGCGTGCGGCCGGCTCCCGCCAGGACGGTGTCGTCGAACAGCTTGTCCTGGACGGCCTGCCACTGGATGTTGCCCTGCGAGAAGGCGTAGACCAGGGCAGCCAGCAGCGCGAGCACGACCACACCGCTGATCCAGCGGCCGACGTGCCGTACGGGGATGGCCCTGATGGTCTCCGGTGCGACGGTGGTGGCCTTGGAGACGGGTGCCTCGGCGACCGATGGGCCGCCGGGCACCTTGTCGAACTTGTCAGTCACGGTGACTGCCCTTCGGTGGTGCGCCGGTCACTTGCCGCCGTTGACGGCGGCCTTGTCGATCGCGCCGGTCCCGGCACCCCACTTGTCGAGGACCTTCTGGTAGGAACCGTCGGCGATGATCGCGTCCACGGCCTCCTTGAGCGCGTCACGCAGCTCGGTGTTGTCCTTGTTCACGGCGATGCCGAAGGGGCCGGCGTCGACCTGCTCGCCGACGACCTCGAAGTCCTTGCCGCCGTTGGCCTTGCGGGCCAGGTCGAGGGCGACGGGGTAGTCGTTGACACCGGCGACGGCGCCGCCCGACTTCACACGGGTCTGGGCCTCGGTGTCGTTCTCGAAGGACTGGATGTCGACGGCCTTCTTGCCGCCGTCCGTGCACGCCTTCGACTGCTTCTGCAGGGCCTTCTCGTACGTGGTGCCGCGCTGGACCGCCGCGCCCTTGCCGCACAGGTCCTCGATGGACTTGATGCCCTCGGGGTTGCCCTTCTTGGTGTAGACGGCGGTGCCGGCCAGGAAGTAGTCGACGAAGTCGACGCCCTTGCCGAGCTTCTTGCCGCTGTCGTCCAGGCCCTCCTGGCGCTGCTTGTTGTCCGTGATGGACGACATGGCGATGTCGTGGCGGCCGGTGTTGAGAGCGGTGATCAGGCCGTCGAACGAGCCGGAGGTGAACTCGAACTTCACACCGAGCTGCTTGCCGAGCGCCTCGGCGAGGTCGGGGTCCACACCGACGATCTTGCCGTTCTCGACGGACTCCATCGGCGCGTACTCGGCGTTCGTGCCGACCTTGATGACGCCGGACTTCTGGTACTTCTCCGGCAGCTTGTCGAAGAGCGGGGCGGTGTTCCCGGACGTGCCGTCCGCGGCCTTCTTCGAACCGCTGTCGGTCTGGTCGCCACAGGCGGTCAGCAGCAGGGTGCCGGCGACCGCGACTGCGCAGACCGCGGCAATCCGGGACTTCGCGGCCGTACGACAGAGGGTGCTTGCGGTCATGATCGGAATCCTCCGGCGGTGAGGGAATGCTGCCTTTTCAGGTGGGTACGCACGCACCTTCGAGTGACGCCACCTTGTGTGATTAGGGCATCTTGCCATTCGGACTCACCCGATCAGGGGTCCAGCCATGTCAAAATCGGGTAACGGGCGACCCCCGAACCTCAACGGGCCGGTACGGCAAGGCCGGACCATCTGCTGGAAAGTGCGCACCCTTCCGGAGAATCTCCGGTGCGTCTCGACCTACGGACCGCCTTTGTAGCCCTTAGTGGACTTGTCCAGATATTCGGCTATGAGTCATCTCACCGAGTCGATACCGACTCGTAAGAGGCCCGGTCCGTCCGGTAAGAAAGACCTTTACACCCCTCATCCGGGGCTCAGGGCGCGTGTGCGGCGCGCCCGCGCGTATGTGCCTCCCCTGCCGGAGCGGTCCAACCGCTCAGCGCCGGGAACGTACGCGGTGCCCGCCCACCCCTCCTCAACCAGGAGTGGCCACCCTCAAATGATGAAGACTTAAGGGGTCAACACAATGGCAGCGGAGATCGTCAATCCTCGCAGCGACAGCACGACGCACGGCACGGCCGGTGCGGCAGGACCCGGCGGTGCGGACGAGCCCTTCGACCCGGCTTTCGCCCTTCACCGCGGCGGGAAGATGGCCGTGCAGGCCACCGTTCCGATCCGCGACAAGGACGACCTGTCCCTCGCGTACACGCCCGGCGTGGCCAAGGTGTGCAGCGCCATCGCCGAGCAGCCCGAACTCGTCCACGACTACACCTGGAAGTCGCAGGTCGTGGCCGTCGTCACGGACGGCACCGCGGTGCTCGGCCTCGGGGACATCGGTCCTGAGGCCTCCCTCCCCGTGATGGAGGGCAAGGCGATCCTCTTCAAGCAGTTCGGCGGGGTCGACGCGGTGCCGATCGCGCTCGCCACGACCGACGCCGACGAGATCGTCGAGACCGTCGTCCGCCTCGCGCCGTCCTTCGGCGGGGTGAACCTGGAGGACATCTCGGCGCCCCGGTGCTTCGAGATCGAGCGCAAGCTCCAGGAGCGTCTCGACATCCCGGTCTTCCACGACGACCAGCACGGCACGGCGGTGGTCACCCTCGCGGCCCTGCGCAACGCCGCGAAGCTGTCCGGCCGTACGCTCGGTGATCTGCGCGCCGTCATCTCCGGCGCCGGCGCGGCGGGTGTGGCCATCGCGAAGTTCCTCCTGGAGGCCGGCATCGGTGACGTCGCCGTCGCCGACCGCAAGGGCGTCGTCAGCGGCGACCGCGACGACCTCACCGAGGTCAAGCGCGAGCTGGCCGAGATCACCAACCGGGCGGGCATCACCGGCTCCCTGGAGACCGCGCTGGCCGGTGCCGACGTCTTCATCGGCGTCTCCGGCGGTACGGTCCCCGAGCCGGCCGTGGCCTCGATGGCGCCCGGCGCGTTCGTGTTCGCCATGGCCAACCCGAACCCCGAGGTCCACCCCGACGTCGCGCACAAGTACGCGGCCGTGGTGGCGACCGGACGGTCGGACTACCCGAACCAGATCAACAACGTGCTGGCGTTCCCCGGCATCTTCGCGGGCGCGCTGCAGGTGCGGGCTTCCCGGATCACCGAGGGCATGAAGATCGCGGCGGCGAACGCGCTGGCGGACGTCGTCGGCGACGAGCTGGCGGCCGACTACGTGATCCCGTCGCCGTTCGACGAGCGGGTGGCCCCGGCGGTCACCGCCGCGGTGGCGGCCGCCGCGCGGGCGGAGGGTGTGGCCCGGCGCTGAGCCGGTGGGGCGTGGGTGGGGGTACGGGTTCCCGGGTGCG
>Ga0164306_10000562_pt1 | contig 15249 bp, 14 predicted proteins | sample Whisoiple_242_MG_FD_110213 | JGI IMG/M metagenome (GOLD analysis project Ga0164306, IMG submission 110213) | Soil microbial communities amended with fresh organic matter from upstate New York, USA - Whitman soil sample_242_MG | ecosystem: Environmental > Terrestrial > Soil > Unclassified >... | reverse complement strand
GCGTCGAACTGCGGCCAGTAGTCGGGGTCGCGGCGCCACATGAAGTGCGCGTGCTCCTTGACGGCGACGCCGATGTCGAGCGGCGCGAGCGCCTCGGCGAGCACCCTTGCGGTGTAGGCCTGGTCGCGCCACTCCTGACCCATGACGTCGGCGCTCGACTCGGGCTGCACCTGCAGCGGCAGAAAGACGAACTTCTCGGGCACCGGGTCCCAGCGACGGTCCTGGTACTCGCGCAGGTTGAGCCGCGCCTTGACGGGGTTGAGCCACGGGAGCCTGGCGTAGTCCGAGGGCCGGGGCAGCTGGAGGTTCGCGCCCCGGTCGACGGCGAACTCCTTGATGCGGTCGCTCGCGAGCCGCCAGATCTCCTGGCCGGTCTCGACCTTGAGGTTGCGCGCGAAGCCCATCGGCCGACCGTGCTCGGCCCGCCACGTGTCGATGAAGGCCTGACCCGCGGCGAGGGCCGACGGGTCCTCGACCTGCCGCTCCCACAGGGTGATCCCCTTGGGCGCGCCGATGAGGCCGAAGCGGTCGGACGGGAGGCGTATGCCGCGGGGCCAGGTCGCGAGGCCACCGTGGTGGGTCACGAGGCCGGCCGTGAGCAGCTCGGACGTCACGGTGAACTCGACGAGGGCCAGGACGGGGCCGCGACCCTCGATGGCCGCCTCGAGCTCCTCGGCGGCGAGGTTGAGGAAGTTCATCGCGGTGTCGACCCGGTTGCGGCGCAGCGCCCGCTCGGACACGAGCAGGTCGAGGGGGTCGAGACCCACCCCGGCGCAGGCCCGTTTGAGAGCGGCGTGGGGCGCGAGGCCACTGACGACGTTGGCCTTGCGCGCGGCGGCATACGGCAGCCGGACGGTCGTGGCGCGCGGCGCGTGCCGGCGCACCCACGCGAGGTTGGCGTCCGTGCGGACGACGAGGATGAGGTCCTTCGTCTCGAAACCCGCGTGCACGAGGGCCGGGACGAGGAGGTCGTCGTAGCCCAACCCCATGTGGACGAGCGGTGTCACCACGAAAGCGTCTCTCCTGCGTGTCGGTGCGTGCCGGATCGAGGCGAGCCGGGCGAGCGCCTCATCCTATCCGCGCAGCACGCGCAGGATCCGCGGCGCGACGGCCACGGCGGCCGCCCCGACGAGGGCGGCGAGTGCGACGCGCACCCACGCAGCCGGCCCCTCCAGCGGCAGCACGGCACCCACGAGGGCGAGCGCGACACCGGCGAGCGCCACGACGGCCACCCGCGGCGGCCAGCGCAGCGGCGAGTGGGTCCGCGCGAACCACGTCGTCAGGGCCATGAGCACGACGTAGCCCACGGCCTTGGCGATCGCGACGCCGACGACCCCACCCGTCGCGCCCGACCGCGGCGCGAGCCAGAGCGCGACGAGGACGACGACCGCGAGCGCGATGAGCGCGGCCCAGGCGAGCCGGCCGGTGCGCTCGGCGTCGAGCACGGCGAGCGACGAGCCCTGGTAGAGCATGTACGACACCGACACGGTGCAGATGACCCCGAGCGCGCCGACCATGGCGACGTGGTCGAAGCCGGGGTCGGCCATGACGGCGACGAGCCACGGCCCGAGCAGCGCCACCCCCGCCGCGCCCGCCGCGACGACGGTCGTCAGGGCGGTGCCCGTGCGGGCCGTCCACGCCCAGCGGCGGTCGATGGGGTGCGAGAGCACGAGCGGCCCCCACGCGTTGAAGAGGGCGACGGCGAGCACGAACGGCATGTTCCCGAGCTGCAGCGCCACCTGGTAGCTGCCCGCCCCGGCCTCGCCGACGAGGACCCTGGCCAGCAGCACGTCCCCGGAGAGCAGGCCGAGCATCGCGGCCGCCTGCGGCAGCAGGGGCGTGGCCAGGCGGATGCCCGCCCGGACCCGCGCGCGCTCGACCGTGGGTGGCAGCGGACGGCCGAGGACGAGGGGGAGGACGGCAGCCAGCACGACGACGACGGCGTATGCCGTGAGGTACGTCCCCGCGGTCGGCTCGGCCCGCGCCGCCAGGAGTCCCGCGAGCTGTGCCCCGACGGTGGCGAGCACGGCGAGGGCGAGGAAGCCCCAGGGCTGGAGTCGCGCCCGCATCAGCGTCTGGCCGGCCACGACCGTCGTCAGGGCCACCGCGGCGACGACGAGCGGCACCCACTGTCGGAGGTCCGCGTGCCCGGTGGCCGAGAGGAGCAGGGCCAGCGCGAGGCCGACGACGCCGAGCCCGAGGGCCAGCAGCACCATCGTCCCGGCGAGGGCCCGCGCGACCCGAGGGCCCTCGGCACCGCGGTGGTGCTCGCGGAGCACGACCTGCGGCAGTCCGGCGGCGGCGATGGTGCCGACCATCTGCACGACGACGAGACCTGTTGCGACGCGACCGAACTCGACGGCGCCGAGCACCCGGGTGGCGAAGGGCAGGACGAGGAGCACGCCGAGGCCCTGCAGCGCCGTGCCGACGAGGTAGACCACCGAGTGCGCTCCGAGCGAGCCGCTCGCGGGTGCGGCGGTGGGCGCGGTGCCTTCGGGCGTGCTCGTCACAGGCTCGAAGGTACCGGTGCGGGGCCGGCCCACCGCTCAGCCACCCGCGTCGTGCCCGGCGACCTGAGCGGTGCGCGGCGCCGTCCTCTAGCCTGCAGGTGTGCCCAGCCCGTCTCCGTCGTCGATGCCCGTGGTCGTGCGCGGCTCCGGCTCCATCGGGCAGCGGCACGCGCGGGTCTTCCGGCAGGAGGGCGCCGACGTCGCGCTCTGGCCGGTCCGCGACCGCGGGCTCGGGCCGGGCGCCGTCGACGACGTCACCCGCGCTCGCCTGCTCGACGACGCGACGGGCCCGGGCGCCCTGCCGGGCGTGCTCGTCGTCGTCGCGACCGACACCGCCCGGCACGTCAGCGACACCGTCCTGGCGCTCGACGCCGGTGCGGCGTCGGTCCTCGTCGAGAAGCCCGTCGCCGGGTCGGCCGATGACGCGGCCGTGCTCCGCGCCCACCCGCGAGCCCAGGACATCTGGGTCGCCGCGCCGCTCCGGGCGCACGAGGCCTTCCGCCACCTGCGCCGGCTCGTCGGCCGCATCGACGGACCGGCCTCGGCCCACGTGCGCTCGCAGTCGTGGCTGCCGGACTGGCGGCCCGACCGCGACTACCGCGAGTCCTACTCCGCCCGGCGCGACGAGGGCGGTGTGCTCCGCGACATGGTCCACGAGATCGACTACGCCGGCGTGCTCTTCGGCCGCCCCGACCTCGTCGGCTCGTTCCTCGAGACGAGCGGTCCGCTCGACATCGAGGCCGAGCAGGCCGCCACGCTGCTCTGGACCACCCGCGACCGCTTCACCGTGACCGCGCGGCTCGACTACGTCACCCGCCCGACGTCGCGCGGGGTCGTCATCCACACCTCGGACGGCATCCTCGAGTGGGACGTCACGCGCGCGATGGTTCGGCACACGACCTCCGACGGCGAGGTGAGCGAGCAGGTCTTCGAGCACGACCTGGACCGCGACATCGTCATGGGAACCCAGGCGCGGGCGGCCCTCGAGCTCAAGCCGTGGTCCCCCGCGGCTCAGCGGATCGCCCGGGGAGCGCCGGCGACCCTGGCCGACGGCATCGACGCCGTCCGTCTCTGCGACGAGGCCAGGGCCCTGGCCTCGCAGGGCCCCAACCCCGACTCCGACACCGAGGACGGCTCGTGACCGACCACACCCCGCCCCGCGTCCTCGCGGTCATCCCGGCACGTGGCGGCTCGAAAGGCCTACCCGGCAAGAACATCCGTCCGATGTGGGGCCTGCCCCTCATCGCCCACAGCGTCCGTGCTGCGGCGATGACGCCGGAGGTCACCCGCTGCGTGGTGACGACCGACTCGGCCGAGATCGCCGACGTCGTGCGCGCCCACGGTGGAGAAGCCCCGTTCCTGCGCCCGGCCGAGCTCGCGGCCGACGACACCCCCATGGCCCCGGTCGTGCGTCATGCCCTCGAGTGGGTCGAGAGCGACGAGGGAGGTTCCTACGACGCGGTGCTCCTCCTCGACCCGACGAGTCCCGCCCGGGTGCCGTCCCAGCTGGCCGAGGCCGTCCGACGCCTCGCCACGACGCCCGCCCTCGACGGCGTCATCAGCGTCTCCGAACCCACCTTCAACCCGGTGTGGGTCGGCGTGCGCCCCGACGGGTCCCGCGACGGCGCGCTCTCCCGCTACTTCGAGGCCGGCACAGGTGTCACCCGACGGCAGGACGTCGGCCGGTTCCTCCGGATCAACGGCAACTTCTACCTCTGGCGGGCCGACTTCGTGCGCCGCCTCGAGAGCTCGTGGTTCGACGAGGGAACGCACGAAGGGCTCGAGATCCCCGAGGCCCAGGCCTTCTCCATCGACGACGAGTACGAGTTCCGCCTCATCGAGGCCCTCATCGGCGCCGGGCTCATCACGCTGCCGTGGCTCGACGTCGCCGCCCCGATCGCCCAGACGGAGGACCCACGATGACGACCACGCCCACGACGTCGCTCACCGGACGCACGGCCGTCGTGACCGGGGGCGCCGGACCGCTCGGCCGCGTGCTCGCCGACACCCTGGCGAGGGCGGGTGCCCGCATCGTCGTCGTCGACCTCGACGAGGAGAGCTGCGCGGCAGCCGCCGCTGCGCTCCCCGTGAGCGACCATGTCCCCGTTGCCGCCGACCTTCTTGAACCGCAGGGGATCTCGCGCGTCGTCGACGTCGTCCGTGGCCTCGGCGCCTGCGACGTCCTCGTCAACAACGCCGCGTTCACCGGCACCTCCGGCGTCCCCGGGTATGCCGTCCCCTTCGAGGAGCAGACCGACGACGCCTTCACGATGGCGCTGGCCCTCAACCTCACGGCACCCTTCTCGCTGACCCGGCAGCTCGCGCCCCTCCTGCGCGCCTCGGGTCACGGGAGCGTCGTCAACGTGTCGAGCATCTACGGTCTCGTCGGGCCCAACATGGGTCTCTACGAGGGCACCCGGATGGGCAACCCCGCGGCCTACGCCGCGAGCAAGGGCGGCATCGCCCAGCTGACGCGCTACCTCTCGACGGTGCTCGCGCCCGACGTGCGGGTCAACGCCTTCGCCCCCGGGGGCATCGCGCGCGGTCAGGACGAGTCGTTCGTCGAGCGCTACGAGCGGCTCACCCCGCTGGGCCGGATGGGCACCGAGGACGACTTCCGCGGCGTCGTCACGTGGCTCGCCTCGGACGCGTCCGCCTACGTCACCGGCCAGGTCGTCGCCGTCGACGGCGGCTGGACCGCCTGGTAGGCCACCGGACCGTCCCGGTTCGAGGTGATGCCGGCACCCACGTGGGTGCCGGCATCACCTCGAACGGCGGGATCGGAGCGGGAGCGTCAGGCCGTGAGCTCGGGAGCGACGGTCTGCTCGAAGAGCTCGATGCCCGAGCGGTCGTAGGCGGCCTCCGCGAAGTAGGTGATGGCATACGTCATCCCGCGGGCCTCCATGTCCTTGAGCATCGTGACGATCTTGTCGGGCGTCCCCACGGCGGGCTGCTTGCGGAGGTCCTCGACGGCAGCGGCGGCCTTGTCGTCGGCCACGCCGCCCTTGCGGAGCAGCTCGCCGTAGAACTGGAGGCGGTCCTCGACGTCGGCGTCGGTCTCGCCGATGACGACGTTGTAGTTGGCCGATCGGACGATCTCGCCGAAGTCGCGACCGCGGTCGTCGCAGTGGCCCTTGAGGATCGCGCTCTTGTGGTCGAAGCCCTCGGGGCTGCCGTCGAAGTTCGTGTAGTCGGCGTACTCCGCCGCGATCTTCAGCGTCACCTTCTCGCCGCCGCCGGCGATCCACATCGGGATGCCGTTGAGCGCGCTGCCCGGGTGGCTCGTGCCCTGCAGGGGCCGGGGCGCGCAGAGGGCGCCGTCGACCTGGTAGTACTTCCCGTCGAGGGTCGCCGACCCCTTCGTCCACATGTCGCGGAAGACCTGGACGCCTTCGCGGAGCGCGCCGAGGCGGTCGCCCGCCTTGGGGAAGCCGTAGCCGTAGGCGCGCCACTCGTGCTCGTACCAGCCGGCGCCGATGCCCATCTCGGTGCGGCCGCCGGAGATGACGTCGACGGTCGCGGCGACCTTGGCGAGGTAGGCGGGGTTGCGGTAGGCCATGCACGTGCACATCTGGCCGAGCCGCACCCGGCTCGTGGCGGCGCCGAAGCCCGCCATGAGCGACCACGCCTCGTGCGTGGCCTCGCCCGAGGGCTGCGGCACGGTGTGGAAGTGGTCGTAGACCCAGATGGACTCGAAGACGTCTCCGTCGTCGGCGTGCTTGGCGAGGTTGACCATGGCTTCCCACTGCTGGGCCGGCTCGATGCCGACGAGGTCCATACGCCAGCCCTGGGGAACGAACATTCCGAATCGCATCCGGCCATCCAACCACGGTCGGCTGGACGCCGTCGGGGCGCGATCCCGGCACGCCGACGTGTGAAGATGACGGGATGAGTCCGCACCACAACGACCCCGACGTCATCCGGGACCTGCTCCACACCCCGGCCACGTGGGCCGTCGTCGGTCTCGGAGACAATCCCGACCGCACGGCCTACCGCGTGTCCCTGTGGCTCCAGCGCGAGCTCGGCATCCGCCTCGTGCCGGTGCACCCGAGCGCGGCGACGGTGCACGGCGCGACGGGTTACGCGACGCTGGCCGACATCCCGGACGGCACCGTCGTCAAGGTCGTCGACTGCTTCGTCAACAGCGCCCGCGTCGGGCAGGTCGTCGACGAGGCGATCGCCGAGCGGGAGCGGCTCGGCATCGAGGCGCTGTGGCTGCAGCTCGGGGTCATCGACGAGGAGGCCGCCGATCGCGCGGAGGCGGCCGGACTCGCCGTCGTCATGGACACGTGCCCCAAGATCGAGTACCCCCGCATCCAGCCGGGTGACGGCGCCTCGGCCGTCACCGACTGACGCCACGAGGGCGTCGGTCGTCCTCCACGAGCCGCGCTGGGGCCGGCCGAGGGCGTATGCCGTGTGCCCGGTCCCTGGTCGCGCGTGGGGTCGGAGCCGGTTCAGTCGGTGAGGCCGCGGGCGACCTGCTCGCGCAGCGACGCTCCCTTGGCGTGCGCCTGGTCTCGCAGGTCGGCCTGGAAGGCGACCATGCGCTCGCGGACGTCGGCGGCGAGCTCGTCGGAGCCGGTGCCGACGATGCGCGCCGCCAGCAGGCCCGCGTTGCGGGCGCCGCCGATCGAGACGGTCGCGACCGGCACGCCGGCCGGCATCTGGACGATCGAGAGCAGCGAGTCCATGCCGTCGAGGTACTTCAGGGGCACCGGCACCCCGACGACCGGGAGCGGCGTCACCGACGCGAGCATCCCGGGCAGGTGCGCGGCTCCCCCGGCGCCGGCGACGACGACGCGCAGGCCGCGCCGGGCGGCGTTCTGGCCGTAGGCGATCATCTCGTCGGGCATCCGATGGGCCGACACGACGTCGGCCTCGTAGGGGATCCCGAACTCCTCGAGCGCACGGGCTGCCTCGCGCATGACGGGCCAGTCGCTGTCGCTGCCCATGACGATGCCGACGACGGGCTCGGTGCTCTCGGTCATTCGGTGATCACTCCTCTGAGGTAGTCGGCCGCGTGCCCGGCGCGCTCGCGGGCGTCGTCCAGGTCGGCTCCACTGACGTTGACGTGCCCGATCTTGCGGCCGGGCCGCACGCCCTTGCCGTAGACGTGCACCTTGGCGCCGGGGTCGCGGGCCATGATGTGGCGGTACGCGGGGTAGAGGTGCTCGTAGTCGCCGCCGAGGACGTTGGCCATGACGGTCCACGGCGCCCGGGGGCGCGGGTCGCCGAGCGGCAGGTCGAGCACGGCACGCAGGTGCTGCTCGAACTGTCCGGTGACGGCCCCGTCCATCGACCAGTGACCGCTGTTGTGCGGACGCATCGCCAGCTCGTTGACGACATAGGCCGACGTGCCTCCCGTGCCGGGGCGCACCTCGAACATCTCGACGGCGAGCACGCCCGTGACGCCGAGCTCGCCGGCGATGCGCAGTGCGGCCTCGGTGGCCACCGACGCGAGGTCCGGGTCGATCGCCGGGGCGGGGGCGAGCACCTCGGTGCAGACGCCGTCGGTCTGGACCGTCTCGACGACGGGCCACGCCGCCGCCTGGCCGGACGGGCTGCGGGCGATGAGGACGGCCAGCTCCCGCACGAAGTCGACCTTCTCCTCGAGGAGCAGGCCGTGCTCGAGCGGGCCGGGCTCGCCGATCCGCGAGATCCAGTCCACGAGGTCGTCGGCCGAGGAGGCGACCGCCACGCCCTTGCCGTCGTAGCCGCCGCGCGGGGTCTTCGCGACGATCGGCCAGCCGACGTCGTCACCGAAGGCGGTGACCTCCTCGGCGGAGGTGGCACGCACCCACCGGGGGCACGCGATCCCGAGGGCGGTGAGGCGCTCGCGCATCGCGAGCTTGTCCTGGGCGAAGTTGAGGGCAGCGCGCGTGGGGTGGATGGCCACCCCGTCGGCCTCGAGCGCCTCGAGGACGGCCGGCGGCACGTGCTCGTGGTCGAAGGTGACGACGTCGCAGTGCCGCGCGAAGGCGCGGACCGTCTCGAGGTCGGTGTGCTCACCGACCGGTGAGCTCGGCACGACGAGGGCCGCTGCCGCAGTGTCGCTCTCGGCGAGCACCGACAGCTGGACGCCCAGCTCGACGGCGGGGCCCTGCATCATGCGGGCGAGCTGTCCGCCGCCGACGACGCCGACGACGGGGAATCCTCCGGGGGCGCGCTTCGGCTGGGTCACGACGCCCAAGCGTAGTCGCCGTCAGCGGAGTGGGTCGTGGCGCCCCGGGACTGCTCCGGCGCGCCGGTCCGCGTCGCTCGAGCCGGCGGCCTCGTCCCCCTCGTCGGAGAGCACCGCCTCGACGTGGCTGGGGTCGGCGAGGTCGGGGTGGTGAGCACGCACGGCCGCGAAGGTCCACAGCTTGTTGAGCACGAACGACACGGGCGTGACGACGGCGATGACGATGAGCTGCGCCCAGTAGAGCCGGGTGCGGAAGCCCGTGGAGTCGTCGAAGACCGTCGGCGAGAGGTGGATCGGTGAGTCGAGGTGCATGAGGAGCGTCAGCAGCACGAGGCCGATGACCTGACCGAGCAGGCCCACGGCGAGGAACGGCCAGTACTCGTCCCACCAGCGGGCGTGCTTGGTCGTGCGGAAGGTCCACGTGCGGTTGAGCTGGAAGTTCCAGAGGTTCGCGACGAGGAAGGCGATGGTCGAGTAGACGTGGTACCAGCGGACGTTGAACTCCGTGCCCGGGACGCCGACGATCGCCTGGTCGAAGCTCGGCCCGAGCTTCTTGACGACGACGAGGGTGAGGAGGTTGACGAGCACGCCCGAGACGCCCACGGCCGCGAACCGGAGCAGCAGCAGCCAGTTGTGCCGGTGGCGCACGAACAGGAACTCATGCAGGCGCCTCACCGGGGCACCCTACCCCGGCAGGCAGGGGGTCCCGTCGGCGTTCAGTCGGTCTCGGCCTCGGAGAGGAAGAGGGCGAAGCGCGCCGGCTGGGCCTGGACGAGGTCGAGGCGACCACCGTTGGACTCCGCGAGGTCGCGGGCGAGGGCCAGCCCCAGGCCGGTGCTGCCCCCGGCTCCGCTGCTGACCGAGCGCTCGAAGATGTGCGGGGCCATGGCGGCGGGCACGCCGTCGCCCTGGTCGCTGACCTCGACGATGACCGACGGGCCCGAACGACGTGCGTGCACGTCGACGGTGCCCCGTCCGTGGACGAGGGAGTTCTCGAGGAGCGTCGAGAGCACCTGCGAGAGCGCGACCGGCGTCGACCGGACGAAGAGGCCGCGCTCGCCACGGACCCGCACCGAGCGGCGGGCCTGCTCGAAGGCGGGCTGCCACTCGCGCTGGAGGGCGGCGATGACGGAGTCCAGCGACACGGCCGGCGACGGCCCACCAGAGCCGCGGGTGCGACCGAGCAGGTCGTCGACGACGCGGGTCAGGCGCTCGACCTGGGCGATCGCGATCGTCGCCTCCTCCTTGACGACCTCGGCATCGTCGGTCTCCGAGATCTCCTCGAGCCGCATGAGCAGGGCCGTGAGCGGGGTGCGCAGCTGGTGCGAGGCGTCCGCGGCGAAGTCGCGCTCGGCCGCGAGCGACTTCGTCATGTCGTGGGCCCGACGGGTCATGACTCCCGACACGTGGTCGATCTCGTCGATGTCCGAGTGCACCGGCGTCAGGCGCGCCTCCCCCGCGGCGAAGCGGGTGGCGAGGTGGACGAGCTCCTGGGAGGACTGCTCGACGTGCGCCCGGGTGCCCAGGGTGGCGACGTAGGCCGCGCCACCGCTCAGCGCGCCGATCCCGAGCATGACGGCCCCGAACCGGGCGATCCCCACGGACGGGTCGGAGGCGATCCAGGCGGTGACGGTGCCGGGTTGCTGCGTCACGGCCCAGGCGACGACCGCCGTCGACAGCAGCACGACGAGCCCGGCGCACACGACGGCCACGACGAGCGCCATCCGGTCGAGCACTCGGCGCACGGTCAGTCGACCTGGGGGCGCTCGAAGCGGAAGCCGACGCCACGGACGGTGGCGATGTACTGCGGGGACGTCGCGTCGTCGCCGAGCTTCCGGCGCAGCACCGAGATGTGCATGTCGAGGGTCTTCGTCGACCCGAACCACGCGGTGTCCCAGATCTCGCGCATCAGCTGCTCGCGCGAGACGACCTTGCCCTGCTCGCGCACGAGCACCCGCAGCAGGTCGAACTCCTTGGCCGTCAGCTGCAGCTCCTCGCCCTTGAACCAGGCGCGACGGCCGTCGGAGTCGATGCGGACCAGCTCACCGGACGGGACGGCCTCGGTGGGGGTGCGCCGCAGCAGGGCCCGCACCCGCGCGAGCAGCTCGGCGAGGCGGAAGGGCTTGGTGACGTAGTCGTCGGCGCCGGCGTCGAGCCCCACGACCGTGTCGACCTCGTCGGCGCGCGCCGTGAGGATGAGGACGGGGATGGCGCGGCCCTCGGCCCGGATGCGGCGACACACCTCGAGCCCGTCGATCTTCGGCAGGCCGAGGTCGAGGAGCACGAGGTCGGGGTTCTCCTTGGCACCGTCGAGCGCAGCGACACCGTCCTCGCGCACGTCGACGTCGTAGCCTTCTCGCCGCAGCGCACGCGCCAACGGTTCGGAGATGGCTGGGTCGTCCTCCGCCAGGAGCACTCGGGTCATGTCACCGTCCTCAGGATCTGCCGGCCCGGGGGTGCACCGACCGTCGTGAGCCTATCGACAACCACCCGTTTTGCACCCTGACGCCCCGGGGACACGGCAGATGGGGCCTCAGCGACCGGGCCAGACCGGGCGCCGCTTCTCCGCGAAGGCAGCCACACCCTCGCGGCGGTCACCCGAGAAGGCCGTCGCGCGCCAGCAGCCGTCCTCGATCTCGAGGCCCGCGTCGAGACCCACGTCGGCGCCGAGACGCATGGCGCGCTTGGCGTTCCGCAGCCCGACGGGCGAGTTGGCCGCGATCGTCCGGGCCAGCTCCAGGGCCCGGTCACGTGCCGTCCCGGCAGCGACGACCTCGTCGACGGCGCCGAGCTCGAGGGCCTCGCGGGCCGGGAGACGCGCGGCCGTGAAGATGGCCCTGGCCGCCCGCGACCACCCGACCCGGCGCACGAGCAGCTGGGTGCCGCCACCACCCGGGATGACCCCCACGCTCACCTCCGGCAGGCCGACGACGGCGCCCTCCCCCGCGACGACGAGGTCGCACGACAGGGCCAGCTCGAAGCCGCCCCCCAGCGCGAAGCCGTCGACGGCGGCGATGGCCGGCACCGGCAGGTCGAGGACGCCGGTGTAGGCCGCCCGGGCGACCGGGCGCTGCTCCATGAGGTCCGCGTCCGAGAAGCCGTTGCGCTCCTTGAGGTCGGCGCCGACGCAGAACGCCTTCGCGTGGCTCGAGGTCAGCACGACGCAGCGCACCGACTCGTCTGCCGCGACCCGGGCCGTGGCCACAGCGATGGCGCGGGCCATCGCCGTCGACACGGCGTTCATCGCCTCGGGCCGGTCGAGGACGATCTCGGCGACGTGGGCGAGCTCCGGGTCCTCGAAGCGCTCGACGCGCACGAGGGTGGGCTCACCCGGCCCCGCGCTCGCGGTGGCGTCGGCTGCGGTCGGCGTTGACGGCATACGAAGGTCTCCTTCGGGGGTCACGCGTCCGTGCGCGACGTGGCTCGGTGGGTGGTGTCGGGGAGCGGCTCGCCCGCGACTGAGCGGCGGCCGGCGGACGTCGCCCGGCGCAGCAGCGAGGGGGTCACGGGGCCGACACCGCGCAGGATGCGGCGGCGCTGGCCGGTCAGCTCGAAGCCGGAGAGGCTCGCAAGCTCGCGCGCCATCGTCGCGTCGACGAGGACGCTCCCGGCCTGGGCCACGGCGGTCAGGCGCGAGGCGCGGTTGACCGTGGTGCCGAAGACGTCGCCGAGGCGGGAGATGATCGGTCCGCGCGCCATCCCGCACCGTACGTCGGGCAGCACGTCGTCGTCGGTCATCGTCTCGACGAGGTCGAGCGCGATGGCCGCTGCGGGCGCGGCGCCCATCGTCGTGAAGAGCACCTCGTCACCGACGGTCTTGATGAGCCGTCCGCCGTGCGCGGTGATGACGTCGGCCGAGAGCGCCTCGAAGCGGGACACGAGCCGGGCGAGGTCGCGCTCGGACATCCGCCGGACGAGGGCCGTGAAGTTGACGAGGTCGGCGAAGCCCACCGAGCGCATCTTCGTCATGCCGTAGGACTCGGGGTCGGCGTCGGCCAGCATGCGCGCGACGGTGGCCGACAGGTGCCGGCGCCAGGCGTAGACGAGGAGTGGCTCGAGGCGGTCGGTGAGGACAGCGAGCCGCTTCGCCGTCTCGGTGGCGGTCTCGAGGCTCGGCACCGAGCGGGACTCGTGCTCGTCGTCGTCGGCCTCGTCGGCGAGGACCGCGCTCATGTGGTTCTCGACGGCCTCGGCGATGAGCTGGGACTGCCAGCCTGCGAGACGGTCGGCCGACCGGGCGAAGGCGCGGGTCATCGCGAGCGCCGTCGGCTCGTCGAGCAGCCCGTCCCGGACGATGCCCGCGACGGCGGCGAGCGCCTTCTGGTCGGCCTCGGTGAACAGCTCGTCGTCGGTGTCGACGACGGGGAAGCCCAGCGCGTGCCAGAACTTGCGTGCGGACAGCAGGGAGACCTCGGCGCCGCGGCTCACCTCGCGGCGGCGCAGCTCGAGCGGACGCCCCAGCAGCCGCTCCGTGTAGTCCTCGCTCACCCGCCCGACGGGCTCGGGGCTTTCGGCGCCCTGGGTGCCTCGGGTGCCCGGCTCGGTCATGGCCCGATCATGCCAGTCCACTGGCCGCGGGCCGGACGTGGACGACGTCACCGGCCGCGAAGGTCCGCACGCCGTGGTCGGTGCGCACGACGAGGGCGCCGTCGTCGTCGACGCCGACAGCGGTTCCCTCGACCGCGTCACCCGTCGGCAGGTGCACCCGCACCGCCAGCCCGATGGTCGAGCAGGCCTCGCGGTATGCCGTTCGCACCTCCGCTGCGCCGGACGCACCCGACGCGTCGGTGCCGACTCCCGCTCCGGCCAACACGGCGGTGAGCTCGTCGAGGTAGGCGACGAGGAGGTCCTCCCGGCTCACGCGGGCACCGGCGAGCGCCAGGGACGTGGCCGTGTCCACGGGCAGCTCCTCCCGGGTCTGGTCGATGTTGACGCCGGTCCCGACGACGACCGCCTGACCGGAGCCGACGGTGACGAGCTCGCAGAGGATGCCGCTCAGCTTGCGGTCGCCGTCCTCGGCGAGGAGCACGTCGTTGGGCCACTTGAGCCGGGCCGTCAGGGCGGCGCCCGTCGCCTCGGTCACCCGGCGCACCGCTCGCGACAGCGCGAGCCCGGCGAGCAGCGGCATCCAACCCGCCTGGGCAGGGTCGGCGACCGGTACCGCCACGCTGACGGCGAGCGAGGCCCGGTCGGGCACCGTCCAGGCCCGGCCGAGGCGGCCGCGTCCTCCGGTCTGGTGGTCGGTGAGGACGACCCACCACAGTCCGCGGTCCTCGGGAGCCCGCCCGGCGGCATACGCCCCCGTCTGCTTCGCCGTCCCGGTCAGCAGCTCCCGCAGCCGGGTGTTCGTCGAGCCCAGGGCCGGGTGGAACTCCACCTCGCGCCACGGCCGTCCGGACGTGACCAAGGCCGCACTCACAGTCTCGATGTCGAGCGAATCGCGCACGTCCACAAGGCTAGAGTGCCGAGCATGGCCACCGATCACGCCGTCGCAGAACAGCCGACCAGCACGTCGCCGGAGAGCGCCACACCACCGGCGGAGGCGGCCCCCGGGCCCGACCTCACGACGACCGCCGGCAAGCTCGCCGATCTCAAGCGGCGCGTCGCCGAGGTCGCCAACGCCGGCTCGGAGCGCGCGGTCGAGAAGCAGCACGCCCGCGGCAAGAAGACCGCCCGCGAGCGCATCGAGATGCTCCTCGACGAGGGGACCTTCATCGAGCTCGACAAGTACGCCCGGCACCGCAGCAACAACTTCGGCCAGGACAAGAACCGCCCCTACGGCGACGGCGTCGTCACCGGCTACGGCATGGTCGACGGCCGCCAGGTGGCGGTCTTCGCCCAGGACTTCACCGTCTTCGGCGGATCCCTCGGCGAGGTCTTCGGCGAGAAGATCGTCAAGGTCATGGACTTCGCCATGAAGATCGGCTGCCCCGTCGTCGGCCTCAACGACTCCGGCGGCGCCCGCATCCAGGAGGGCGTCGTCTCGCTCGGCCTCTACGGCGAGATCTTCTTCCGCAACGTCCGCGCCTCCGGCGTCATCCCCCAGATCTCCCTCGTCATGGGCCCGTGCGCGGGCGGGGCGGTCTACTCCCCGGCCATCACCGACTTCACCGTCATGGTCGACCAGACCTCGCACATGTTCATCACCGGCCCCGACGTCATCAAGACCGTGACCGGCGAGGACGTCGGCTTCGAGGAGCTCGGCGGCGCGCTGACGCACAACAGCAAGTCGGGCGTCGCGCACTACATGGGCACCGACGAGCAGGACGCCATCGACTACGTCAAGGCCCTCCTGTCCTACCTGCCGAGCAACAACCTCGAGACCCCGCCCTCGTACGGCGAGGGCGAGGCCGACCTGTCGGTCACCGACGACGACCGCTGGCTCGACACGTGCATCCCGGACTCGCCGAACGTCCCCTACGACATGAAGCAGGTCATCGAGCACCTCGTCGACGACGGCGAGTTCCTCGAGGTCCAGCCCCTCTTCGCGCCCAACATCCTCACCGGCTTCGCCCGCATCGACGGCATGTCGGTGGGCATCGTGGCCAACCAGCCGCT
>Ga0164306_10000554_pt1 | contig 15357 bp, 13 predicted proteins | sample Whisoiple_242_MG_FD_110213 | JGI IMG/M metagenome (GOLD analysis project Ga0164306, IMG submission 110213) | Soil microbial communities amended with fresh organic matter from upstate New York, USA - Whitman soil sample_242_MG | ecosystem: Environmental > Terrestrial > Soil > Unclassified >... | reverse complement strand
GGGGCCGCCGGCCGGGCGTCGAGCTGCCGGTACAGCCACGCGGTCGTCGCGAACCCCACCGGGTAGGCGAGCGCGAGCCCGACGAGGCAGACCATCGACCCGACCGACCCGAGCAGCGCGACCGCGAGCACCAGCAGGATGGTCGTCCCCAGGTGCCGGCTCGCGAGCCGGGCGCTCTCCCGGATCGCCTCGACCGGCCCGAACCCGCGGTCGAACGACAGGTACACCGCGTACTGGCCGAGCAGGGCGACCGCCAGGCCGGGCAGGTAGAGCAGCAGCATCCCGACCCCGGTCAGCACGGCGAGCAGCAGCGCCGTCGCCGCCGGCCGCCCGAGGCCGCGGGGCGTCCAGAACGCGCGGGCGCCCATCGGCCGGCCGTCCACCAGCGCGAGGCCGAACCGCGCGCCGAGCACCTGCACCAGCATCGTGACCACCTGTAGCGCGACGACGGCCGCGAGCACCCCGACGAGCGTCCCGGGCGTGACGCCCCAGCTCGTCCCGACGAGCTCCGCGCCCGTCCGTGCCGCGCCGGTCCGGGTCGCGGCCGTCTGCGCCTCGATCTCGTGCCGGAGGGCGTCGACCGTGCCGGACAGCAGCGGGAGGTAGATCGCCGCGAACCCGGCGACCAGCAGGACCACCGGCACCGCGAACAGGCCGATCGCGGTGCCGAGCCGCGCGCGGACGGCCTCCCAGCCGAACCGCAGCGCGTCGCCCACGCCGGGCTCGGGCGGCGGGCCCCAGGCGGGTCCGGTCGGGTCGGTCGGCACCGTCCGGACGCTACCGGGCCCGGCGGGCCGCCCGGGCGCGAACCGCGGGTCAGCCCAGCAGGCCCACCACGTACCCGACGAACAGCAGCAGCGCGAACACCACCACCACGCCGATCAGGACGTACACCAGCCAGTTCGTGCGCCGGCTCGGCAGGTCGGGCTCCTGGAACGCCGCGCCGGACGTGCTGGACTCGCCGGGGGGCGTGTCGCCGGGCGCGACGCCGCCGCCGGGCTCGAGGCCGGGCGTGTTCTCCGGGTCCGGGTCGGGGGTGCTCGTCATGCGGCCACGCTAGGCACCCGGGCCGCGACCGGCGACCGGTGGGTCCGGCCGCCGGCTGCCGCGCCCGCGTCGCGGGGCGCGAGGGGCGGGCCTAGCGTGGGTGGTGCGCGGTCGTCGCGCGCCGAGGGGGGTCACCATGTCGGACAGCGAGACCGGGGGCGTCACCGGTACCCCGGACAAGGACTACAACCTCATCTGGTTCGCGGAGGCGTGCCTGAGCAACGTGCTGCGGCTGGAGCAGTACGCCCAGGACGCCGACCGGGCGGGGGACGCGGAGCTCGCGGACTTCTTCCGGCGGGCGCAGCGCGAGAGCAGCAAGGGCGCCGAGCAGTCGAAGGCGATGCTCGCGCGCCGGCTCCAGAGGTGACGCCCACGGGCGCCGCGGGCGTCAGGCGGTGAGGCCCCGGGTCCGGATCGCCTCGGCGACCTCCTGCACGAACTGGTCCATCCGGACCAGCGTCTCGCGGTCCCACGGGTCGACGGTCTCGGAGTAGAGGTTGAGGGCCACCGTCGTCTCGGCGTCGACCTGGCCCGGCAGCGCCGCCGCCGAGCGGAACCCGGCGTCGGTCGCGGCCGCGCGCCACTCCTGCCAGCGCTCCTCGGCGAGCACGTCCGGCACCAGCTCGCCGCGGAGCTGCTGGATCGCCGCGACGCACGGGCCCTCTCCCGAGGTCACCTCCGCCCGGTCGCAGAGGGCGGCGCGCTCGCTGCTGCTCGCCACCTGGTCGAGCAGGTGGTGGTTGCGCAGGATGATGCTGCACTCGGTCGGCACGCCGACGCGCTCGGTGGCCTCGACCGCGTACGCGTCGAGGTACGAGGACGTCGGGTCGACATCGGTCGAGGCGGTCATCGGGGCTCCTCCTGCTGCTGGGGGAGACGCACTGTCTCACACCCCCCGGCGCCGCCGTGAATCCGCCGGTCAGGCCCGCTCGATCGCGAACGCGGTGAGGAACCCGAGCGCCGTGATCAGGCCGGTCAGCAGGTGCGCGCGCTCGAAGGCCTCCGGGATCATCGTGTCCGCGAGCATCGCGAGGATCGCCCCGGCGGCGACCGCGGTGATCGCCGCGATCGTCCCCGCCGAGGCGTCCTGCAGCAGCAGCGACCCGACCAGCGCGGCGAGCCCGCTCGCCACGGCGATCCCGGCCCACACCCCGAACACGTAGCCGGGGCCGCGCCCGGCGCGCTTCATCCCGGCCGCGCTCGACAGCCCCTCGGGCACGTTGGAGATGAACACCGCGGCCAGCACCCCGACCCCGACGCCCTGCCCGCCGAGCACCGACAGCCCGAGCACCACCGACTCCGGGATGCCGTCGAGCAGCGCGCCGACCGCGATGGCGGCCCCGCTGCCGGCCGCGTCCTGCTCCGAGGGCTGCTGGTCGCCGGACCGCTTGCGGTGCCGGGCGCCGCGCCGGGCGAGCAGCAGGTTCGCGGCGACGTAGGCCAGGGCCCCCGCGAGGAACCCGAGAACGGTCGGCACCAGGCCGCCGGACCGCTCCGCCTCGTCCACCAGCTCGAACGCCAGCGCCGAGATGAGGACGCCGGCGCCGAACGCCATGATGCTCGCGACCACCCGCTGCGGGACGCGGACGAACCACGCGACCAGGGCGCCGAGCACGAGCGCGGCACCGCCGACCAGGCCCCAGGCACCGGCCTCGAACCACACGGGCACGGGTCAGCCCTCCCGGACGGGAGTGGCGGCGGTGCGCGGCTCGAGGATGCGGGGCACGGCGGTCTCCGGTGGTCGTCGACGCCCCGGGCGGCCGCAGGGCGCCGCCACGCTAGGCCGGTGCCGGGCGGACGGCGACCGGAGCGCCGCGCGGAGCCCCTCGCCGCTCAGCCCCCCGTCGACTCCCGCACGATCACCCGCGGCGCCACCGTCTCCACGCCCCCGGGGTCGCGGCCCTCGAGCCGCGCGAACAGCCGCTCCGCCGCCCGCCGCCCCATGACCTGGAAGTTCATGTCGATGCTCGTCAGCGCCGGCCGGCACCCGGCGATCATCGGCTCCCAGTTGTCGAACCCGATGACGGCGACGTCGTCCGGCACCCGGACGCCGCGGTCGTGCAGCGCGTCGAGCACGCCGCGCGCGATCTGGTCGCTGCCGCAGACGACGGCGTCGACGTCCTGCTCCAGCAGCGCCGCCACGGACGAGCGCCCCCACGCCTCGGACCACGAGCCGTACCGGACGGGTCCCACGCGCTCGAGCCCGTGCTCGGCGAGGGCCGCGTCGGCGCCCGCGGCGCGGTCGGTCGCGGCGGCGTAGGTGATGTCGCCGGACACGTGGGCGATGCGGCGGCGGCCGGTGGCGACCAGGTGCTCGACGGCGATCCGGCCCGCGGTCACGTTGTCGGGGACGACGGACGCGTCGCCGGGGTCGGTGGACGGGGCGTAGGTGTAGACGACGGGGACGGGCAGGTCCCGGCCGAGCGGCGGCCGGGCGTCGGTCTGCGAGCCGACGACGATCAGGCCGTCGACGCGGCGGCCGAGCAGCGTCGACAGGTGGTGCTGCTCCCGGATGGCGTCGCCGCGGGAGTCGCAGAGCAGCACGCTGGACCGCCCGGCGCCGAACGCGTCCTCGGCGCCCATGAGGATCGGCAGCGAGAACCGGCCCTCGAGGTCGTGCGTCAGCAGGCCGACGGTGCCGGTGTGCCCGTCGAGCATGGCGCGGGCGAGCGCGTTCGGCGTGAACGACAGCCGCTCGGCGACGTCGAGGACGCGGCGGCGCGTGTCCGGGCTGACCTCGGCCTTGCCGTTGATCGCCTTGGACGCCGTGGCGACCGAGACGCCCGCCAGCTGCGCGACGTCGCGCAGCGTGACCTGGCGCCGGCCGGGTGCGTCGGTGCTCATGGATGCCCCCTGTCCTGGTGCTCGCTGGGCAGCGTACGCCGAAAAGGTCACGCGCAGGCACCCCGTTGACTCCCATGGAACCGCGGTGCTAGCGTCCCGAAAAGCGTTTCGGCGACTTTCGTCCGGGACGACGCACCAGCGATGGCCGCGGCACAGAGGCCCGGCCACCGACCGCACTCGACGAGGAGACCGGTCCGCATGAACGCACGACGCACCTCCCTGATCGCCCTGGCCGCCGCGGGCGCGCTCGGGCTCGCCGCCTGCTCGGGCGGCACCAGCGCCGGGGGCGGCGGTGGCTCGACCTCCGGGAGCGGGGGCGAGGGCGACGGCGTCGTCACCGTCTGGCACTACTTCTCCGACGCCAACCAGGTCGCGCTGATGGACGCGTACAAGGAGAAGTTCGAGTCCGAGAACGACGCCACGGTCGAGAACGTGTACGTCCCCTACGACCAGATGAACTCGAAGCTCGTCTCCGCCGCCGGCGCGGGCACCGGCCCGGACGTCGTCGTGTTCAACGGCGCCGACGCGGCCACTCTCGCCCTCGGCGGCGTGCTCGCCCCGCTGGACGACCAGTGGGCCGACTTCGCCGACGCCGACCAGTTCCCCGACTCCGTGCTGCACAGCGTCGACGACCAGCTGTACGCCGTGCAGGGCTACGTGAACCTGCTGGGGCTCTGGTACAACCAGGACATCCTCGACGAGATCGGGGTCGAGCCGCCCACCACGATGGACGAGCTCGAGGACGCCATGGCGGCGGCGAAGGACGCCGGGTACGGCGGCATCACGCTGTCGGGCCTCCCGCAGTCGCAGGGCGAGTGGCAGGCGTACCCGTGGATCACCGACGCCGGGTTCGACTACGAGAACCTCGACGCCGGCGCGCTGGCGTCCGGCTTCGAGCGCGTGCGCGGCTGGGTCGACAACGGCTGGCTGACGCAGGAGGCGGTGACCTGGGACCAGACGGTCCCGTTCCAGCAGTTCGCGGCCGGGAAGACCGCGTTCGCGCAGAACGGCAACTGGCAGATCGGCACCGCCGAGTCCGACGCGGACTTCGCGTACGGCGTCGTCCCGCTGCCGCTGGGCGACACCGGCCAGGTGTACCTGGGCGGCGAGGGCGAGGGCATCGGCGCGCACGCGGACGACCCGGAGCTCGCCTGGGAGTACCTGCAGAGCACCTACCTCGACGCGAAGGGTCAGGAGCTCGCCCCCGACCTGGTCGGCTCGATCCCGTCCCGCGCCGACACGGCCCAGGCCGACGTCGTCACCGGCAACGACCTGCTCGACCCGTTCGCCCGCACGATCGCGGACTTCGGCGCCAGCTACCCGGCCGCGTCGATCCCGCCGGCGGCCGTCGCGGACGTGCAGCTCACGGTCGGCCAGGCCTGGTCCGCCGTCATCGGCGGCCAGCAGCAGCCCCAGGCCGCGGCCGACCAGGCCGTCGCCGCCCTGAAGAGCCAGATCGGCTGACGAGACCGCCATGTCCGCACCCGTCACCACCGCGCCTGCGCGGCAGGGCAGGGCCGGCGCCGCCCCGACGACCCGTCGTCGCCGGGGCGGCAGCCGGATCGTGTTCCTGCTGCCCGCGGCCGTGTTCCTCGGCCTGTTCAGCCTCTACCCGCTCGTCCAGCTCGTCCGGATGGCCGTCAGCCAGGTCACCGCGGCCACGCTGAACGCCGACTGGGTGTTCACCGGCCTCGACAACGTGCGCCGCGGCTTCGAGACCGGCCAGACCGGTCCCGCGATCAGCCGCACGCTCGTGTTCGTCGTCGTGGTCACGGTGCTCGGCATGCTGGTCGGGTTCGGCGCGGCGATCGCGCTGCGCACCACGGGCCGGTGGTCCGCCTGGCTGCTCGCCCTCATGGTGTTCGTCTGGGCGCTGCCGCCGGTGGTGAACGGGTCGGTCTGGAAGTTCCTGCTCAACGACGCCGGCCTGCTCAACACGGTGCTCCTGAGCACCGGGCTGCGGGACACCCCGGTGCCGTTCCTCTACGACCAGCACTGGGCGCTGTTCTCCGTCGCGTTCGTGAACGCGTTCGCGGTGATCCCGTTCAACACGCTCGTGTTCCGGGCCGCGCTCATGACCATCGACCCCGAGGTGTTCGAGGCCGCGCAGCTCGACGGCGCCAGCAAGTGGCAGCAGATCCGGCACATCATGGTGCCGTCGGTCCGCCCGACAACCCTGGTGCTCCTGATCCTGACCCTGGTCTACGGGTTCCGGTCGTTCGACTTCATCTACGTGATGACGTACGGCGGCCCGGGCACCGCGACCAACACCCTGCCGTTCCTGGGCTACCTGCAGGCCTTCGTCCGCTACGACTACGGGCTCGGCGCGGCCACCTCCGCGCTCGCCGTGGTCGGCGTGCTGGTCCTGGCCGTCGTGTACGCCCGGAGCATCAAGCGCGAGGAGGCCGACGGATGAGCGTCAAGGCCGGAGCGGTGGCGGTCGCCGCCAAAATCCTGCTGACCCTGATGTACGGGGTGCCGATCGTCTGGATCCTGCTCACCTCGGTGAAGTCGTCGGACGACGTCTTCGACCCGAGCCGCACGTTCCTGTTCCGCCCGGTCACCACGGCCTACGTGGAGGCGCTGAGCGGCGACCTGGCCCGGGCGCTGCTGCAGTCGGTCACCATCGCCACCTGCACGACCGCGCTGGTGCTGCTGATCGCGATCCCCGCGGCGTACGGGCTGGCGCGCACGCGCGGCCTGCTGCCCACGGCGGCGCTGGGCCTGCTGATCGTGCTGCAGATGATGCCGCAGACCGCCACCGTGATCCCGCTGTTCCAGGCGTTCAGCGGCTGGCGGCTGCTCGACACCACGGCCGCCGTGGTGCTGGCGGACGCCGCGCTGCTCACCCCGTTCGCCACCCTGCTGCTCCGGCCGTTCTTCCGGGCGGTCCCGCCCCAGATCGAGGAGGCGTCGTCCATCGACGGCGCGGGGATGCTCCGGACGTTCTGGTCCGTGGTGCTCCCGGTCGCCCGCAACGGCGTGGCCACCGTCGGCACCCTGACGTTCCTGCTCGCGTGGGGCGAGTTCCTGTACGCCGTCAACTTCTACCTGACGCCCGGGCAGTACCCGCTGTCGGCGCTGCTGGCGCAGCAGGTGAGCGCGTTCGGCATCAACTGGCCGGGCCTCATGGCGCTGGCCGTCCTCACCTCGATCCCGATCCTCGTCGTGTTCAGCAGCACCTACCGCCTGCTGCGCGACGGCCTGACCGTCGGCGCGGTGAAGTGACCGCCGCCCGCCCGCGCCCTGGAGGCGACATGACCGACACGACCGCACGCACCACCGCCCGCACCCCCGACCGCGCCGCGCAGCACGGCCGGCCGCTCGCCCCGTCCGCCGCGCGGTGGCGCCCGCTCGGCATCGACGAGGTCCGCCTCGACGGCGGGTTCTGGGGCGAGCTGCAGGAGCGCAACGCCACCGCGATGATCGCCCACGCCGAGCGGTGGGTGGAGCAGATGGGCTGGGCCGGCAACTTCGACCTCGCCGCGGCCGGCACGCTGCCCGAGGGGCGGCGGGGCCGGGAGTTCTCCGACTCCGAGATCTACAAGCTGCTCGAGGCGATGTCCTGGGAGGTCGGCCGCACCGGCGACGCCGACCTGGACCGCCGGCTGCGGGCGCTCGCGTCCCGGGTCGCCGCCGCGCAGGAGCCCGACGGCTACCTCTCCACGATGTTCGGCCGCCCGGGCCAGGGCGCGCGCTGGTCCGACCCCGAGTGGGGCCACGAGCTGTACTGCATCGGCCACCTGATCCAGGCGGGCGTCGCCCGGGCGCGGACGCACGGCGACGACGAGCTCGTGCAGGTCGCGATCCGCGCCGCCGACCACGTGTGCGACGTCTTCGGGCCGGACGGCCGCCAGGGCGTCGACGGGCACCCGGAGATCGAGCCGGCGCTGGTCGAGCTGTACCGGCTCACCGGGGAGCGCCGGTACCTGGACCAGGCCCGCCTGTTCGTCGAGCGGCGGGGGCACGGCGTGCTCGACGACATCGAGCTCGGGCGCTCGTACTTCCAGGACGACGAGCCGGTGCGCGCGTCGACCACGCTGCGCGGGCACGCCGTCCGCGCCCTCTACCTGGCGGCGGGCGCCGCGGACCTCGCGGTCGAGGACGGCGACGACGAGCTGCTCGGCGCGGTCACCCGCCAGGTCCGGTCCGCGCTCGCCCGCCGCACCTACCTGACCGGCGGCATGGGCGCGCACCACGAGGGCGAGTCGTTCGGCCTCGACTTCGAGCTGCCGCCGGACCGCGCCTACGCGGAGACCTGCGCCGGCATCGGGTCGGTCATGGCGAACCACCGGCTGCTGCTGCAGTCGGGCGACGCCCGGCACGCCGACGCCGTCGAGCGCACGCTGTTCAACGTGCTCGCCGCGTCGCCGTCGGCGGAGGGCACCGCGTTCTTCTACACCAACCCGCTGCAGCAGCGGGTGCCGGGCGACGTCCCGGACCCGGACGTGGCCAGCCCGCGCGCCTCGTCCAGCCTGCGGGCGGCGTGGTTCCACGTCTCGTGCTGCCCGACGAACGTGACCCGGACCGTCGCCTCGCTCGCGGCCTACGTCGCCAGCACCGACGACGCGGGGGTGCAGCTGCACCAGTACGCCGCGGGCACCGTCGCGGCGACCGTCGGCGGCGAGCCGGTGCGGCTCCGGGTGGAGACCGGCTACCCGCACGACGGCCGCGTCGTCGTCGCGGTCGACGAGGCGCCGGCGGCGTGGACGCTCACGCTCCGGGTGCCGGCCTGGGCCGAGGGCGCGACGGTCGACGCGGGGGACGGACCGCGCCCGGCCGCCCCCGGGTACGTCGCGGTCGCCGGGCCGGCCGCCGGCGGGCGGGTCGTGCTGGACCTGCCCGTCGCGCCGCGGTTCACCGTCGCCGACCCGCGGGTCGACGCGGTCCGCGGGCAGGTCGCGGTCGAGGCGGGCCCGCTCGTGTACGCGGTGGAGTCCGTCGACCTCGGGGCCGACGTCGCGCAGGTGCGGGTCGACGCGGGCAGCGCGCCGGTGCGGCGGGACGGGACCGTGGTGGTGCGGGCCCGGACCGTGGCGGTGCCCGAGGAGGACTGGCCGTACGGCGGCCGGCCCGCCGAGGAGGCCGCGGGCGGGCCGCGCGAGGTGCCGCTGGTGGCCTACCACGCGTGGGGCAACCGCGGGCCGTCGACGATGCGGGTGTGGCTGCCGGTCGGCTGACCGCGCCGGCTGGGCCGAGCGGGGCCGGGCCCGCCCCGGGTGGAAGGTTGTGACGGACACGCCGCCGGCGTGTCCGTCACAACCTTCCACTGTCGGACGGCAGTCGGACGGCAGTCGGACGGCAGGCGGACGGCAGGCGGACGGCAGGCGCCCGTGACCGCCCGGCGCCGGCCGGGGCCGGCGCGGCTCATCCCGTGCGGGTGGCGCCGCCCCGCGAGGCGCCTCGCTAGCGTCGGCCGCGTGTCCGCCACCGGCTCGACCGACGTCGCGGCCGTCCCCGCGCGGGACCTGGCCCGGCTGACGCTGCTGGGCGCGCTGGTCGGGCTGCCGGCCGGCCTGGTCGCGTTCGCGTTCGTCGGCGCGGTGCACCTGCTCCAGGACCTGCTGTGGACCGAGCTCCCGGAGGCCCTGGGCGCCGACGCGCCGCCCTGGTACCTCGTGCTCGGGCTGCCGGTGGCCGGCGCGCTGCTGGTCGCGGCCGCCCGCCGGCTGCCCGGCGACGGCGGCCACTCACCGGTGAACGGCCTGAGCATGGACCCGCTGCCGCCGGTCGCGGCGGGCAGCGTGGCGCTCGCGGCGCTGGCGAGCCTCGGCTTCGGCGTGGTCCTCGGCCCGGAGGCCCCGCTGATGGCGCTGGGCGGGATCGTCGGCGTGTGGGTGACCCGGTGGACCGGGGTCACCGGCCGGGCCCGCGGGCTGCTCGGCGTGTCGGGGGCCTCCGGGGCGATGTCGACGCTGTTCGGCGGGCCGCTGGTCGCCGGGATCATGCTGCTCGAGGCCGGGGCCGGTGCGCTCACGGCCGTGACGCTGCTGCCGCCGCTCGCCGCGGCCGCCGTCGCGTACGTGCTGGTCACGGGGTTCGGCGACTGGACGGGGCTGCCGATGGCCGGGCTCGCGGTGCCGGACCTGCCGGAGTACGACCGGGTCCGGCCGGGCTCGCTGCTGCTGGCGCTGGTCGTCGGGGTGGTCGCGGCCGTGCTGGTGACCGGCGTGCGGCGGCTCGCCCGCGCGGTGCAGGGGACCGAGCCCCGCGTCGGCCGGGTGCCGTTGCTGCTGGTGTCGGGCCTCGGCGTCGGGGTGCTCGCGCTCGCGGCGGAGGGGCTCGGCGCCGACCCGCGGGACGTGCTGTTCTCCGGGCAGTCGTCGATCCCGGCGCTGGTGGGCGGGTCGTCGGTGGGCGTCGTGCTGGTGCTGGTCGTGGCCAAGGCGCTCGCCTACGCGATCACGATGGGCGGCGGGTTCCGCGGCGGGCCGATCTTCCCGGCGATCTTCCTGGGCGTCGGGCTCGCGTCGGTCGCGGTGGCGGCGCTCGACGTGTCGCCGACGCTCGCGGTGGCCGTCGGGACGGCGGCGGGCATGGCGGCGACCAGCCGGCTGCTGCTGTCGGCGGTGATGTTCTCGGCGCTGCTCGTCGGCCGGGCGGGCCTGGACACGGCGCCGGCGGCGGTGGTCGCGGCGGCCGCGGCGCTGCTGACGGCGCGGCTCCTCGACCGGCCGCGCCCGGCCTGAGCGCGCGGCCCGGCCCGGACCGGGGACGAGTGGAGCGTCCTGCCGCGACACGCCGGGCGTGTCGGGCAGGACGCTCCACTCGAGGGTCGTGCTGGTGGGTCGTGCTGGTGGGGTCAGGCGCGGTGCGCCGGCTCGCCCTCCGACGGCAGGCCCTCGTCGGGGTCGGCCGACGTGCGGTGCATCGGGTGCGGGTGGCTGCGCTCGAGCGAGGCGCCCTCCACGTCGACGTCCGGCAGGATCCGGTCGAGCCACCTCGGGATCCACCAGGCCCACTTCCCGGCCAGGTGCATGACGGCCGGGATCAGCAGCATGCGGACCACGAACGCGTCGAGCAGCACGCCGAACGCCAGGCCGAACCCGAGCGGCCGGATGATCGACGACTCCGCGAAGATGAAGCCCGCGAACACCGACGCCATGATGATCGCCGCCGCGGTGACGACGACCCGGCCGGCGTGCAGGCCGCGCCGGACCGCCACCCGCGGGTCGACGCCGTGGGCGTACGCCTCGCGCATCCCGGAGACCAGGAACAGCTGGTAGTCCATCGCGAGGCCGAACAGGACGCCGGTCACGATGATCGGCAGGAAGCTGAGCACCGGGCTGGGGTCGTGCACCCCGAACACCGAGCCGAGCCAGCCCCACTGGTAGATCGCGACGACGCCGCCGAACCCGGCGAACAGCGACATGACGAACCCGAGCGTCGCGGTGACCGGCACGAAGATCGACCGGAACACGATGATGAGGATGATCAGCGACAGGCCGACGACGATCGCCAGGTAGCCCGGCAGCACGTCGGACAGCTTCTCGGAGACGTCGATGTTGGCGCTCGCGGTGCCGGCCACGCCGAGCTCCACGTCGCCCTCGATCGGCGACGAGTCGCGCAGCGCGTGCACCAGGGCCTCGGTCGACTCGCTGTTCGGCCCCTCGGTCGGGACGACCTGGAACGCGAGCATCGTGCCCGCCTCGTTGGCGCCGATCGGGGCGACCGCCACGACGTCGTCGTGCGACGCCAGCTCGGTGCCGATCCGGACCTGCTCGGCCGTCAGGTCGTCCTCGGACACGGCGTCCGGCAGGTTCGCGACGACCAGCAGCGGGCCGTTCACGCCGGCGCCGAACTTGTCCGCGGTGATCTCGTACGCCCGGTACTGGGTGGACTCCGGGGACTCCGAGGAGCCGTCCGGCAGGCCGAGCCGCATCGACAGGGCCGGGATCGCGATGATCAGCAGCGCCGCCACGCCGGCGACCAGCGTCAGGACCGCGCGGGACGTCTTCATCGGGGTGGTCGGGACGGCCTCGGGCTCCTCGTGGCCGACCGTCGCGCGCTTCTTCTTCGGCAGCACCTTGAGGCCGATGCGGGACAGCAGCGCCGGGGTCAGCGTGATCGCGATGAGGATGGCGACCAGGATGCAGATGGCGCCGACGGTGCCCATGAGCCCCAGGAACGGGATGCCGGTCACGTTGAGCGCCAGCAGCGCGACCAGGACGGTGGTGCCGGCGAACACGACCGCGTTGCCCGCGGTGCCGTTGGCCAGGCCGATCGACTCCTCCAGCTCGACCCCGTCGCGCAGCTGGCGGCGGTGCCGGTTGAGGATGAACAGCGAGTAGTCGATGCCGACCGCCAGGCCGAGCATGATGCCGAGCACCGGGGTGACGGACAGCATCTCGACGGCGCCGGACAGCGCGAGCGACGCGACCGCGCCGATGCCCACGCCGACGAGGGCCGACAGGATCGGCAGGCCGGCGGCGACCAGCGAGCCGAGCATGACGAGCAGGACGATGCCGGCGACGACCACGCCGATGACCTCGCCCGGGCCGAGCACGCTCGGGATCTCCTGGGTCAGGTCGGACGACAGCTCGACGTCCACGCCCTGCAGGTCCGCGGACTCGAGGGCGTCGACCACGGCCTCCTTGGTCTCGGGCGCGATCTCGAACTGCGAGTCCTCGAACGCGATGGTGCCGACCGCGGCGGTGCCGTCCTCGGAGACGAGGCGGATGCCGGACGACAGGTCCAGCAGCTGCGCGCCGGCCTCGAGCTGGGCGCTCTGCGTCTCCAGCTCGGCGAGGCCGTCGGTGACCTGCTGGGCCTGCGCGTCGAGCGCGGCCTGCTGCGCGTCGATCTCGGCCTGCCCGGCGTCGAGCTGGGGCTGCACCGCGGCGAGCGCGCCGGCGGCCTCGGCCTGAGCGCGCTGCGCGTCGAGCTGCGCCTGCGCGGCGTCGATCTGCTGCTGCCCGGCGTCGATCTGGGCCTGGCCGGCCTCGAGCTGCGCGCGGCCCTGCTCGATCTGGTCGCGGCCGGAGGTGACCTGCGCCTGCTGCTCCTCGAGCTGGGCGGTGGTCTGGAACGGGTCGGTGGCGCCGCTGACGCCGTCGACGTCGGTCAGACCGGCCAGCGCGTCGCTGATCGCGGTCTGCTGGGCGTCGGTGAACGGGGTGTCGTCGGCGGTGTGGAACACCACGGTGCCGCTGCCGCCGCTCGCGGCGGGGAACTCGTCGGCCAGCTGCTCGGTCACGCGCTCGGTGGCGGTGCCGGGGATGGTGACGGCGGAGGTGAGCTGCCCGCCGAACGCGAAGTACGCGCCGACGGCCAGGGCGAGCACGACGACCCAGGCCGTCACGACGGCCCAGGCGCGGCGGGCCGAGAAGCGCCCGATGCGGTAGAGGAGTCCTGCCATGGTCCCTGTTCTCTCGGTGGTGGTGGGAGTGCGGGGCGTCAGTGCTCCGGCATGTACCCGGCTCGGACGCTGTGGATGAGCCGGTCGACGAGGGCGTCCCACTGCGCGCGGGCGTCCGGCGCGGCGGGATCGGTGGTGGTGACCCAGTGCAGCGCGATCACGGCCACGCCGTGCACCAGGGAGGAGACGAGCAGCCGGACGTCGAGCAGGTCCGCCGCGGGGTACCGGCGCACGAGCTCGCCGGCGAGGTGGTCGGCGACGCGGGAGAACGCCTCCTCGGCGAGCATCTGCGCGCGCGGGTCGTCGCCCTCCGCGAGCGGCCCGAGCGCGCCGGCCAGGTAGGTGATCGCCGGCGGCAGGTCGGCGCCGCGCAGCGTCTGCGCGAGCTCGTCGAACATCGACGCGCGGGTGCCGTCGCCGACGGGGGTCGCGCTGGCGACGGCCTCGACCTGGGCGATCACCAGGCCGAGCCGCTCGGTGCACGTCGACAGGACGACGTCCTCGAGCGACCCGAAGTGGTTGAACACCGTGCGCCGGGAGACGTCGGCGCGCTCGGCGAGCTCGTCGACGGTGAACTGGGCCGCGCCGCGCTCGGCGATGAGCGCGTCGGCGGCGTCCAGGATCGCGCGGCGGGAGCGCGCCTTGAGCGCGGTCCGCCGGTCGGTCGCGGCGTCCTGGGTGGTCACGCGGAGGACCGTAGGCACGTCGATGCACTCGGTGCAACCGTGCACGGCGTGCAATCGCGCGAACTGTGGCTCAGGTCACCTGCCCGGAGCGGTGCGCGAGCGCGGCGGCCTCCAGCCGGGTCCGGCAGCCGAGCTTGGCGAGCACCCGGCTGACGTGCGTCTTCGCGGTGGTCTCCGAGACTGTCAGCGCGTCGGCGACCTGCTGGTTCGACAGGCCGCGCGCGAGCAGCGCCAGCACCTCGCGCTCGCGGGCGGTGAGCAGGTCGAGGCCCGGCAGGTCGGCCGCCTCGGCCGGGGCGGGCGCGGCGACCGACGCCGCGAGCACGCGCCGGGTCACCTCCGGGGCGAGGATGCCGTCGCCCGCCGCGACCCGGCGCACCGCGTCCACCAGCTCGGCCGCGCCGACGGACTTGAGCAGGAACCCGACCGCGCCCGCGCGCAGCACGCCGAACAGGTACTCGTCGAGGTCGAAGGTCGTGAGCGCGACGACCTGGCCCAGGCCCTCGTCGACGATCCGGCGGGTGGCCTCGATGCCGTCCGTGCCGGGCATCCGGATGTCCATCAGCACGACGTCCGGGCGCAGCGCGCGGGCGTTCGCCACGGCCGCCGCGCCGTCCCCCGCCTCGCCGACGACGGCGACGTCCGGCGCCCGGTCGAGCATGAGGCGCAGCCCGGCGCGGATGGCGCCGTGGTCGTCGGCGAGCAGCACGCGCACGGTCACCGGGCGGCCCCCGCCCCGCCCGGCGCGGTCGCCGCCGCGAGCGGCAGCACGGCGCGCACCCGCCACTCGCCGCCCTCCGGGCCCGCGACGACGTCCCCGCCGATCGACCGGGCGCGCTCGCGCATCGTGAGCAGCCCCGTCGCCGACCGCAGGCCCGGGCGGGCGTCGGCGGGCGCGCCGGGCCCCGGGCCCGCCGGCAGCGCGTTCGCCACCTCGATCTCCAGGGCGCCGCCCGCGGCGGTCACCCGGACGTCGACCCGCCCGCCGGCCGGGCCGTGCGCGGCGGCGTTGGCCAGCGCCTCGCCCGCGATCCGGTACGCCGCCTGGTCGACGACCGCCGGGAGCGCGGGCCGGTCCGGCGCGGTCGCCCGGACGTCGAGGCCGTGCGCCCGGGCGGCGGCCACCAGGTCGCCCAGCCGGTCGAGCCCCGCGGCCGCCCGCACCGGGGCGTCCTCGTCGGCGCCGCGCAGCACCAGCACCATCGCCCGCATCTCGTCGAGCGACGCCACCGCCTCGGCCCGCACGGCGCGGAGCGCGGCCCGGTCGCGGCCGGGGTCCGGCGCGTCCGCCAGCGCCGCCTCGGCGTGGATGGCGATCGCCGACAGCCGGGAGGCGACCACGTCGTGCAGGTCGCGGGCCATCACCGCGCGCTCCCCGCGCACGGCCGCGTCGCGGGCCAGGTCGGCGATCCGCTCGACGTC
>Ga0164306_10000552_pt1 | contig 15384 bp, 15 predicted proteins | sample Whisoiple_242_MG_FD_110213 | JGI IMG/M metagenome (GOLD analysis project Ga0164306, IMG submission 110213) | Soil microbial communities amended with fresh organic matter from upstate New York, USA - Whitman soil sample_242_MG | ecosystem: Environmental > Terrestrial > Soil > Unclassified >... | reverse complement strand
TGAGCAGGACGTTGGCCGGCTTGACGTCGCGGTGGACCAGGCCGGCGGCGTGGATCGCGTCGAGGCCGTTGCCGATCTGGGCGATCAGCTCGACCGCGATCGCGGGCTCGAGCCGGCGCTCGCGGGCAAGCCGGCGGGCCAGGTCGGCGCCGGCCACGTAGCGCATCGCGATGAACGGCACCCCGTCCTCTTCGCCGGCGGCGTAGATCGGCACCACGTTCGGATGCTCGATCGAGGCGGCGATCTTCGACTCCTCGGCGAAGCGCCGGGCGAAGACCTCGTCGGCCGCGGCCTCGGGGGCGATCAGCTTCAGCGCCACTCGCCGCTCCAGTCCCGGCTCCAGCGCCAGATAGAGGATGCCCATACCGCCGCGACCCAGGCGCTGCTCTATCCGGTAGCCGGCGAAGGCATCGCCCGCCGCCAGCTCGATTTCGTGCTCCGCACCGGCCATCGCCCAACCCTAGGCCCTGGCAGCGGCGTAGCGCAGAGTTAACCAGCTCGAAATGACCGCTACCTAGACTGGGTGGTGGGACTTATGCGCCGCCTCGCCATCTCAGCTGTTCTCGTGCTCCTCGCCCTCACCGGCGCCGTCGCGGCGCGGGGTGAGCTGATCCAGCAGGGCAATCTTCGTGTGCACTTCGAAGGACAGCTGCGACCGCGCGCGCTGCCGCGCGAACACCGCGCGCCGGTGAACGTGAGCCTGGAAGGACGGGTCAGCACCTCGGACGGGACCCGGCCGCCCCAGCTGCGCGAAATGACGATCGCCGTGAACCGGGCCGGCGTCGTCTCCTCCACCGGCCTTCCCACCTGCACGGCGCCGCGGCTCCAGCAGACCACGACCGAAGCGGCGCTGCGCGCCTGCCGCCCAGCACTCGTCGGGCATGGGCGCTTCGCCGCCAACGTCGACTTCCCCGGCGCACCCCTGATCCCGGCCCACGGCGAGGTGCTTGCGTTCAACAGCCGCCTTCACGGACGGCCGGGGATGCTGCTCCACCTGTACGGCTCGAGCCCCGTGCGCGCGGCCTTCGTCCTTCCCTTCGAAATCTCCCACCGTGCACAGGGGAGGTACGACGCGGTGTTCTCGACCAAGATCCCCGAGCTGGCCTCCGACCTTGGCTACGTCACCGAACTCGAGATGACGATCGGCCGCACCTACAACTACAAGGGCGAGCGCCGCGGCTTCATCAGCGCCAGCTGCGCGGCGCCAGCTGGCTTCGCGGGCGCGGTCTTTCCGCTCGCCAAGGCGACCTTCTCCTTCGCCAACGGACAGCGGCTGGCAACCAGCCTCTCGCGCGACTGCAAGGTCCGCTAGCTCCGGCGGGCAACTCAGAGGCCGAGCCCCCCGACCCCCGGCTCGCCCCAGCCAAGGTGGTGAGCCAGCTCATGCCTCAGCGTGCGCTCGACCTGTTGCGCCAGCAGATCGGGGTCGTGGCCGAAATCGCGTTCGAGGGTGTCGCGGTAGATAACGATCCGGTCCTCGTAGCGCTCGCGAGCCACGCCGTCGCCGTAGTACTGCCCGTACGCCTGCATCTCGGCGCCGCAGTCGGATATGACCACGGCGACGCTTTCGAGCACACGCTGAAATTCCTCCGGCAGTGCGTCGATCGCATCCATAACGAGCGCTTCGAACTGGTCGTGGTCCTCGGGGTCCGCCATCCAACGTCAAGGATGACCCAGGCGGGCGCTGAGCAGACGGCTTGCCAAGCCCCGACGGCGCACGGCGCCGCCGGGGCCACGCTCGCCGGGGCTAGTAGCCGGACTGATTTGCCCGCTTTTCGGCTTCTTCGACACCCCGTTCAACTTCAGCCTTGCCCTTTTCGATCCCCTTCTGCGTTTCTTCCTTGCCCTTTTCAAGGCCCTTCTGCGCTTCCTCCGTGCCATTTTCGACGCCCTGAGAAGCAGCGCCCTTGGCCCGTTCGGCCCCCTGCTTGGCCTCTTCTCCAGCTTCGCTGAGGCCCTTCTTCGCTTCGTCGGCACCCTTTTCGATGCCCTGCTTGGCCTCTTCGGCACCCTTTTCGACGCCCTGCTTGGCTTCTTCGGCGCCCTTTTCGATCGCGTTGCCGGCTTTCGAGGAGGCGCTGTCGCTGTCGCTACTGCCCCCACAGCCGGAAGCGACCAGCCCGGTCACCCCGATCGCCAGCGCGAGCGGCAGGATCCGGGCCACGCGGGTGCTCCTCCAGCTTAGGTCTGTACCTGACACATTCACTCCTTCTGTTGCAGGGCTTACCATGCGATCTTCGCACCGATCGCGGCGACCGGCTAGTGATGATCCGAGGCGCCGGGAGGTTTGGCTAGGGTGCGGCCGTGGAAGCCGACGCAGCGCCTGCCGAGGATAACCAGCGGCAGCCGCTGCAGCGCCGCCTTATGCGCATCGGCGCCTGGCTCGGCGGTGTTGCGGCCCTGCTCGCAGTGCTCGAGCTGGCCGGCGTACCGGTGCTCGACTGGATCGACGACCTGCTCGACAAGGTCGCCGCCGTGCCGGCCTGGGCAATCGCCGCCGGAGTGGCGCTCGAGAGCCTTCAGACCAGCCTCGCCGCGCTCGCCTGGTACGGGATTCTGCGCGCCGCACTGCCCAGGTCCGCCCTCCCCTTCCGTTTCGTCCTCGCCTCTTACGCCGCGGCCGTCGCGCTCAACACCTTCCTGCCGGCCAACATCGGCACCTTCGTGATGCTGGTGATGTTCACCACGCTGATCGTCGGCGCCACCTTCCCGCTGGTGATCTCGGGCCTGATCGTCGAGAAGATCCCCTTCTCGGTCTTCAACATCGGCCTCTACCTCTACCTCTTTCTCACCGTCAGCGGCTCCTTCTCGGTCAAGCTCGGCTTCGTCGCCGACCATGCCGGCCTCATCCTCCTGATCGCTGCCGGGGGAATCTTCCTCCTCGTCCTCCTGGCCCGGGTCTTCTGGGAGCGCTTGGCGAAACTGCGTGAGCAGCTGGTCTCCGGCGGGGCGATCCTGCGCACGCCGCGGCGCGCCTTCACCCGCCTGGTCCTGCCCGAGCTCGGCAGCTACGCGGCCCGGCTCGCCATCGTCGCCGTCTTCCTCGGTGCCTACGGGATCCCGGTCAGCTTCCATAACGTCGCCACCGTGACCGCCTCCAACTCGATCTCCAACAGCGTCTCGGCCACCCCAGGCGGAGTCGGCGTCACCCAGGCGATGAACTCAGCCGCGCTCTCGGGAGAAGCCTCGGCCAAGACCGCCACGGCCTACTCGATCGGCCAGCAGCTGATCATCTCCGCCTGGGACGTCCTTTTCGCGATCATCCTCGTCTCCTGGGCCTTCGGCTGGAGCGGAGGCAAGCAGCTGGTCGAGTCCTCCTACGCAGAGGCAAAGGTCAAGAGCGGCGAATTGAAAGCGAGCCGCAAGGCTCGCAAGCAGTAACTACCGCTCCGCCGGCGCCTCGCCCGCGAGAACCGGATCGGCTGTCGGGTCGAGGCGTGGAACAGTGCTTATCCCGATACCGCCGGGCAGCAGAGGACCGAATCCCTTGCGTTTCATCTCGCCCCAGTGGTGCTTGCCGCGGGCAAGCGTGTACCAAGAGCGCATGCGGACGACCGCGAGCATCTGGCGGTAACCCACGTTCTCGACAACCGCGCACAGGGTTAGGCGGATCAGGTCGCTCCAGCCCGGATAGCGGCGGAAGGCGCGCTCCTCCATCAGGATCACGAGGAAGCTCAGGACCAGGCTGTAGGTGAGTGAGACGGCGAAGAACGCCAGGGCGAACGGGAGCGAGACGATCCCGAGGACCAGTGAGAGTACGAAGAGCGTGTAACCGAAGCACTCGATCGTCGGGCCGAGCAGCTCGAAGAAGATGAAGTAAGGCATCGCGATGCAGCCAATCCGCCCGTAGCGGGGGCGCAAGAGCATTTTGCGGTGGCGGGCGATCATCTCGATCAGGCCTCGCTGCCAGCGGTCGCGCTGGCGCACCAGCGTGCCGAGGTCCTCCGGGCACTCCGTCCAGCAGATCGGGTCGGGGAAGAACGTGATCCGGCAGGGTTTTTCCTGCTCGCGCCGGTGCCGATGCAGGCGCAACACGAGCTCGGCGTCCTCGCCGACGGTCGTTGGGTCATAGCCGCCGACCTCGACGCAGACGTCACGGCGAAAGAGCCCGAAGGCGCCCGAGATGATCAGCAGCATGCCGCTCTTTGACCAGCCGATGCGGCCACCGAGGAAAGCCCGCAGGTACTCGATGATCTGCAGGTTGGCGAGCAGGTTGCGCGGCGTGCGCACCCTGGCCAGGCGCCCGTCATCGAACTCCGAGCCGTTGACGATGCGCACGATCCCCCCGACCGCGACGGTCTCCGGCTCGGCCTGAAACTCCCAGACGAGGCGAGACAGGGCGTCCGCGTCGAGCATCGTGTCTGCGTCGATCGCGCAGAAGAGCGGGTAGACCGCGTGATTGATGCCGGCGTTGAGCGCGTCCGCCTTGCCGCCATTGACCTTGTCGATGACGACGACGCGCGGCTCGAGCGGGCTCGTGTACACACCGTGAACCAACTGTGTCGAAATGTTCGATCGCGGCACGCGGCCGACCTTGACGAGGCCGAACGCATCGGTCAGCACCTCCATCGTCTCATCGGTCGAACCGTCATTGATCACGACGATCTCGAACTCGACGAACTGCGAGGTGAGCAGCGAGCGCAGCGCAGCGACGATCGAAGGCGCCTCGTTGTAGGCCGGCACGAGGATCGAGACCGGCATGCTCATCTCCGACTCGGCGACCGCCCGGTAGTCACGCATCGGCCGGCGCTCGACGTAGTCCTCGATCGCCCGCCAGCCGACAATCGCCAGCACCGTGAAGGTCATCTGCAGCACGACGAAGTAGCCGAGCGTGAAGACGTTGAACCCGTGAAGGATCTGTTCAAGCAGGGCGGTCATACACCCACGTGCTCCTCGACCACCGCGTGCAGCGCGAGCTGCTCGCGGGCTCGGTCGACGGCGTAACGATCGTCGTGCTCGAGCGTGCGCTGGAGCGCATCGATCCCGGGCTCGCCGAGCTCGCGCAGCGCCCGCGCCGCGTTTGCCCGCACCCACCAGGCACGGTCGGAGAGGCACTCCTCAAGCGGCTCCAAGGCGTCCACGGCACCAAGCGCGCCAAGCGACTTAGCGGCCTGAGCGCGAACCGGCCAGTCCTCCGAGTCCAGCGCGGCGATCAGCGCCGGCACACACGCCTCCGCGCCGACCCGCCCGAGCGCACGCGCGGCGGAAATCCTCACCTCAGTCGAGTCCGAGTCCAGCAAAGCCGTGAGCGCAGGTGCCGCGCGCGGATCGCGGGCGAGGCCCAAAGCCCGCGCGAGGCTAGCGTCGAGCTCAACCTCCTCACCGCGGGGCGCAATGCCGGCGAGGACATCGGGGACCGCTGACGGTCCCTGCTTCAAGGTGAGGATGATCGTCTCGACCGCCCACGGCGCGCCGAGTCGCTCGATGATCCGCTCCGGCGGTAGTAGGTGGGCCATCAGGGCCCAGATCAACAGCTCGGCGGCACGTGGAGTCGCGGCACGAGCGAGCCCGGAGCAGGCGACCAGACGCACGTCGGGATCGGGATCGCCCAGCAGCGGGACGACCTGCTCGACGATCGCCGGAATGCCGGGACGGGTGAGCAGCAGCGCCGCCCGGGCGCGAGTTGTCGGACGGCGGTCCTCGAGCTTCGTGCTCAGCCCGGAGAACAGCGAGGACGCCTCCATGGTGTCGCGGACTACCTCGATTCGCCCGTCCGAGAGGGTGGTATAGACGGCGTCGATCGCCACCGCGAGATCGACCTCAGCAGCGACGGCGTGAACGTCAGCGCAGATCGCGGCGATCGCGGCAGCGTCCCCATCGCGGAGCGCGACCTCGTAGCGGGCGCGCCGCTCGACCGATCGCAGCTCTCGGCGATCGCGGCGCAACTTACGTGTGACGGCGAGACCGACGAGCGCCAGCCACAGCAGCAGGCTCGATCCCACCAACACGATGAGACCAGTCAATGAAGTCATCGTCCTCCGCTATCGACGCTCGCCGTGTCCACCTAAAGCGTCCTTCATGGCTACCCACGCCTCAAGTCCACAGCCCGACGATCCGATGAAGCCGCAGCTCGTCCCCCTACGCAAGGACCCTTCCATGCCGCTTCGCGCTCGCCGTTTGCTCATCCCTTTGTTCCTCTCGGCTGTATTCGCCGCGATTGCCGCAGTTCCGGCCCTCGCCGCTTCGGGTGCGCCAGCCGCGGCTTCGGCGCAAGCAAGCAACGGGAGCTCTCCGCGTCACGGCGGCCACGTGCAGCGCGCCTGGCCGGCCAAGAAGGCGCATCGCCCGAAGACCGCGATCGCCCGTTGGCTGGCCCTGCAGGTCGGCCCGAGCAAGCCGGTCTCGTGCTCAAAGCGTCCGGGGAAGGCACGCAATCGCTGCGTCGCCCGTCACCGCAAGGGTGGCGCCTCGAGCTCCGCCGTGGCGTCGATCGCGATGCGCGCCTCCGCGGCGCGGCCCGGGACCAAGTCCTCGCAGAGCGAGAAGGTCGCGCTTCGCCTTTCGACCGGCAAGCGGATCTCGTCCCTGCAGCTGATCCGCTCGTTTGACATTCCCATCGACGACCCGTCTTACGCACGCCTGCTCAACTGGTCCTGGACCTATGACTCCGCGGTCGCGGCTACCGCCTTCGCCTCGGTCGGCCTGCAGGAACAGGCCGGTCGCCTGCTCGACCAGTTGGCGGCTCTGCAGCGCAAGGACGGCTCGATCGAATTCGCCTTCAACGTCCAGACCGGCGAAAGCAGCAACACCGTCCGCGCCGGCTCGGTCGCGTTCGACGCGATCGCCTTCAGCGACTACGACTCCACTTTCGGCAGCACGATCTACCTCGACGACGCCCGGCGCGCGGTCGACTACCTGCTGTCACTGCGCAACGAAGAAGGTCTCGTGCGCGGGGGCCCCGATGTCACGTGGGTCTCGACACAGCACAACATCCTCACGCTGATCGCGCTGATGACACTTTCCCAGCAGTTGGAAGAACAGGGTGACGAAGGCACGGCCGCCACCTACCGCGAAGCCGCGGCCGTGATCGTCAAGGGCATCGACTCACAGCTCATCGTCCGCGACGGAGGCCTTGCGCACTTCCGCGAGGGCGTGGCTGACGAAGTCGTCCCGCTCGACACGCAGGCCCTGGGCATCATCTACGCCCGCTTCCTCGGCGATGACGACCTCGCGAAGCAGGTCTACGAGTACGCACAGCAGAACTTCGCCATCGAAGGACGCTCGATCGCACTGTCGAACAAGAAGACCACCTACAACATGACTTATGAGGCCGCCGGGCCGTTCAACGGCTACCGCCCCTACATCGGCAAGAAGGCCCCGGACGTCCTCTGGTTCGAGGGCACCGCCGAGATGCGCTTCGCCTCGACCTTCCTCGGCCAACCGACCGAAGCACTCGACGCGAGCATGAACTCCTGGTGGGACGTGACCCGCAAGCAGAACCTCGCCCCACTGGGTGCCGATCGCACCGTCACCAACAGTCCCTACAACGAGTACCACGTCTGGCCGACCGCGGCCGCAGGAGCCTGGACCGTCCTCAGCGGGGCGGCGCAGGACACCGCCTGGGCGGATCCGTCACTGGTGAGCCCGAGCGAACAAGCGGTGCTCGAACTCCTGCGCTGACCCTAGGGCAAATCACTGGACTGATCACATGCGGTGCCATGTCAGCCCTTGACCGGGTGATCTCCCTTTTGATCGCACTAGCGCTCGTCGGATTGGTCACCGGGTGCGGTGATTCTTCGGGGACAGAATCTGCAAACGAAGCCGGCAGAGTCGCGATCGCATATACCGGCGCCATGTCGCGACTGGATTTCCGCACCGCCTGCGAGCTCGAATTCACGGCCCTCCGGAACTGGGACAAATCAGGCATCTTTTTGGGCTCGCGCCCGCAGCAGTGCAAAGCACCGAGATTTCCGGTGATTCCGCAACGGTCGTTCTGCGTAACCCCACGAACGGCGCGCACCGGCAGGTCCGGATGCGACGCGAAGGAAATCACTGGCTGGTCTACAGGGTCGAAATCGGCGAACTGATTAGCCCGCGACCAAATCTGGCGGCTCCTCATCGGTCCAATAGTCCGTCGCCTGCTCTCGCCGATAGGCCTCCTGGAATCCCTCGTCTGAGGCTCCGGGAGCCCGAGTCGCCGCCATCAACTTGCCGGTATCCGGATAGAGATTCACCTCGGGAGCGATCATCGTGCTGACCACCAGCACGCGGGCGTGTTGAGCGCCTCGATTCTGGAGCTGGTGCGCGCCGTCTTCGCCGACCCGAAACGCGACGACCTCCCCCTCGGCCAGCTCGCGCCACCCATCCGGCGTGCGCAGGTGCGGCTGGCCGCTGAGCACGATCAGCATCTCCTCGTTGGCGCTGTGGGCGTGGTACGGAAAGGTCGCCTGGCCAGGCGGGATCTCATAGAGACTTGCTCCGAGCTTCTCGGACTTGGCCTGTTGGCCCAGTTTGGCGCGCCGATAGGTGAAGCCCTCACGGTCCTGATCCGCATCGAAGTCCGGCTGGTATGCATTTGCCATGCGCGGATTATCTCCCCTCTCCACCCGGATTCGTCCCTGGGGCTTCCGCGAGCCGAGTCTTGTGTCAGGATCAGCGCGTGGGGGATAAATCGGTCGCGGACCAACTTCGCAACCTCGGCGTAAAGGATGCAGACGTCCTTGTGCAGATGGCCGAGCGCGGCCAGCTCCTCGCCCTGAGGTGCGAGATGCCGCAGTGCTACCACCACAAGGGACGCGGCGCGTTCGATCCGGTCACGACGGCGCGCACCAAGTGGGCGCCCTCGCGCGACCACTACCCGATCCTCAAGTCGGCCGGCGGGAAGCTAGTTCCCGAGAATGTTCGACTGTCCCACACGGAGTGCAATCAGCGGGATTACAACCGGCGGAAGCAAATCGGGACGCTGCTTGAGAATGGCAAGTCTCTCGAAGACATTGCCGACACGCTGAACCGCAAGGGTGCCCCCCCGGCTCACGGCACGAACCAGTGGACGGCCGCCATGGTGCGCAAGGCCTACGTGTCCTAGTCCGAGTTCGGCGCTGGGTGCCGCTTTGCTCGAAAAGCGACATCGGTTCGTCCTATGGGGCGGGAAGGACTCGAACCTTCGACCGACGGATTATGAGTCGCGCCGGAACCCGTCTATAGAGCCGAATCTGGCCCGGGAGAGCGAATCACATCCAAGGAGTTCCGCTGAGTTCGGTGGAGTCGGGGACCAATTTCGGGACCAAGTTTTCGGCGCGCATCAGTCGAGCATCTCGCACTGTCGCTTCCACGCGGAAGCAGCACTGACTCTTCATTCAGGGGCGGCCAGTCTCTAATAGGTCCCGTTCCGTGCGACCTCAACTCTGGCTATGGATGGGCATCGTCAGACACGGCGCTTCAGGAAGTCGATCTGGTCACCGACGATCGAGTCGAATAGGGGTTCGACATAGGGGTCGAAATGGCCGCACTCGTAGCTGAGCACCTCCCCCCTGGGGATGCGTCGAGCGGCCTTCAGCGCGACCTTATAAGGAGTGACTACATCGTCTTTGGCGAGTTGGACCAGCGCCGGGCACGTGATCCTGCCTGCGACCCGGCCGGGTGAGTAGAAGGGCACTCGCAGCGCAATCCGGGCGGCGACGTCGTTCTGAGGCAGAAGTTCCTCGTACCGGTCTCCCGCCAGACGCTTCATCATCGCCGTGGCGTCGGGCGTGGTCATCATCGCCAGGGTGCCGGGCTCTCCTGCCGCCGGGAGGCGTAGCGGCTCTCGCCCGAATGCCGCCCCCAGTTGATCGCGGAGCCCGGCGAGAGCCAGGCGCGTCATCGTCAGCGGGGAGCCAGCAAAGGCCGACGCAGGTCCACTGATATGGGGAACCTGGGCGACGATGGCGGCCAGTCCGTGATCTTCGGCGGCGATGCTCAGCACGTGCCCGGCCCCGAACGACGAACCCCACGCGGCCACATGGCTCGTGTCGACACCGTCAAGTGCCCGGGCGAAAGCAAGTGCCCCCCGCCAGTCGTCCTGCTGGCTACCGATTTCGAGCACCCGACGTGGCTCGCCGGCACTGTCACCCCAGCCCCGGTAGTCGAATGCCAGGACGGCGAAGCCGGATTCGGCGAAGCGCTCGGCGTAAGCGGCAAGACGCAAGGCGCGCATCGCGGCGAAGCCGTGGGCCATCACGATGATCGGCGGCCGCTCTACGCCGTCCGGTCGGTAGAGCCAGGTGGCGCACGCCGTTCCGCCGGATTCGAAGGTCGTGTCTTCTCGGGTGTAGGTGCCCATTCGACCCGGCAGCTTATGACCTCGGTATCGGGTCCCGCCCTCCCGCGCTGCGTTGCCTTCGCGGACTGCCCGGCGCAATAGCGGCGCCCGCCACAATCGCAGTTCCGACCCCGCAGATCGGCCTAGCCGACCTTTCTGCACCGAAGCCCAGCGCTATCCGCGTCGCCTCCGCTGCGCGCCCGTCCCTTTGTCCTTGCTATTCGACAATGGTATGAAGTCATTCGGTTGTTTCTCTAGGCGCGGAATACTGCTCCTCGGTGGTGGGCTGCACCACCAATCCAGACTGGCTTAAACAAGGTATGTCCACTCCGACTGGGCCGGCTGCCTCTGACAGGCCCAGACACTGACCACGACTCGCCGCACCCTCCGCCCCACTTCGCTCAGATGCTCGCGAATTTCCGGGCCGTTGCCGGGCCGGATGGATCGTGATGTTTTGAATCTGGGTCGTTTCACCTGACGCGACGAGAAGAACCAGCGCGATCTGCGCCACCCCAAAGAAGACCGCAATCCAATCCCGCACCGCATCGGGCAGCGGCTTCAAGAGCCAGACGCGCCCGGTGCTGTTCTCGCCTTCGCTCGGCTGTGCCCCCTCGCATTCGGCGGAGCGACTTGCTTGCACCCCGGTCTGATGGCCCTTCGCAAGGGGGGACTGCACTTCCCCTCGATCTGATGTCCCACCACCTATCTCAAATGCTTCGACGGCGACAAGTCGATAACGACGACACCGGCCAAGCTCAACGCAAGGGAGCCAGCCTTCGCGAGTGAGGTGGTAGACGTGCTCCTTCGACACCTGCCAGCGAGCAGCCACATCGCTGGCAGTCAGGAGCTGGTTCTCGTCCACGCCGGTCACCGGCCGGCTCCCGTCGGCGCGAGAATCTCTGCATAGAAGTGGAGCTGAAGCCCCCCGCCAGGGGGCTCGTCAGAGCCTCCTGGGTCGTCGCCGGAAGACCCGCCCCCAGCACAGCGACTTGCCACGCGCCGTGAGCCGCGGGTGCGCGACGAGGAAGCGCGAGAAGCGCGACTACGGCTCCTGGTTCGCTGAGTCACCGACAGTACCGACAGTGAGCCGAGACGCGACCGCGACCGCAATCTAAGCCTGGATGCGTGACGTTGATCCATGACGATGCGGAGTTCCCCGTTTGCCATGCGACGCAGTTCGTAGTGCTCGTAACTGTCGTGCCGGTGCTTGAGCGCATTTCGTTCGCTATGGCGAGTGACACGGCCAATACAGCTTGTAGCCGTTGAGACATCCCCGTCAAGAAGAGACCGCAACAGCCACAGCATTTCTTCATCGTCAAGGGTTTCTGCGATCTGAGGGCCTAGGTTGTCGGTGAGCCAGGAGTCGCGCGGGTCGTATGCATCTGCGCTGCGTTCGAGAATGCAGCAGGCGACCTCCGACCACCAATCGTGGTACTGGCTTACGACTTGGTCTTTGTCTTCAGCGAACCGCCGAGGATCATTGAAGAGTCCCTTGGCCGCCGCGCGCAGCTCCGGTTGGAGCTGGCGAAACCTAGAGTCTGGCGCCGGTCTGAAGGGCCGCATCGACGGATAGGCGAAATCCTCCCCGGAGGATTCGTATCTCATAGCGGGATCACCGCCGTAGGCCGATGATGACTCGATCGCGACAAGCCCGAATACGAGCAGCGCAAAGATAGCCAAGAGGCCAACGAGTCCTTGCCGGGGTCTCTCACCCGGCTCGTCAGCGTCACCACCAGGAGGATCGCCCCCTCTGGCCGTCGATTTGCTTGCCGCCGCAGGTGATCGACGCGCGGGGCCGCGAGAGCAACGGCTGCGCGCGCGCACCGGGAGACAGCGCATATGTCGAACAATGCGAGCACTTGCCGACTGCGCTCGGTGATGTCTCTGTCGGCGGAGGATCTGCTTCAACTCTTGAACGACCTCCGGCGTGGCCCCCAAGTCCTTCGCCCGGCGCCACCACTGAGGGTTTCGATTCGCCGCCTCGGCTGCCATCGCGAGGATCGAGATGCGGGCTACCCCGTCCACTCGCTCGGTGTAGAAGCCGGGATCGTCCCCACAACCGGGAGCATCCTCGTCGCCGGCCTCCAAGATGCTCGTCTCAACTCGCAATGCCTCTTTGAGACGGCGTGCAGTCGGCTCAGGGTGGCGCTCACGTTCGACTTGCCAGAGCCGTTCGTACTCCACCTGAGCCGAAAAGGTTTCCGAAGCCCACGACTCATCCCGCAGCCACTTTGGATCTGCGGTGTAAGAGCTGCGGGTGAAGTCAAAAGGAAGACCACGCTTCAAGTGCAGGATACGAATATCGACTTCCCGGATCTCCTCTTCGCAGCCTTCGATTATCCGCTCTTCCTTGGCGACCACATCTGCGAGCTTCGGGAAAAACCATTTGTCCGTGTCGCGATCGTCTGGCCCCCGGCCGTAAGCGCGAGCCAGAGCCACAGGGTCCTCGGTGAACCGCTCTATCGCGCTGCGGCAGCCAAGGATGCAGCCTTTTGCCTCAATGCGTGCGCACTCAAGATCCGAAAGATGCGACGGAGCCAATGGCCGTGGATCAATCGAGTGCTCCGACGGAAGCGCCATCGCTTCGAAGCGGACGCCTACTCTGGCTTCAGGCGAGCGGGCCGCGACCATCGGGTGCTATCCGTGACAAGAACACGATCTCGCGGAGCAAGGTAACAGGACATCCGGCTATCCCCCAAGCGCGAAGCAGCCGCTGCGTCGAGTCATTGCGAGCTGATCCCGATACCAAGAGCCATCGCCAAGCGGATCAGCGGTCTAGCTCCTTGAAATGCTCACTGAGCCATGACCCACGTCTGCCTTAATGGCCGCCATCAATTGGCGATGGGCGACTGACCATGAATGCGATGTCTGCTTATGCGCCAAGCGCATGACTTCAGGTGCGGACCTCTTTGCTTCCTCCTCGATAGCTCTGGCGCAAGCTTCCGAGAAGTCAGCGATCACTTCTAGGACGGCGGCGCCCGCGTCGCGGACTTCCTGGTTCCCATGCAGCTGAACCAAGCTGGCTTCCCGAATCACGGCGCGCATCTTGTCGTGAAAACCTCGCTGCGTCATGGGTCCATCGAACCCGTGCATGAACTCCTCCATCCCCGCGACAGCCGCCAGATAGTCGTGATAGATCTGTTGGCGCTCTAGTCGGCCTTGTTCGACGTCCGACCTTCGAATACGCTCCATCTCGACCTTGAAGGCTGCAAGTTGGACCTCAGTGCTGCGTCGCGAAGCGAGATAGGCAAGTGCGCCGCTGCCCAAGGTGCCTGCTAGTGCAATGAGTGCAACTACCAGAGGTTCAGACATTGACCTTGAGTGCGAGCCGCTCGCGCATTAAGACACGGAATGATAGGTCCTTCAGCGCAGTAGCATCCGCCAGGCTCGAACCAGAGGGCGACGGGAGCAAGTTTTCGGTGTCGTTAATGGAGAGCGCATCAACCCACAGATTTTGCCTCCCACGCCGGCCTAAGACTAATGGGCCGATCCACGGGCCTGGCTATCCTGACTCGAATGAAATCGGTCCTAGCTGAGGTACGCGATGGGGTGACATGGGACAGCTAAGGAGGCTAGCCAATCGCGTCCGGCTCCCCCTCGTGGACCCATCGACCGGCGGTCCGCATCAACTCCCGCTGCATACTGCCGACGATCTCATCACCCGGACCGGTTGGCAGCGGAGACCATGGCCGCTTCAGATGCACTTCGGGCGGCAGCTTCGCGTACATAGTCGACCCCGGTGGAATCGGGCCTGGTACGTAGGTGCCGGTCGATCGTTGCTGAGCCCGCTCCAGCGTCTGCCTCTTCACTGCAAGATGCACTCGAACGTCGCCGTAAGCCCCAAGGTATGCGGCGAGATCGGCGGCGAGCTTCCAGGCCGGGATCACGAGCGCGTCGAACAAGGAAAGGTGTGAGACGGGGTTCCCGGCGAGCGCAATCGCGACACCGACTCGTCCCGACCAATGCGCACGAACAACCCAAAGGATCGACTCACTACCGAAAAGAAACTCGACATGGTCCTGCCCGATCGAGCGGTGCATGTCGGGTGGCGCCGAGAGACTCGGCTCGGTGATCGCGCGCTCGCCAAAGCGCTCAGCCAGGAAGCTCGGGAAGCGGGAATGGAAAAGGCGAGCGCTGATGTCTGGTTGATAGCTGGCGCTGTGCAGACCAAAGCCGATCCAGACGCTGCGCTCTGAGATCGCGTCGGGGTGTTCAAAGAGCTCGGTCGCGGCAACACCAGCAGCGATCTCGGCATGTTCTTGAGCTTTCTTGCCACGAGAGATCAGCTCCGCAAGGCGCAAAGGATCTGTGACCTTTCTAGATTCGCTGGAAACCCGCTCGAAAACTTGGCCGTCGGCAGTCATGCAAGGCGTCTGTGTGATCGGCTCTACTCGAATGACGGCAACCGTCCGCCCGTCTGCAATCTGCCAGTACTTCTTCTCGTAGATGGGCTGCGGGTTGAGTCCCTCCATGACCTGATCGATCCATAGCCCCGGCTCCGCACCAGGAATCTCGATGCCAGAGGGACTCCACTGATGCGCGGAACCGTTAATGCCCACCAGGATGTAGCCGCCGATCTGGTTCGCGAAAGCGCAGGCCTCCTTTCTCACCCGCTCGGGCCGGAGTCTGCCTTGCCCATCTGGACGAGGGTCTTCGCCCTTGGCCTCCCACGTGAGACTCTCCTCGCCTGCGACTGCGAGAAAAGCCTCTACGTGTTCGAGCTGCACCTGTCCCCACGGAACGTTGAAGAAGTCATGCATACGGCAAACATAGCCATGCCTCAGCTACTGGGATCGGAGATCTCCACCCCGCTCCGTAAACCGCCCAAGCCGCGTCCCGCCCGGTATCCAGCTCAACCCATCGAGCAATTCGCCCGGAGGGAGATCGAGGGACCCAGCGAGCTTGATGAGCGTGTCGATGCGGGCAGTCCGTTCGCCGCGCTCAAGCTGGCCGATCGCTGTGCGGTGGAGTGAGGCACGAACGGCCAGCTCTTCCTGGGAGAGGTGGGCTCGCTTTCGTCGGCGGGCCAGATTGCTCCCGAACTGGGCGGCGATGTCGCTCATCGGACCTCGCCTCCTTTGAAATGTCCGAGCAAGCCGTACAGGGCTTCGTGCTCGGCGACGACGCGGCTGTACTCGTTGCCG
>Ga0164306_10000549_pt1 | contig 15416 bp, 22 predicted proteins | sample Whisoiple_242_MG_FD_110213 | JGI IMG/M metagenome (GOLD analysis project Ga0164306, IMG submission 110213) | Soil microbial communities amended with fresh organic matter from upstate New York, USA - Whitman soil sample_242_MG | ecosystem: Environmental > Terrestrial > Soil > Unclassified >... | reverse complement strand
TCTTGCTGCGATGGTCGCCTTCCCTGTGGTTTGCGACGCTCGCCGGAATGGCTGCCGTCGCCGTGATGCTCCTCTCCTGGGAAACATCGGATTTCCTTTATTTTCAGTTCTGAGGAGATGATGCGCTCCTACGTTCTGAAGGTGCTCGCCTGCGCAGCCGCGGCCATTTTGGCTCTCGGCGTACTGATCGTTTGCATCGACGCCTTTGCCCTGTTTGGCACGCGCATCATCCCGGGAAACCTCTTCCCGCACAATCTGCGCATGACGACGAGTGGCGACCGCGTCATCAAAGCGATCGAGATCGCCAAGATACGCCAGCCGCTCGATATGCTGTTCGCCGGCTCCTCGCGCGTCGCTTTCGCCTTCGATCCGCGCGCGCCGCTGCTGTCGCAGATGCGGACCTACAATGCCGGCCTTAACGGTTCGCATTCCTATGAGACCGGCATCGTCGTGCGCTATGCGATCGATCATGTGCCGAACATTCGCCGCATTGTCTGGAACATCGATTTCGAGGAATTCTTTCGCCCGCTTGGCGTTGAAGCGGATTTTGCGCAATCCGGATTTGCCGGCACGCCGCTGGTGCTTGGGCTTGCGCGCCATGTTTTGTCATATGAGGCGTTGCGCAAATCGGTCAGCGCGGCAGGCTCCGCGCTGCGCGGCGGCTTCTTTCCCTACATCGATGTCGACGGCTTCTATGTCCACGAGCGGTCGGAGGCGACGCAAGGGCCGCTCGATTATCCGTCGATGCCGCGGCTGCGCAATTTTTATCCCGGTTATGTTTTCTCGGGGCAAAGAGTCTATGCAGAGCTTCTCGACGCACGTCTCGCCGACGTCGACGCGACGCTCGCCTATGCAAAAGCCCGCGGCATCGATGTCGATATCGTGCTGATGCCGGTCCATGCCACGCGGCTCGAGGTCTTTCGCGTCGGCGGACTGCTGCCGTTGTTCGAGAGCTGGAAACAGGCGCTGGCGCGGAATATCGCGGCGGCCCGGAGCTTGCCTGGCGGCGGCACGATCCGCGCCTTTGATTTCTCGCCGATCAAAGAACTATCGCAAGAGGATTTTCCACCGCCGGACTCCGGGAAACGCACGCGCTTCTTCCTCGAGACGCTGCATCCCGGCCCTGAAGTCGGCGACACGATCGTCGCGCGGCTTTTGGATCGCCCGCCGCCCATCGACATGCCCGGCTTCGGCGTGCCGCTGCAAGACGCCGTGACGCCGGAGCGTGTTGCAGAAGATCACGCCAAACTGGGCGCGTGGGAGGATACGCATCCGGACTTGGTGGCGGAGATCCGAAAGTTGGTGGAACACGAGTCGCTGATTGGGAAATAAGACGCGGCCGCCGCCGTCATTGCGAGGACCCCGGACTTGATCCGGGGGACGAAGCAATCCAGGGCAAGTTCTGCAATCAGCGGGGCGTTTGCCTCTGGATTGCTTCGCTGCGCTCGCAATGACGCGCGCGTGACGACGTTTACGCCGAATTTGATGGCGTTATAGAAAGGCTTATGCTATTTAAGTTCGGAGAACGCATGAAAGATTCCGCTCTCTCGCGCATCGCGGTCGACCCTAATATTTGCGGGGGGCGCCCATGTATTCGCGGCACCAGGATGCGCGTCTTCGATCTCATCGAAATGTTGGCGTCTGGCGCAAGCCAAGCCGAAATACTCGCCGGCTATGATTATCTGACGCAAGAAGACATCTCCGCTGCGTTGGCCTACGCAGCGCAAGCAACAAACCACCGCGTCATCACGACAGCATGAAGCCCCGCTTCGTCGTCATTGCGAGGACCCCGGGCTTGATCCGGGGGACGAAGCAATCCAGGGGCAAAAAGTCCAATCGCTGAGCGTTTGCTTCTGGATTGCTTCGCTGCGCTCGCAATGACGGAGGCAGCTTCCGCTATGCCCCACCTCCCTCCGTCTGCAGCCAAGCAGCGCCGCAGGCTTTGGCAAGCTCGCGCACCCGCAAAATATAGCTCTGGCGCTCGGTCACCGAGATGACGCCGCGCGCATCGAGCAGATTGAACAAATGCGAGGCCTTGATGCACTGATCGTAAGCCGGCAGCGCGAGCTTGTGGTGGCGATCGTTGGCGTTTTCGTGCGGCGCGCCGGCGTCGAGCAGCGCCTTGCACTCCTCCTCCGCGTCGCGGAAGTGCCGGAACAGTTTTTCCGTGTCGGCGAATTCGAAATTGTAGCGCGAATATTCCTGCTCGGCCTGCAGGAACACGTCGCCATAGGTCGTACGCTCGTCGCCGTCTCGGCCGTTGAAATTCAGGTCGTAGACGTTCTCGACGCCCTGCACATACATCGCGAGCCGCTCGAGGCCGTAGGTGAGCTCGCCCGAAACCGGTGCGCATTCGAACCCCGCCACCTGTTGAAAGTAGGTGAATTGCGAGACTTCCATGCCGTCGCACCAGCATTCCCAGCCCAGCCCCCAGGCGCCGAGCGTCGGGCTTTCCCAATCGTCCTCGACGAAGCGGATGTCGTGCAGATGCGCGTCGACGCCGATCGCCGCGAGCGAGGCGAGATAGAGGTCCTGCAAATCCTCGGGCGAGGGCTTCAGGATGACCTGGAACTGGTAATAATGCTGCAGCCGGTTCGGGTTCTCGCCGTAGCGCCCGTCTTTCGGCCGGCGCGAGGGCTGCACGTAGGCGGCGCGCCACGGCTTCGGCCCGAGCGAGCGCAGGGTGGTCGCCGGATGGAACGTGCCGGCGCCGACCTCCATATCGTAGGGCTGCAGGATGACGCAGCCGCGATCGGCCCAAAAACGCTGCAGCGTCAGGATCAGGCCCTGGAACGAGCCTTTCGGGTCGAGCCGGCTTTCGGCCGCGGCCACGTTGATTTGAGCTTCCGTCATGAGCGCGCGGAACCTAGAAAGGCCGCCATCTCCGGTCAATGACAGGACGGCATGTCCGAAACGTCCGCGAATTCCCGCTTGTACCCGGCGCGGCCGCTGCTCGCCGTCTCCGTCGCCTGCTTTCGCGACGGCAAGGTGCTGCTGGCGACGCGGACCCGCCCCCCGGCCCTCGGCGCGCTCACCCTGCCGGGCGGCCTCGTCGAGCCCGGCGAGCGGCTGACCGAGGCGGCGCTGCGGGAATTGCGGGAGGAGGTTGAGGTTGAGGCGGAGATCGTCGGCTTCAACGGCCATGCCGAGCGCATCGACCGCGATGGCGAGGGGCGGGTGAAACATCATTATGTTATCACTTCGTTCGTCGCGCGCTGGCTCTCCGGCGAGCCGCAGCCGGGCGCCGAAGCCGGCGAGATCGTCTGGGCCGATCCACACGCCTTGGAGGGCCTGCCGCTGACCGACGGCTTACGCGCGCTTCTGCGGCGCGCCGCCACCATGCTAGAGAGCACGCGATGAAAGCGCGCGCGCTCTCGCCCAAAATGCTCATGCCAATCGCGTTGATAGGGGCGCTGAGCCTAGAATTAGCGGGCCCGACGACGGCGCAATTTTGGGGGGCGCCCTTCCAACAACAGCAACAAAGTCCGTGGGGAGGGGGCTGGCCGTGGGGCCAACAGCCCGGGCCTCGGCGCCCGGTGCTGCGCGAACAGCCGCCGGTCCATCGGCGCCCTGCGCTGCGGCCGGCTCCGCAGCCGGGCACACCCCAACAAGCCGCAAAACCTCCGGGTGCCACCACACCGGCGCCCGAGGTCCCAGAAGGCCCGCCGCCCCCTTACGAGCCTCAGCTCCTGCGACTCTCGGAGATCCTTGGCGTCCTATCTTATCTGCGCGACATATGCGGCGCTCGCGATGGCGAGGCATGGCGCACCAAAATGGCGGCATTGCTCGATGTCGAGGCCAAGACGCAGACACGCCGTGAGCGGCTCGCCGGCGCTTTCAACCGGGGCTTCCGCGGCTATGAAGTGATTTACCGTACCTGCACGCCAAATGCTGAGACGGTCATCGCCCGTTATCTCAGCGAGGGTGAGCGCATCGCGCGCGACATCAGCTATCGATACGGCGCGTCATGAGCGATCTTGAGGGATCGCGTTAACCTTTTCGCAAGAGCTTTATCGCCGAGTCCGGACCGGCTCGTCAATAATGCGGCGATGACCGTTCCTTTTCCCGACGCCGCGCCGCATGAAAATTTCGGCAGCGAACACCGGCAAGTCGCGCTTGCTTTCGTGCCCGAGGCCTTTGCCGAGACCATCCTGGCCGGCATCGAAGGGGAGATCTTCGCGCATGCAGCGGTTTTTGCGGTCCTGCAGGAGCTTGTCGCGACCTATGGCGGGGAGCCGGTCGCCGCTTTCGCCGAGCGCCTGCCGGCGTCAGTGCGCAGCGGCGAGTTTTCGGTGGCAAACAGGCTTTAGGCGGACTGGGCACCTCCCGTGCAGTTTGCAGCGGTTGCGTGCCGCGCTAATCGGCTTACGTGTTGCCCCATGACGAACTCCACAACTTGCGGCCCTATTCTCCTTGCTGATCGCGGCGTGCTGCGCGTCAGTGGCCCGAAAGTTGAAACTTTCCTGCAAGACCTCGTCAGCAATGACGTGACGACGTTGACGCCCAGCGAGGGGCGCTATGCGGCGCTGCTGACGCCGCAGGGCAAAATTTTGTTCGATATGATCATTATTACTACTACCGAGGAGGATGGCGCGCGCGCCTTCCTCATTGATTGCGTGGCCGAGCAGGCGGCCGATCTCGCCAAGCGGCTCGGCTTCTATAAGCTGCGGGCGAAGGTGACGATCGAGGATCGCTCAGCTCAAGTTGCCGTGCTCACCTATCTTCATGGCGCACCGCAGATCGACGGAATTGTCGTGCGGGATCCGCGATCGGACGCGCTTGGTTACCGTGCCTATGTGCCGCGCGCGCAAGCGTCTGCGGCGGACACAAACGCCACTGCTTACGAAACCCGCCGCATTGAAGCCGGCGTGCCGAAAGGCGGAGTCGATTTCGCCTATGGCGATGCGTTTCCGCACGAGGCCAATTTCGACCTGATCAATGGCGTCGACTTCAAGAAGGGCTGCTATGTCGGCCAGGAAGTCGTCTCGCGCATGCAGCACCGCGGTACGACGCGTAAGCGCATTGTCAAGGTTACATTTTCCGGCGAAGCGCCGCCGCCAGGCGCCGAAATAAAGGCCGGCGACATTCTCGTCGGCACGATGGGATCGTCGGCCCACGAGCACGGGCTCGCCATGGTGCGGCTCGATCGTGTGGAGGAGGCGAAGGCCGCGGGTCTCGCGCCCATTGCGGCTGGCACCCGGCTCGACATTGAGGCTGAGATGGACCGCGCACCTCACTCACGGGTAGCGCAATCCATTTGACATTCGCTGCGGACCGGGAGGTCCGCGGTCCAGCCCTACACGTTCGCCTGCGTCACAAATTTCGTGTTGAGATACGCCTCGATCGCCTCGGCGCCACCTTCCGATCCGTACCCCGAATCCTTGACACCGCCGAATGGCACTTCCGGCAGAGCCAGGCCGTGGTGGTTGATCGACACCATGCCGCTTTCGACCGCCGCGCCGATTGCCGCCGCCGTATGCGTCGAGCGGGTGTAGGCGTAAGCCGCGAGTCCATAAGGCAGCCGGTTCGCCTCCTCGACCACCTCGTCGAAGCTGGCAAAGGGCGCGATCGGCGCGAGGGGGCCGAACGGCTCCTCGTTCATGATCTTTGCGTCCTTGGGCACGTCGGTCATGACAGTCGGCTCGAAGAAATAACCCTCGTTGCCGATGCGTTTGCCGCCGGTGCGTAAGTTGGCGCCACGTTGTACGGCGTCGTTGACGAAACTCTCCATCGCATCGACGCGGCGGCTGTTGGCGAGCGGCCCCATGCGCGTCGACGCGTCCGATCCCGGCCCGACTTTCAGCTTCTTCGTCGCCGCGACGAACTTGTCGACGAACGGCTCGTAGACTTTCTCATGGACGAGAAAGCGCGTCGGCGCGACGCAGACCTGCCCGGCGTTGCGGAATTTATTCGCTGAGAGGATTTTCGCCGCGGCATCGACATCAGCGTCCTCGAAGACGATCGCCGGTGCGTGTCCGCCGAGCTCCATGGTCACACGCTTCATGTACCGGCCGGCGAGACCGGCGAGATGTTTGCCGACGACCGTCGATCCCGTGAACGAAATTTTGCGCACGATCGGATGCGGAATGAGATATTCGGAAATTTCCGACGGCACACCGAAGACGAGATTGATCGCGCCCTTGGGAATGCCGGCGTCGACATAGGCGCGCACGAGTTCCATGCAGCTGCCGGGCGTCTCTTCCGGCCCTTTGAGAATGACAGAGCAACCCGCGGCGAGCGCGGCCGAGACTTTGCGCACCGCCTGATTGATCGGAAAATTCCACGGCGTGAACGCCGCGACGACGCCGACCGGCTCCTTGATCACGAGCTGATGCACGTTGCCGGCGCGCGCCGGAATGACGCGGCCATACGTGCGCCGCGCTTCCTCGGCGAACCAGTCGATAATATCGCCGGCAAGCAGCGTCTCGCCCTTGGCTTCGACGAGCGGCTTGCCCTGTTCCGTCGTCATGATCGCAGCGATTTCGTCGGCGCGCGAGCGGATGAGGTCGGCTGCCTTGCGCATCAGCTTGTAGCGATCGTGCGCCGAGGTCTCGCGCCAGACTTTGAAGCCGGCTTCCGCCGCTGCGAGCGCCCGGTCGAGATCGGCGCGCGAAGCGTGCGGCACCTTGCCAACGGGCTGCGCCGTCGCCGGATCGAGAACCGGCTCGCTCTTGCCTTCGGAGCCCGCAACCCACTCGCCGTCGAGGTAAAGCTTGACCTCAGGATACATGCTGTTTCTCCCCTGCGCGCCGTCGAAGTTAAGCGGGACGGCTGGCAATCCCGGTTCGGATTTACCTATAAGCGATCATGCCCGAAACGCCACCTCGACCGCGCACCACGCTCCTCCATGACGACGGTCGCCACCGCTGCCCCTGGGCGACGCGCGATCCGCTCTACGTCGCCTATCACGACGACGAATGGGGCGTGCCGGAGCGCGATTCCCGCGCGCTTTATGAGAAGCTGATCCTCGACGGCTTCCAGGCCGGCCTCTCCTGGATCACCATCCTGCGCAAGCGCGAAGCCTTCCGGAAGGCGTTCGACGGCTTCGATCCGGCGAAAATCGCACGTTACAATGCGAAAAAGGTCGAGCGCTTGATGGCCGATGCCTGGATCGTGCGCAATCGCGCCAAGATCGAGGGCGCGGTCGCTTCGGCCCGCGCTTATCTCGAAATCGAGGCGGAACAGGGTTTCTCGAAATATCTCTGGGACTTCGTCGACGGTCGCACCATTCGCAATAATTTCCGCCACGTCGGCGAAGTGCCGGCGGAAACCGAATTGTCGCGCCAAATCTCGAAAGACCTGAAAGCACGCGGCTTCAAGTTCTGCGGCCCGACGATCGTCTACGCCTTCATGCAGGCCATCGGCATGGTCGACGATCATCTCGTTGATTGCTGGCGCCACGGCATCGGCGATCGGAAGCGAAAAACCTAATGCCGGCCGCGCGTGCGCCGCGGGCCTGGCAGCGGATGTTGTCGGGACGCCGTCTCGATCTTCTCGATCCCTCGCCACTCGACATCGAGATCGAGGACATCGCCCACGGCCTCGCCCGCGTTGCGCGCTGGAACGGCCAGACCAGCGGACCGCACATTTTCTCGGTGGCGCAGCATTCGCTGCTGGTCGAAGCGATAGCCTCGCAACTCGATGCCAAATTGACGCGGCGAGCGCGGCTTTTCGTCCTCCTGCATGATGCGCCGGAATATGTCATCGGCGACATGATCTCGCCCTTCAAAGCCGTCATAGGAATCACCTATAAAGCCGTCGAGGAGCGCATCCTCTCGGCGGTGCTGCTGCGTTTTTCGCTCGAGACCATGCACTCGGAGAGTCTGGTGAAATTGACGAAACGCGCCGATCGCGCCGCCGCTTTTTTCGAGGCGACGCGGCTTGCCGGTTTCGCTGAAGCGGAGGCCGAGCAATTCTTCGGCCGTCCGCGTTTTCTGCCGAAAGAATTAGATGCGATGCTGACGCCGGCATCCTCGGAGGAAATCGAGCACCGTTTCCTGGCCCGTTTCCGCGCTCTCACGCTAGAATAAAGATATGCCTCGACTTCATATATGTTCGCTCGCTCGCGTCACCGAGACGGTGCGCGCGACCGGCGCACGCAGTCTCGTCACGCTTCTCAATGTCGAGACGCTCGTCTCTCGCCCGGCCGAGATCGATCCAGAGCGCCATCTCTACATCCGGATCGGCGACATTACCGAGCCGCTCGACGGCCATATCCTGCCGGCCGAGGAACATGTCGAGCAATTGATCGCCTTCGCCAAAGAATGGGATCGCAACGAGCCGCTCGTCGTTCATTGTCATGCCGGCGTCAGCCGCTCGACCGCGGCGGCTTTCATCATCGCCTGCGCGCTTACGCCATCGCGGTCGGAGAGCGAGGTTGCCGAGGCCATCCGCCGCGCCTCGCACACCGCAACACCGAACCGGCGCATGGTGGCGATCGCCGATGCGATGCTGAAGCGCAACGGCCGCATGGTGGCCGCGATCGAGCGCATCGGCCGCGGCTCGGACTGCTATGAAGGCGTGCCGTTCGTATTGGAACTGACCTGAGCGCGCCCGCTCACGCAATCGCCGCCGAGGTAATGCGCTGCACGCCGGCTCTCGCCATGGCGTCCCATGCGGCGGCGAGCGAGCCCTGATTGTCGATGCCGCGCGAAGCGTCTTCGATCACGACCGCGTCAAAGCCGGCGCCGCGCGCATCCTGCGCCGTCCAGGCCACGCAGAAATCCGTCGCGAGCCCGGCACAGAAGACGCGCTTGAAACCGCGTTCCTTGAGATAGCCGGCAAGGCCGGTCGGCCGGCGATCGGCTTCGTTGAAGGCGGAATACGAGTCCGTATCCTGGCGATAGCCTTTGCGGATGATGAGCTCGGCCTTCGGGATGTCGAGCGCATCGGCAAGCGCGGCGCCGCGCGAACCCTGCACGCAATGATCCGGCCACAGCACCTGGTTGCCGTAGCGCAACGCGATCATTTCGAACGGGTGCTTGCCGGAATGCGTCGATGCAAAGGAGGCGTGACGCGGTGTGTGCCAATCCTGCGTCATGATCACATGCGCAAATTTCTTGGCGAGCGCGTTGATCGGCGCGATCACCTCGTCGCCCTTTGGGACCGCAAGCGAGCCGCCCGGCAGGAAATCGTTCTGCACGTCGACGACGATGAGGATGTCGTTTTCGCCGATCTGCATTTTGCCCTCCTCGGCGCGAGCCGCGACCGCGGCAAGCGCGCCTGACAGAACTCCCAACGCGGCGCGGCGCGTCAAATCAAATCCGGTGTCGGTCATCGGAGCCTCCTCGTCCGGTCGAGGCTATGCAACATCCGATCCGGCGGAAGTTCAAGCCGGCGGGGAGTTGAGCTCGGCCAAGCGCAGAGCGCGGCTTGGGAGCAAGCGGCTGCTCATCTATAATAAGCCCATGAGCGGCACGAGCTCCGAAGCATCCAGCGAATTCATCGCTTCTCTAGGCGCGAAATATATGTGGTGGCCGGCCATGAGCGCGGCTGGCCATAGCGATGAACGCATTATCGCGCAGGTGATGGATATCGGCTCGTACGAGGACATCCTGCGCATCGAGGCCGTGCTCGGCCGCGACCGCCTCGCCGAGGTGATGCACCGCGCCGCGCCCGGCTGGATCGGCGCCCGTTCCTGGGATTTCTGGCGGGGGCGGCTCAGGGCGCAAGCCGGTTTGGAGGTTCCCGAGCGGCCGCCGCGGCGAACGTTTCATGCAGCCCCCCTTTAAGCCGCGTCTCGACATTCTGCCGGATGCGCAGCGCGCGATGTGGGATGCCCTGGCACCCTCCTTCGATCTCAACTTTGTGCTTTATGGCGGCACCGCCGTCGCCTTACGCTTGGGCCATAGGACATCGCTCGACTTCGATTTTTTTCGCGACGGCGCCTTGGATAAAGATCAAATTCGAGATCGTTTTTCCTTCATGCGTTCGGCTAAAATAGTTCAGGATGCGCTGAATACATTGGTCGCCTCTACCGGGCAGACACAGGTCTCGTTCTTCGGGAACATTTCGATTGGCCGCATTAATGCTCCTTCACTCACCGACGACGGAGTTCTTCTCGTCGCCTCCCCGGAGGACCTTCTCGCAACAAAACTGAAGGCCATTCTCGATCGCGCGGATGTCAAGGATTACATCGATATGGCCGCCTTGCTGCGCGCCGGCGTCTCGCTCGAACGCTCGCTTGCCGGCTTTGCGCAAATGTTCAGCGGCGAGCCAGCCACCGTTCTTCGGGCGATCGGCTATTTCGAGGATGGTGACGTGCACGAATTAGGCAGCGAGGACCGCGCGCTTTTGATCAGGGCGCGCGACAATCTCGGCCCGCTGCCAGAGGTGTCCATTAAACGCGGCTCGCTCGCCGGCTAATCGCTTTTAGTGCGCGAGCGCCTTCAGCCCGGAAATGCCGTCGCGCACCAGCTGATCGCCGACATCGCCCTTGGCCTCGTCCTTGAGCACGATCGCCGCAGCGCGCACCGCAGCATCGGCGGCGGCGGCGCGGACTTCCGCCGTCGCCTGCTGCTCGGCCATCGCGATCTTCTGCTCGGCCTGCTGCTTGCGGCGCTCGACGAACTCCGCCATGCGCTGGTGCGCCTCCTTGGCGATGAGCTCGGCTTCCGCGCGCGCTTGCGCGACAATGTTTTCCGCATCGGCTTGCGCAGCGACTTTCTTTTGCTCGAATGATTGCAGGAGCGCCGCGGCCTCGGCGCGCAGGCGCGCCGCTTCGTCGAGCTCCGCCTTGATCGCGGCGGCGCGCGCGTCGAGCATTTCGTTGATCTTATTGGGCAGGCCGAAATAAATCGCGGCTCCGACGAACAACAGAAACGCCAGCGCAACGAAAAGTTCGGCGTCCAAGCTCACGACTGACCCCCGGCTTCTGCTTGCGCGCGCGCAATGGCGTTCACATCGGCCGGCCGGCCGGTCAGATGCCGGACGATTTCCGCCGCCGCCTCGCGGGCGATCGCACCGACGCTGCTCATCGCCTTGGCTTTCGTCTCGCCGATCTGCGCTTCCGCCGCGGCGAGCCGGGTGTTGAGATCGGCTTCGAGCTCATGCCGCTTGCTTGCGGTCTCGGCGGCTAGCTTCGCGTGCATTTCCTGCGCGAGCATCTGCGCCCGCGCTTTCGCATCGGCAAGCGTCTTTTCATAGGCCGCACCGGCGGCATCGGCTTGCGCCTGCAGCCCCTTGGCTTCGTCGAGCTCGCCGGCGATCTTGTCGCGGCGCATTTGCTTGATCTCACCGACGCGCGGCAGCGCGATCCGCGACATCAGCGCGTAAAGGATCGCGAAGGCGATCACAAACCAGAATATCTGTGACGGGAAATGCGTCGCATCGAAGGGCGGGAACGCTTCGTGCCCGCCGCCCTCATGATGAACTTCGCTCGTCGTCTTTGTCTCGGCAGCCATCGTTCAATTCCCCGCATCGGCAGGGCCGCCGGGACCCCGTCGCGCAAGAGTAATGAAAACCTGCATCAAACCGCGAAGAGCAGCAGGAACGAGATGAGCAGCGCGAAAATGCCGAGCGCTTCGGTGACCGCGAAGCCGAAGATCAGGCGGCCGAACTGGCCCTCGACCGCGGAGGGATTGCGCAACGCGCCGTTCAGAAAGTGACCGAACAAGGTGCCGACGCCGACCGCCGCAGCGCCGGTGCCGATCGCCGCGAGGCCCGCGCCGATATATTTTGCTGCTACAGGATCCATTCTACTTTCCTTCGTTGAAGACGCTTGCCTTGTGCTTGCGTTGGCGCTGAGGAGGCGAGTGATTCATCCGGTCCTTAGTGGGCCGGATGCAGGGCGTCGTTGAGATACATGCAGGTGAGCATCGCAAAGACGTAAGCTTGCAAGAAAGCGACGAGCAGCTCGAGCGCCAGCATTGCCATCGTCATGACGAAAGGTAAGGGCGCAATCGCCGCCCAGAAGCCGCCGCCGAGCAGAAGCAGGACAAAAGCGCCGAAGACATGCAGCGTGATGTGTCCGGCCAGCATGTTGGCGAAGAGACGGACGGAATGGCTGACCGGGCGCGAGAGGAACGAGATGATCTCGATCGCAACGACCAGCGGCAGGATATAGATCGGCACGCCGGGCGGCACGAACAGCTTGAAGAAGTGCACGCCGTTCTTGGCGATGCCGAAGATGATGACGAGGAAGAACACCGTCAGCGACATGACGACGGTGATGATGATCTGCGCCGTCACCGAGAATGTGTGGGGGACGAGGCTGATCACGTTCGCAAATAGGATGAACATGAACAGGCAGAAGACGAACGGGAAGAAACGGCGGCCTTCCTTGCCGGTTGTCGATTCGAGCATGTCGGCGACGAAATCGTGCGCCATCTCGGCGACGCCCTGCAGGCGTCCGGGGACGAGGGCGCGATGGCGCGAGCCGACGATCATGACGAGCGAGATCAGCGCCACTGACAGCAGCATGTAGGCGGCGGAATTGGTGAAGGAGAAATCTTTGCCGAACAGATGGATCGGTACGTATTGAACGATGCCGAACTGTTCGATTGGATTAATCGCGGTGCCGGTTGCCACTTCCTTCTCCACTAGGCGCGCGCCTTGATGACCAAGTCCGCCGCGAAAATCAACTACCGCGGCGGCGGACCGCTCAGCGGCATCGAGGTCGCGCGGATGACATTCCAGAATCCGCCCGCCGTTCCCAAGAGGCCGAACAGGATCAGGAGAAACGGCTTCGTCCCCAGCCACTTGTCGAGGAGAAAGCCGATCCCGCCGCCGACGACGATGCCCGCGACAAGCTCGGTCACCACCCGGAAACCGAGGTTCATCGCCTGGCCCCAGCCGCGCTGAGACGCCGCCGTCTCCGGCTCGCCGCCGGCCGCCGGCCGGTGCCTTTGCGCGTCGATCTTGGCCGAAAGCGCGTTCATCCGCGCCCGGAGATCGGCCTCCTCGCGTTCGCGACGTTCGCGATCTTCCCGATCGTGCCGGTCTCCCGGACCCTGGCCGGCCTCGTTATTCGCCACGCGCGCTCCCTGTCAAGCTTGCGCTCCCGCACTGCCTCGGCAACGCGCGAGCAACCGAAAAGCTCACGCCAAAAAGCTCACGCCGCGACCAGCACCTGCCGCCCGATCACCCGGCCCTGCCTGAGATCGTCCAAAGCCGCGTTCGCCTCCTCCAGAGGCCGCGTCACCGTCGGCACCTGCGGAATTTTTCCCGCCCGCGCGATCTCCAGCAGCTCCCGCAGCTCGCTCAGCGAGCCCACGTAAGACCCCTGCAGCTTCAACGCCTTCTGCGGCAGGAGCGGCGTCGAGATGGTGATCTCGCCGCCGATCAGCCCGACCACCACCACGTGGCCGCCTTTGATGGTGGAATCGATCCCGAGCTGCACGGTCGACGCCGCGCCGACATAATCGATCGCCGCATAGACCCCGAACCCGTCGCGCGACAGCCCGCGAATCTGCTTCACCGCGTCGCTCGCGCGCGGGTCGACAACCGCCAGCGCCCCCGCCTGCATCGCCGCCTCGCGCTTGCCCGCATCGATGTCCGCGACGACGGCGCCATGGCCGCCGAGCGCCTTCAGGATGCCGAGGCACATGAGGCCGAGCCCGCCGGCGCCGATGATCAGGATCGGCTCCTCCTTGAGCACGCGCGCGTCGAGTTTCTTCAAAGCGCTGTAGGTGGTGAGCCCCGAGCAGGCATAGGGCGCGGCGACCTCGGGCTTCAAGTCGCCCATGTCGAGGAGGTAGCGCGCATGCGGCACGAGCACGTGCGTGGCGTAGCCGCCGCCGCGATAGATGCCGAGCGAGCGCGGCCGCGAGCAATTCTGCTCGTCCCCGCGCTGACAGATCGGGCATTTGCCGCAGCCGATCCAGGGGAAGACGACGACTCGTCTGCCCGGCGTCACCTTCTCGCTGTCCGGCCCGGCGGAAACGATCTCGCCGGCGATCTCGTGGCCCATCGTCAAGGGCAGGTTGACGCCGCGCGCGCCCATTTCGAGCTTTTTTCCGCCGCCGAGATCGAAGAAGCCTTCGCAGATATGGAGGTCGCTATGGCAGACGCCGGCGGCCGTCACCTTGACGAGCACCTCTTCGCCGCTCGGCTGCGGCGTCGGCCGCTCGTTTTTCTGCAAAGGGCGGTCGAACACGGTGACGTCATATGAGCGCATGGACGGGTTTCCTCCTGTTGGGGGGCTTGTAGCGGAAGAGGCGGGCGGGGGTAAACCACAGGGATCGAACGGGGTGCCACCCGCAACATGAGCACAGCTTGCAAGTGATCACATGGTTGGCCTCATGCTGCAGATTGGCGCCACTCAACTCGTTCGATCCAGAGCACCTGTTTCGCGCATTGAATCATTGTCAGGCAGAATAGACGTCCAACAGAGCGGCACCCGTTTAGCAAGAGGGAGGAACTACTTGATACCAATTTATGAGCAAGGCAGAGGACGAGGTATTGGTCATAGCTTCGAATCATTTGCGCGACGATTCGAAGATATCTGCCGCAGTAATTCTGAGCGAGGATTCGCGTTCATTCTTTACGATTTCCATGATAACGCGCTACGCACGATCTTGAAGGATCAAGGAGCCTTCGCGAAGTTGGATCGTCTCGCAGGCGAAATATTGGATATCTTTTATCTTCACAGCGACGGAAAGCGAACTGAACGCTTCAATTCGATATTCAAATCAGCGCTTGGGTTCCGGATGCGCTGTTCCATGCGTGATTTTCTTCAGGTACAAGCAAAACAGATTTACGGATGTTTCGGTTGTGCCGCTCGAAAGTGCCGACCTGATCCACGGCTTCCAGGAAGTCTTTCAGGTAATCGAGGCGTACAAGAGTAAAAGACGCTTCAGCAGAGGGGCACTACGATATTTGAAGTGGGTACCCAGTGCAGTTCAAGGAATGGTGGACGCGCACCGTGCTGAAAGCGGTCGAGCGCAGCACCTACGTGCTGTTTTCGGCGCTGGCGCTTGGGCTTTTGTTCTGGCAGTGGCGGCCGATCCCGGCTGTGATCTGGAGCGTCTATAATCCGGCGCTGGCGGCGGCGGTGACGGGCCTATGCGTTTTCGGCTTCGTCATCGTTTTGTCGAGCTCGTTCCTCATCAACCATTTCGAGCTGTTCGGCCTGCATCAGGTCGCCAACAATTTTACCGGCCGCACGATGCCGGCGTCGCGCTTCCGCACGCCGCTTTACTACAAGTTCGTGCGCCATCCGATCTATCTCGGCTTCGTCATCGCCTTCTGGGCGGCGCCGGTCATGACCGTAGGCCACCTTCTGTTTGCGGCGGTGACGACGGCCTATATTTTCCTCGGCATTTTCCTGGAAGAGCGCGATCTCGTCGAGCTGTTCGGCGACGATTACCGCCGCTATCGGCAGCGCGTGGCGATGCTGATCCCGTGGCGGAAGGCGGCGTGACGCGGGAGGTCGGGCGAGCGTTGCTAGTGACTCCGGGAACTTGCAAGGCTAGCTT
>Ga0164306_10000546_pt1 | contig 15452 bp, 11 predicted proteins | sample Whisoiple_242_MG_FD_110213 | JGI IMG/M metagenome (GOLD analysis project Ga0164306, IMG submission 110213) | Soil microbial communities amended with fresh organic matter from upstate New York, USA - Whitman soil sample_242_MG | ecosystem: Environmental > Terrestrial > Soil > Unclassified >... | reverse complement strand
TGATCTCCTTCTCCCGCGCCTTCCACAGCGGCGGGATCAGGGCGGTGAACAGGTTCTCGCCGGACTGCCTCGTGGCGCCGAGCTTCATGTTCTCGATCACGGTCATGCGCGACAGCGCCTTGGTGAGCTGGAACGTGCGCACCATGCCGGACCGGGCGACGCGCGCCGCCGATACCCCCGACAGGGACCGGCCCTCGAAGGACCAGGTGCCGGTCGACGGCTTGTCGAACCCGGTGAGCAGGTTGAACAGCGTCGTCTTGCCGGCGCCGTTCGGCCCGATGAGCGCGGTGATCGCGCCGCGCTGCACCTCGAGGTGCCCGACGTCGACGGCGGTCATGCCGCCGAAGTGCCGGGTGACCTGGTCGGCGACGACGATCGCGTCGGGCTTGGGCACGCCGGGCGTGTGCGCGACGTGCGCCAGGTCGGCGGTGACGCGGTCCCGGCCGGACGCGGTGGTGGCGTGCGGCGTGGCGGCGGGGACGTGGCCCCGGGGGAGGTCAGCGGACATCGATCGCCAGCTCCTTCTTGTCGCCGAGGATGCCTTGTGGCCGGAAGATCACGAGGAGCATCAGCGTGACGCCGACGATGATCCAGCCGAACTGCTCGATCTGCTCGGTGCGCATGATCGACTCCGGCACCCCGGCGCGCATGACCGACTTGATGAGCATGAGCGACACCCAGAAGATGATCGACCCCAGCACGGGCCCGAACACGGTCGCGGCACCGCCGAGCAGCAGGATCGTCCAGATGAAGAACGTCATCGGGCGTCCCATGGAGTCGGGCTGCACGGCGCGGGGCAGGACGTAGATGATGCCCGCGACCGCGCCGATCACGCCGCCGAGCACCAGGGCCTGCATCTTGTAGGAGTAGACGTTCTTGCCGAGCGAGCGCACGGCGTCCTCGTCCTCGCGGATGCCCTTGAGCACCCGGCCCCACGGACTCCGGATGAGCAGCCACACGAGCAGGCAGGCGAGCGCGACGACGGACCAGCCGACGATGCGCACCCACCAGGAGTTGGACGCGTTCATCGCGTACTCGAACGGCCCGAGGGCGAACGTCCCGTCGGGGAACGGCGAGGCGTCCTGGAACGTGTCCTTGTAGGAGTTGCCGCGCAGGCCGGACGAGGCGCCGGTCAGCTCGGTGAGCGCGGTCGACCGGCCGACGAGCCGGACGATCTCCGCTGCGGCGATCGTGACGATCGCCAGGTAGTCGCCGCGGAGCTTGAGGGTGGGGATGCCGAGCAGGAGGCCGAACGCGGCGGCGCAGGCGATCGCGACCAGCACCGCGGCCCACAGGGGCCAGCCGGCGATGGTGGAGATCGCGAACCCGTACGCGCCGAGCAGCATGAACCCGGCCTGGCCGAAGTTCAGCAGGCCCGTGAGGCCGAAGTGCACGTTGAGGCCGATGGCGGCGAGCGCGTAGGCGGCGGTCGTCGGGGCGAAGATCTCGCCCGCGACGTTGACGAGGATGCGGGACCAGTCCATGTCGGCTCCTTAACCGATCCGCTCGGCGCGGCCGAGGATGCCCTGGGGGCGCAGCAGCAGGACGAGGATGAGGATGAGCAGGGCGCCGGCGTAGCGCATGTCGCTCGGGATGACGAGGTTCGACATCTCGACGACCAGGCCGATGACGATCGACCCGGCCAGCGCGCCGAACGCCTGCCCGAGGCCGCCCAGCGTGACCGCGGCGAACATGAGCAGCAGCAGGGCGCCGCCCATGTTCCAGGAGGTCGCGTTCAGGTAGAGGCCCATCAGCACGCCGCCCAGCGCCGCCAGCGCCGCGCCGAGCACCCAGACCAGCCGCACGACCCGCTCGACGGTGATGCCGGAGGCGGCGGCGAGCGCCGGGTTGTCCGACACCGCGCGGGTGGCGCGGCCGATCCGGGTGCCCAGCAGGAAGTACGCGACGGCCGCCAGCACGACGGCGGCGATGAGCAGCGACCACAGCGAGGTCGCGCTGATCCGCACCGGCCCGAGCGTGAGCATGGTCGGCGTGGTCGTGACGATGCGCAGCGCGCCGCCGCCGAAGAAGAACTGGTACGTGTACTGCAGCGCCATCGACAGGCCGATGGTCACGATCATCTGCTGGGTGGTGCCCACGCGCCGCTTGCGCAGCGGGTGCCAGATCCCGGCGTCCTGCAGCCAGCCGGACGCGGCCCCGACCAGCACGGCGACCACGCCGGCCACGACCAGCGGCAGCCCGAACGACTGCACCGCCAGGTACGCGACGATCGCGCCGAGCGTGACCTGCTCGCCGTGCGCGAAGTTCGACAGCCCGGTGGTGCCGTAGATCAGCGACAGGCCGACCGAGGCCAGCGCGAGCAGCACGCCGAACACCAGGCCGCTGCTGGCCTGCTGCGCGAGCCGGCCCCAGGAGAACGACCCGGTGTCGGAGGCGCCCACGGGGGCCCCGACCTCGCCGGCGTCGTCCGCCGGCGCGGTGCTCTCCGGGTCGGGCGCGGCGTCGGGGTCCTCGTCGGAGCCGCCGCCCGCGGGCGCGGGTGCGCCCAGCGGGAACAGCGCGCCGGCCGAGGAGCCGAGCGCGACGGTGACGGTCCGCGGGTTCTGCGCCGGGTCCCGCAGGCTCTCGCCGGCGGGGAGCGTGGTCTCGTCGAGGGTGACGGTGTACGCGCCGGCCTCGGTGACGGCCGCGGTCCAGCGGCCCTCGGCGTCCGTGGTGGCCTGCGTGGTCCCGCCCGGACCCTCGACGTCGAGGACGACGCCGACCGCGGGTTGCTGGTCCGCCGTGCGGATGGTGCCGTTGATGCAGCCGGTCGCGGCGTCGGCGACGCACCCGGCCACGGCCGCGCGGGCGGTGCCCGGCACGGCGAGGAGGAAGAGAACTGCGAGGAGGAGCACGCCGAGGGCGGCGGGCGCCCCGGCGGTGGAACGGTCCCTGGTCGCGACTCGGCGCACCTGGTCCTCCGTCCGGTCGTGGTCGACGGCGTCGACCTGTCGGCAGCGGGCTCGCGGAGGGTCAGGAGGCCGCGAGTGGGTTGGCGTGACAGTAGGGATGCTGCGTTTCGGGGCGATTACAGGCAGGTTTGAGACGTACGTCACGTCGGCGCGCCGTGCGGTGTGTCCGATTCGTCCGGGCGAGCGTTCCCCGGGTCGCCGCGGCGCCGCCGCCCGGACGGAGCAGCGTTCACCCGGTGGAGTGAGACGCGCCACGGTGCCCCGCGGTGACCTGCGTCTCCGTCCGCCCGCCCGGGACCGGGGGCCCGCCGCGACTAGGCAGACGCCCTGGTCGTGCGCCATGATCGGGCGATGCCGCGGGGGGCGCAGCAGGGTCGTGGTGACGCCGGAGTCGCTACGCCGTCCGAGTAGTCCAGGAGGTCGTCGTACCGTGCGCTCGCCCGTCGCCGTCCGACCCGCCCGCCCCGAGGACCTCGACGTCCTCGTCTCCCTCAGCCTCGCGGCCCGCTCCGAGTCGCTCGTCGGCGCGCAGCTGTGCACCGACGACGCCGACCGCCTGCGGCACCAGATCGGCGCCCTGGTCGCCGAGCCGGGCGCGCTCGGGCTGGTGGGCACGCTCGACGACGAGCTGTGCGGCCTGGTGCTCGCGCGCATCGTCGGCCCGAGCCTGTTCACCGACGAGGTGACGGTGTCGATCGAGGCGGTCTACGTGGCGGAGGGCGCCCGGCGCCGCGGCGTCGGGCACGCGCTGCTCGGCGGCGTGGTCGAGGAGGCGCGCCGCGTCGGCGCGACCGACGTCCTCGCGGTGCCGCTGCCCGGCGCGCGCGGCATGCACCGGTTCCTCGCGCGCCTCGGGTTCGCCCCGGCGGCGGCGCACCGCGTGGTCAGCACCGAGGTGCTGCAGCGCAAGCTCTCCGCGGATGCGCCGCAGCCCGGCCGCCGACGGGCCGGCTCGGGCCTGGACGACCTGATCGCCCGCCGGCGGCGCGCCCGCGCCGGGCGTGCGGCGACGGCGACGGCGACCGAGGCCGCTCAGGCGGGCCGGGCGTCGATCAGCATGCAGGTCAGCCGCGCGGAGCAGACCCGTCGGCCGCGCGGGTCCGAGACCACGACGTCGTAGGTCGCCACCCGGCCGCCCAGGTGGACCGCCGTCGCGGTCCCCGTCACCACGCCCTCGGTCGCCGACCGGTGGTGCGTGCAGGAGAGCTCGATCCCGACCGCGCGCCGGTCCGGCCCCGCGTGCGCGTTGGCGGCGTAGGAGCCGAGCGTCTCGGCGAGCACGGCCGACGCGCCGCCGTGCAGCAGGCCGAACGGCTGCACGTTCCCGGCGACCGGCATGGTGCCGACGGCGCGCTCGGCGGACACCTCCTGGATCTCGATGCCCATGCGCTCCATCAGGGTGCCCGGCGGGACGTGGGAGCCCAGCGGCGCGGCCGCGCCGTCGGCGGGCGTCGGGGCGGCGGCGGGCGGCAGGTCGGTGTCAGCCATGCCCGATAGGTTGGCACCCGTGACTGACGCGACGCGACTCCTCCTTGTCGACGGCCACTCGATGGCCTACCGGGCGTTCTTCGCCCTCCCGGTCGACAAGTTCGCCACCTCCACCGGCCAGCCGACCAACGCGGTGTTCGGGTTCGTGTCGATGCTGGCGAACCTCCTGCGGGACGAGGCGCCGACCCACGTCGCCGTCGCGTTCGACGCCGGGCGGACGACGTTCCGCACCGAGCAGTACGAGGAGTACAAGGCCAACCGCTCCGCCTCCCCGGAGCCGTTCCGCGGCCAGGTCGACGTCATCAAGCAGGTCCTGGCGACCATGCACATCCCGACGCTCGACAAGCCGGGCTTCGAGGCCGACGACATCCTCGCGACGCTCGCCCGGCAGGGCGCGGCCGAGGGCATGGACGTGCTCATCTGCTCCGGCGACCGCGACTCCCTGCAGCTCGTGAACGAGCGCGTCACCGTGCTCTACCCGGTCAAGGGCGTCTCGGAGCTCGCGCGGATGACGCCGGAGGCGGTCGAGGCGAAGTACGCCGTCCCGCCGGCGCGGTACCCCGACATCGCCGCGCTCGTGGGCGAGTCCTCGGACAACCTGCCGGGCGTGCCCGGCGTCGGCCCCAAGACGGCCGCCAAGTGGATCGCCACCTACGACGGCCTGCAGGGCATCGTCGCGAACGTCGACAAGATCACCGGCAAGGCGGGGGAGTCGCTGCGCGCGAACCTCGACCAGGTGCTGCTCAACCGCCAGCTCAACCGGCTGCTGGACGACCTGGAGCTGCCGCTCGGCCCGGAGGACCTGGTCGCGCGGCCGTGGGACCGCGAGGCGCTGCACACCATCCTCGACGAGCTCGAGTTCCGCACCCTGCGCGACCGGCTGTTCGCCATGCTCCCGGGCGAGGACGACGGCGCGGGCGACGTGGCCGGACCGGCCGAGGGCCCGGTCGTGGTGACGCCGGTCGACGGCGGCCTGGCGGCGTGGCTCGAGCGGCACGCCGGCGCGCGCACCGCGGTGGACGTGCAGGGCTCGGCGTCCCCGGCCGGCGGCGACGCCTGGGGGATCGCCCTCGTCGTCGGCGGCGAGGCCGTCGCCTACGACCTGGCCCAGATCGCCCCGGCCGACGAGGCCGCGCTGGCCGCCTGGCTCGCCGACCCGGCGCAGCCCAAGGCGCTGCACGCGGCCAAGGAGGCGTGGCACGCGCTCGCCGGGCGCGGGCTGACCCTCGCGGGCGTCGAGTTCGACACGGAGCTCGGCGCGTACCTGCTGCAGCCCGACCGTCGCGGCTACGACCTGTCCGACCTCGCGATCGGCTACCTGCGCCGCGAGCTCGGCGCCGTGGCGGACGAGGCCGGCCAGGGCGCGCTCGACCTCGACCTGGAGGGCTCCTCGGAGGGCACCCGCGGCGCCGTCCGCGCGGCGGCGGTGCTCGACCTGGTCGACGTGCTCGGCGGCCAGCTCGTCGACCGCGGGGCGGACCACCTGCTGCGCGACGTCGAGCTGCCCCTGGAGGGCGTGCTCGAGCGCATGGAGCACGTCGGCATCGCCGCCGACGCCGGCTACCTGTCCGCGCTGGAGAAGGAGTACGACACCGCGGTGCAGCGGGCGGCGGGCGAGGCGTACGACGCGATCGGGCGGGAGGTGAACCTCGGCTCGCCGAAGCAGCTCCAGGAGGTGCTGTTCGACCAGCTCGACATGCCGAAGACCAAGCGCACCAAGACCGGCTACACCACCGACGCGAACGCGCTCGCCGACCTGTTCGCGCGCACCGGCCACCCGTTCCTCGAGCACCTGCTCGCGCACCGCGACGCCACGCGCCTGCGCCAGACGGTCGAGGGCCTGCTCAAGTCGGTCGCACCCGACGGGCGCATCCACACGACGTTCCAGCAGACCATCGCGGCGACCGGCCGGCTGTCGTCCACGGACCCGAACCTGCAGAACATCCCGATCCGCACCGAGGCCGGCCGGCAGATCCGCCGGGCGTTCGTCGTCGGCCAGGGCTACGAGACCCTGCTGACCGCCGACTACTCGCAGATCGAGATGCGGATCATGGCGCACCTGTCCGGCGACGAGGGCCTCATCGAGGCGTTCACCGCGGGGGAGGACCTGCACTCCTACGTCGGGTCGCGGGTGTTCGGCGTGCCGACGGACGAGGTCAGCAGCGCCCAGCGGTCCAAGATCAAGGCGATGTCCTACGGCCTGGCGTACGGCCTGTCCTCGTACGGGCTGTCGCAGCAGCTGAAGATCGAGGTGTCCGAGGCCGCCGCGCTCATGCAGGACTACTTCCACCGGTTCGGCGGGGTGCGCGACTACCTGACCGGCGTGGCCGACGAGGCCCGGGCGACCGGGTACACCGCGACCATCCTCGGCCGGCGCCGGTACCTGCCCGACCTCACGAGCGACAACCGGGTCCGGCGCGAGGCCGCGGAGCGGATGGCGCTCAACGCCCCGATCCAGGGCTCGGCCGCCGACATCATCAAGCTGGCGATGCTCGGTGTGCAGCGCGAGCTCGACGCGCAGGGGCTCGGCAGCCGGCTGCTGCTCCAGGTGCACGACGAGCTCGTGCTCGAGGTCGCCCCGGGCGAGCGGGAGCAGGTGGAGGCGCTGGTGCGCGCGCAGATGGGCGCGGCGTACGACCTGTCGGTGCCGCTGGACGTCTCGGTCGGCGCCGGCGAGAGCTGGCACGCCGCGGGGCACTGACCGCCGCCGCCGAGTTCGGCAGTCCGCGTCCGAGTTCGGCACTCCTCGCTGCCGAACTGGGTACCGGAGTGCCGAACTCGGCCCCGCTCGGCGGACGCGCGCCCGCTACGCCGGGCGGTGCGCCACGAAGATCGCCGTGCCCGGCAGGTGCCGGCCGCGCAGCGGGCTCCAGCCGCCCCACGTCCGGTCGTTGTCCGCCGGCCAGGCCGGCTCGACGACCTGGTCCAGCACCAGCCCGGCCCCCACCAGGTCGGCCACGTGGTCGCCGATCGTCCGGTGGTACTCCGCGTACAGCACCCGGCCGCGCTCGTCCCGCTCCACGTACGGGCGCCGGTCGAAGTAGGACCGGTCGGCGGTCAGCCCGCGCTCGCCCGGGTCGTCCGGGAACGCCCACCGCACCGGGTGCGTCACCGAGCACACCCAGCGCCCGCCGGGCCGCAGCACCCGCGCCGCCTCGGCGTGCACCCGCCCGGCGTCCGGGACGAACGGGATCGCGCCGTAGGCGGTGAACACCACGTCGAACGACGCGTCCGGGAACGGCAGCGCCCGCGCGTCGGCCTGCACCAGCGGCACCGTGGCGGCGCGCCCCGCCACCGGGCCGGCCTCGCGCGCCGGGTCGCCCGCCAGCCGGCGGTCCAGCTCGCGCGCCGCGGCCAGCATCCCGCCCGACACGTCGGTGGCCACCGCCTGCGCGCCGCGGGCGGCCAGCCAGCGCGAGCACTGCGCCGCGCCGGCCCCGACCTCGAGCACCCGGCGCCCCGCGACGTCGCCCAGCAGCCCGGCCTCGGACTCGCGCAGGCCCTCCGGGCACCACAGGAAGTCGTCGTCGCCGAGGAACGCGCCGTGCTCGTCCAGGTAGTCGCCGGCGTTCGCGTCCCACCAGCGGCGCCCGGCGCCCTCGGTCGCGGCGGCGGGCACGTCGAGGTAGCCGGCCGCGGCGAGCCGGTCGGGGGCGGTGTCGTCGGTGCTGTCGGTCACCCGCACGACGGTAGCCCGGCGAATCGCCCGGGACCTCCGGCTCACGGGTCCGCCGGTCGGGCACGGATAGCCTGGTCACGCCGCGCGAGGGCGCCGCGGCCCACCCCACCTTCCGAAGGAGACTCCAGCGTGCGTGTCGGACTGCTCACCGGCGGGGGCGACGTCCCCGGTCTGAACGCGGCCATCCGCGCCGTCGTCAAGCGCGGGGAGGGGGAGTACGGGCACTCGATCATCGGCTTCCGCAACGGGTGGCGCGGCGTCGTGGACGGCGACATCGTCCCGCTCAGCCGCAACCACATCCGCAACGTGCTGCCGGTCGGCGGGACGCTGCTCGGCACCGCGCGGTTCCACCCGCACGCGTCCGACGGCGGCCTGGACGCGGTGCTGGCCACGCTCGAGGCCGAGCGGATCGAGGCGCTCATCTGCATCGGCGGCGACGGCACGCTGCACGCGGCGTCGAAGGTCGCCGAGGCGGGCGTGAAGATCGTCGCGATCCCCAAGACGATCGACAACGACGTGTGGGGCACCGACCGGTCCATCGGCTTCGACACCGCGGTGGAGATCGCGACCGAGGCGATCGACCGGGTGCACACCACGGCCGAGTCGCACAACCGCGTGATGATCGTCGAGGTGATGGGCCGCAGCGCCGGCTGGATCGCGGTGACCGCGGGCATCGCCGGCGGCGCCGAGGTCGTGCTGGCCCCCGAGGAGCCGTTCGACATCGACAAGGTCATCAAGTTCCTCAAGCACCGGCACCGCGCGCACGCGAACTTCTCGATCGTGGTCGTCGCCGAGGGCGCCGTCCCCGCCGAGGGCACCTCGATGTCGTACGAGGCGCCCGTCGGCCAGTTCGGCGAGATCGTCGCCGGCGCGATCACCGCGCGGGTCAAGGCGGAGATCGAGCAGCGCACCGGGTTCGACACCCGCGTGACCGTGCTCGGCCACGTGCAGCGCGGCGGCAGCCCGGTCCCGGCGGACCGCATCCTCGGCAGCCGGTTCGGCGTCGCGGCCATCGACGCGATCAGCCAGGGCAGGACGGACGTGATGACGGCGCTGCGCGGCGACGAGGTCGTGCTGGTCCCGCTCCAGGAGATCGCGGGCAAGGTGAAGCGGGTCCCGACCGAGCTGCTCCAGGTGGTCCGGGCCCTGGCCTGAGCCGCCGCCGACCGACCGCGGCCGAGCCGCCCGGACGCCGTCACCGCGCGCCCGGGCGGCTTTGACCCGCTGTCGTCGGGACCGGTAAGGTGTTCGCCGGTGTGGCGTGCCGTCTGGCGCCCCGCCGAACCCGTTCCCACTACTTCATGTCCGCATCGGAGCCCATCCCTACATGAGCATCTCCACCCCCGCCAAGCCCGGCACCCCGCAGGTCGCGGTCAACGACATCGGCTCGGCCGAGGACTTCCTCGCCGCCGTCGACGCCACGATCAAGTACTTCAACGACGGCGACATCGTCGAGGGCACCATCGTCAAGGTCGACCGCGACGAGGTCCTGCTCGACATCGGCTACAAGACCGAGGGCGTCATCCCGTCCCGGGAGCTGTCCATCAAGCACGACGTGGACCCGGGCGAGGTCGTCAAGGTCGGTGACGAGGTCGAGGCCCTCGTCCTCCAGAAGGAGGACAAGGAGGGTCGTCTGATCCTGTCCAAGAAGCGCGCCCAGTACGAGCGCGCCTGGGGCACGATCGAGAAGATCAAGGAGGAGGACGGCGTCGTCACCGGCACCGTCATCGAGGTGGTCAAGGGTGGCCTCATCCTCGACATCGGCCTCCGCGGCTTCCTCCCGGCCTCCCTCGTGGAGATGCGTCGTGTCCGCGACCTCCAGCCGTACGTCGGCAAGGAGATCGAGGCGAAGATCATCGAGCTCGACAAGAACCGCAACAACGTGGTCCTGTCGCGCCGCGCCTGGCTCGAGCAGACGCAGTCCGAGGTCCGCTCCACCTTCCTGCAGACCCTGCAGAAGGGCCAGGTCCGCCCCGGTGTCGTGTCCTCGATCGTCAACTTCGGTGCGTTCGTCGACCTGGGCGGCGTGGACGGCCTCGTGCACGTCTCCGAGCTGTCCTGGAAGCACATCGACCACCCGTCCGAGGTCGTCGAGGTCGGCCAGGAGGTCACGGTCGAGGTCCTCGACGTCGACTTCGACCGCGAGCGTGTCTCCCTGTCGCTGAAGGCGACGCAGGAGGACCCGTGGCAGGCCTTCGCCCGGACGCACGCCATCGGCCAGGTCGTCCCCGGCAAGGTCACCAAGCTCGTCCCGTTCGGCGCGTTCGTGCGCGTCGAGGACGGCATCGAGGGCCTGGTGCACATCTCGGAGCTGGCCGTGCGCCACGTCGAGATCCCGGAGCAGGTCGTCCAGGTCGGCGACGACGTGTTCGTCAAGGTCATCGACATCGACCTGGAGCGCCGCCGCATCTCGCTGTCGCTCAAGCAGGCGAACGAGGGCTTCGACCCGACCTCCGAGGACTTCGACCCCGCGCTGTACGGCATGGCGGCCGAGTACGACGAGGAGGGGAACTACAAGTACCCCGAGGGCTTCGACCCGACCACCAACGAGTGGCTCGAGGGCTACGAGTCCCAGCGCGAGACCTGGGAGGCGCAGTACGCCCAGGCGCACGAGCGCTGGGAGGCGCACCGCAAGCAGGTCCTGGACGCCGTCCAGGCCGACGCGGAGGCCGCGGCGGGTGGCGGCGACGCCGGCTCCTCGTCGTCGTCCTCCTCCTCGAGCTCGTCCTCCTCGTACTCCTCGGCCCCGGCCCAGGAGGCGACCGGCACGCTCGCGTCGGACGAGGCCCTGGCCGCGCTCCGCGAGAAGCTCACCGGCAACTGAGCCGACCGCCGGGCGCACCGCCCGGCCACCGGTCCGACGGGCCGGCCACCTCCGGGTGGCCGGCCCGTCGGCGTTCCCGGGCCCGGGCCGCGGGCCCGCGCGTCTCACCTGGTGCGACCCCGCCGTCTCACCTGTGGGTGGCCCGTGAGAGGATCGACGACGCCGCCACCCCCTGAAGTGAAAGGCCGTGCTGTGCCCGCGCGCTCCACCACGCCCCGTCCGGCGATGCTCACCGGGTCGGTGCTGCGGCGCTCCCTGCTGCTGCTCGGCCGCGGCATCGCCTCCCAGCCGCGGACGTACGTGCTGGCCATCGGCACCTCGGCCGCCTACGGCGCGCTGACCGTCGCGATCAGCCGGGTGCTGGGCTGGGCCACCGACTCCGTCGTGGTCCCGGCGCTCGGCGGGGACGCCGACGCGCGCGGCCGGATCTGGGTCGCGGGCGGGGTGCTCGCGCTGGTCGCGGTGTCGCTCGCCGCCGCGGTCGCCGGCCGCCGGATCTTCGCCGGCATGGGCGTGGCGGACCAGCAGGCGATGCACCGCCGCGCGGTCACCCGGCAGTACCTGCGGCTGCCGATGACCTGGCACCGCGCGCACCCGACCGGGCAGCTGCTGTCCAACGCGTCCGCCGACGTCGAGGCCGCGACGGGTGTGTTCAACCCGCTGCCGTTCGCGCTGGGCGTCGTCGTGATGATCGGCGTCGCCGCCGTCGCGCTGTTCAGCACCGACGTGTGGCTCGCCGTCGCGGCGATGGCCGTCCTGCCCGCCGCCGTGGTGGCGAACCTCGTCTTCCAGCGCCGGATGTCCCCGGCGGCGACCCGCGCGCAGCAGCTGCGCGCCGAGGTCGCCGACATCGCGCACGAGAGCTTCGAGGCCGCGCTGCTGGTCAAGTCGCTCGGCACCGAGGAGCGGGAGGAGCGCCGGTTCGCCGAGCGCGCCGGCCAGCTCCGGGACGCGAACGTCCGGGTGGGCGTCGTGCGGGCCTACTTCGACCCCGTCATCGACATGCTGCCGAACCTCGGCACGCTCCTGGTGCTGCTCGTCGGCGTCTGGCGGGTGCAGGCCGGCGCGGTCGGCACCGGCGACATCGTCGCGGCCGCGTACCTGCTCACGCTCATGGCGGTCCCGGTGCGCGCGTTCGGCTGGGTGCTCGGCGAGCTGCCGCGCGGCCTGGTCGGGCACGAGCGGGTGGCCCGGGTCGTCGACGCCGAGGGCGAGCTCGTCGCGGGCGCGCGGCCGCTGGCCCGGGCCGCGGGCGGCGGCGCCGCGCTGCGGATGTCCGGCGTCGGCGTGCAGGTCCCGGGGCCCGCGGGCCCGATCGAGCTGCTGGGCGGGGTCGACCTGGACGTCGCGCCGGGGCGGGTGGTCGCGGTCGTGGGCCCGACCGGCGCCGGCAAGACGACGCTCGTGTCGCTCGTGCCGCGCCTGACCGACCCGAGCACCGGCACCGTCGAGGTCGACGGCACCGACGTCCGGGACCTCGTGCCGGGCGACCTCACCGACCAGGTGGTGCTGGTCGGCCAGCAGACCTTCGTGTTCGAGGACACCGTGCGCGGCAACGTGACGCTGCGCGACGCCGACGACCCCGACGCGCCCTCGGACGACGAGGTGTGGGCCGCGCTGCGGCTCGCCCGGGTCGACGGCGTGGTGCGCGACCTGCCCGGCGGCCTCGACGCCCGGCTGGGCGAGCGCGGCTCCAACCTGTCCGGCGGCCAGCGGCAGCGGCTCGCGATCGCGCGCGCCCTGGTGCGCCGGCCCCGGCTGCTCGTGCTGGACGACGCCACCTCGGCGGTCGACCCGCGGGTGGAGCAGGACATCCTCACCGGGCTGCGGGCGCACGCGCGCGGCGACGCGAGCGGCCCGACGGTGCTGCTGGTGGCCTACCGGATGTCGTCGGTGCTGCTCGCCGACGAGGTGGTGCACCTGGCCGGCGGCCGGGTGGTCGACCACGGCACGCACGCCGAGCTGCTGGCACGGGACCCCGGGTACGCGGAGCTGGCGACGGCCTACGAGCAGGAGTCCGAGCGGCGCGCGGCGCGCCGGGCCGAGGCGCTGGACGCCGAGGCGGCCGCGGCCGACGAGCGCGCCGACCTGGACGAGCACGCCGAGCAGGACGAGGACGAGCTGGACGCGGAGGGGGCCCGATGAGCGCCGAGCAGCAGGCGGGGGCGCAGGGCTTCGGCGGCACGCACCGCGGGGTCATGGGCACGCTGCGCCGCGGCATCGAGGTGTCGCCGCAGCTGGTGCAGGGCATCGGGGTCACGTTCGTGCTCGCCACGCTCGCCGCGGCGGGCAAGGTGGTCGTCCCGATCGCGGTGCAGCAGGTGATGGACACCGGCATCCTCGCCGAGGGCGGGCCGGACGTGCGCCGGGTCGTGACGCTGGTGCTCGCCGCGACCGTCGCGCTGGTCGCGGGCGGCCTGTGCTCCGCGCTGGTCAACGTCCGGCTGTTCCGCGCGAGCGAGGCCGGCCTCGCCCAGCTGCGCGTCCGCGCGTTCCGGCACGTGCACGACCTGTCGGTGCTGACCCAGAACACGGAGCGGCGCGGCTCGCTGGTCTCCCGGGTGACCTCCGACGTCGACACCATCTCGATGTTCGTGCAGTGGGGCGGCATCATGCTGCTCGTCTCCACGCTGCAGGTGCTGGTCGCGACCGTGCTGATGGCCGTCTACTCCTGGCAGCTGACGATCCTGGTCTGGCTGTGCTTCGGGCCGCTCGTGCTCGCGCTGCGCCCGCTGCAGCGGCGGGTGAACGTCGCGTACACGACCGTGCGCGAGCGGGTCGGCGCCATGCTCGGCGCCGTGTCCGAGGCGGTCGTCGGCGCGGAGACCATCCGCGCGTACGGCGTGCAGCGCCGGGTGCAGAAGAACGTGGACGAGCGGATCGGCGCGACCCGGAACGCGATGGTCCGGGCGCAGAACACGGTGTCGCTGGTGTTCTCCTCGGGCGTGCTGGTGGCGAACCTCGTGCTCGCGGTCGTGGTCGTCGCGGGCACCGCGCTCGGGGTCGCCGGGGACCTCAGCGTCGGCCGGCTGCTCGCGTTCCTGTTCCTGGTGCAGCTGTTCACCGGCCCGGTCCAGCAGGCCACCGAGGTGCTCAACGAGCTGCAGAACGCCGTCGCCGGCTGGCGCCGGGTGCTGGGCATCATCGACACGCCCGTGCAGGTGGCCGACCCCGGCCCGCGCGGCGTCCCGTCGCCGCGCGGCCCGGCCGCCGTCGAGCTGCGGGGCGTCGGCTTCGCCTACCCCGACGGGCCGCCGGTGCTGCACGAGGTCGACCTGCACCTGCCGGCCGGCCGCTCGGTGGCCGTGGTGGGCGCGACCGGCTCCGGCAAGACGACGATCGCCAAGCTCGTCACCCGCCTGATGGACCCGACGCGGGGCGCCGTGCTGCTCGACGGCACCGACCTGCGCACCGTCCGCACCGAGGACCTGCGCCGCCGGGTCGTCATGGTGCCGCAGGAGGGGTTCCTGTTCGACGCCACGCTCGCGGAGAACCTGGTCTACGGCCTGCGCGATGGCGACGACCACGCCGCACCGACCCCGGCCGAGGCGGAGCCCCGGCTCCGCGCCGCGCTCGCCGAGCTCGGGCTGACCGACTGGGTCGCCGAGCTGCCCGCCGGGCTCGACACGCCGGTCGGCCAGCGCGGCGAGGCGCTGTCGGCGGGGGAGCGGCAGCTCGTCGCGCTGACCCGCGCCTACCTCGCGGACGCCGACCTGCTGGTGCTGGACGAGGCCACGTCGGCGGTCGACCCGGCCACCGAGGTGCGGATCGCCCGCGCGCTCGACTCGCTGACCACCGGGCGCAGCACCGTGACGATCGCGCACCGCCTGTCGACCGCCGAGGCGGCGGACCTGGTCGTCGTGGTCGACGCCGGGCACGTGGTCGAGCTCGGGCCGCACGAGGACCTGGTGGCCGACGACGGCGTGTACGCGGCGATGCACCGGGCCTGGGTGGCGCAGACCCGCTGACGCCCGGGGCGCGGGAGGCGGTCCGCGGGGCGGCCGGCCACGGCCCGCGCCGCCGCGTCGTGGGAGGATCGGGGGCGTGAGCGAGACGCAGACCCCCGCCCCGGCGGGCACCCCCAGCCCCCTCGACCCGGACCTCGCCGCGCGCCTGCGCCGCGACGCGTCCGGCCTGGTCGCGGCGGTGGTGCAGCAGCACGACACCGGCGAGGTGCTCATGCTCGGCTGGATGGACGACGAGGCCCTGCACCGCACGCTGACCGGCGGCCGGGTGGTGTTCTGGAGCCGGTCCCGCCAGGAGTACTGGCGCAAGGGCGACACCTCCGGGCACGCGCAGTACGTGAAGTCCGTCGCCCTCGACTGCGACGGCGACGCGCTGCTCGTCCGGGTCGACCAGGTGGGCGCGGCCTGCCACACGGGCACGCGCACCTGCTTCGAGGCCGGCGGCTCGCTGGGCGCGGTCGTGGGGGAGCGCCCCGCCGCGACGGAGCAGCACGGATGACCGCCGCCGCGCCCGCGACCACCCCCGTCGACGTGCCGTGGGGCGCCACCTGGCCCGCGCTCGGCGAGTTCCGCGACCTCGC
>Ga0164306_10000544_pt1 | contig 15468 bp, 9 predicted proteins | sample Whisoiple_242_MG_FD_110213 | JGI IMG/M metagenome (GOLD analysis project Ga0164306, IMG submission 110213) | Soil microbial communities amended with fresh organic matter from upstate New York, USA - Whitman soil sample_242_MG | ecosystem: Environmental > Terrestrial > Soil > Unclassified >... | reverse complement strand
GGTGCGGGTGCTTGCGTCCGCCCTGCGGCGGTACCGACGCCTGGGTGCCCTCCAGGATCTTCAGCAACGCCTGCTGTACACCCTCCCCGGAGACGTCACGGGTGATCGACGGGTTCTCCGACTTCCGGGCGATCTTGTCGACCTCGTCGATGTAGACGATGCCGGTCTCGGCGCGCTTCACGTCGTAGTCCGCGGCCTGGATCAGCTTGAGCAGGATGTTCTCGACGTCCTCGCCGACGTAGCCCGCTTCGGTCAGCGCGGTGGCGTCGGCGATCGCGAACGGCACGTTCAGCATCTTGGCGAGCGTCTGCGCCAGATAGGTCTTGCCGCAGCCGGTCGGCCCGAGCATCAGGATGTTCGACTTTGCCAGCTCGACGGGTTCCGGACCGCGGTCCGGCCCGGCCTGGATCCGCTTGTAGTGGTTGTACACCGCGACCGACAGCGCCTTCTTGGCAACGTCCTGGCCGATGACGTACTGGTCCAGGTACTCCCGGATGGCGGTCGGCTTGGGCAGCTCGTCGAGCTTGACCTCGCTCGTCTCGGCGAGTTCCTCTTCGATGATCTCGTTGCAGAGGTCGATGCACTCGTCGCAGATGTAGACACCGGGACCGGCAATGAGCTTGCGCACCTGCTTTTGGCTCTTTCCGCAGAAGGAGCACTTCAGCAGGTCGCCTCCGTCACCGATGCGTGCCATGAGCCCTCTCGATCCCTTGCGCTGAAGCCCTCGTCGGACCCACTCTCGTAGGACCCGCTGTGCTGGCCACCACCCGCTCGGTCACCGACCGTGTCGCCTGCCGGTCCGGTGGCCTCGGATTTGACCTTGCTGACGTTACCTGTTGGACACGCACCAGTCGCTGGTTTGACAGCCACGACACGGGCCCACCCCCACAACATCGCCGGGTGGATCCGCACGTACCTGACGGTGACGACATTCCTTCACAGGGTATCCGGCTGCGCCCTGCACGCCAGGGGAAATATCCCAGATGGAAACCTGGACCCGGGGCGCGCAGGACGAGCCGGCGTCAGGCGAGTTTGCGGTACTCCAGCACCTCGTCGATCAGGCCGTAATCCTTGGCCTCTGCGGCGGTGAGGATCTTGTCCCGGTCGATGTCCTTGCGGACCTCTTCCGGCGACTTGTTGGAGTGCCGCGAAAGGATTTCCTCCAGCGCGGACCGCATCCGGCCGATCTCGGCGGCCTGGATCTCCAGGTCGGACACCTGGCCGTACACACCCTCGGTGGCCGGCTGGTGGATCAGGATGCGGGAGTTCGGCAGCGCCAACCGGCGTCCGGGGGTCCCCGCCGCCAGCAGCACGGCGGCGGCTGACGCAGCCTGTCCCAGGCATACCGTCTGGATGTGTGGACGGACGAACTGCATCGTGTCGTAGATCGCCGTCATCGAGGTGAACGATCCACCCGGCGAGTTGATGTACATGATGATCTCGCGGTCCGGGTCGGTGGACTCGAGCGTCAGGAGCTGGGCCATCACATCGTTGGCCGAGGCGTCGTCGATCTGCACGCCGAGGAAGATGATGCGCTCCTCGAACAGCTTGTTGTACGGGTTCGATTCCTTGACCCCGTAGCTGGTGCGCTCGACGAAGGACGGCAGGATGTAACGACTCTGCGGCAGGTTGAGGGCATTGCCGTGGGCGAGCCCACCGGGCATCTGGTGGCCGGTTCTGTTGATGGTCATGTCTTGGTCTCCTTCGAGGTTCCCTGGATGGATCTACCGGTCACTTCTTCAGAGACGGCTTGTCGGGATCGGCGTCGCTCGCGAGCGCTGGTGCTCCCCCGGTGTTGTCCGCCGCCCGGGCGACGACCTTGTCGATGAACCCGTATTCCAGGGCCTCCTGGGCGGTGAACCAGCGGTCCCGGTCCTGGTCGATCTCGATCCGTTCGATCGGCTGGCCGGTGTGCTTGGCCTGCAGCTCGGTCAGTTCCCGCTTGGACTTGGTCAGCATCTCGGCCTGGATCGCGATATCGGCGGCGGTACCGCCGACGCCCGCGCTGGGCTGGTGCATCAGGATCCTGGTGTGCGGCAACGCGGCCCGCTTGCCGGGGGCACCCGCAGTGAGCAGGAACTGGCCCATGGAGGCCGCCAGGCCCATCGCGGTGGTCGCCACGTCGGGCTCGATCCACATCATGGTGTCGTAGATGGCCATCCCGGCCGTGACGCTGCCGCCGGGCGAGTTGATGTAGAGGGTGATGTCCTTCTCGGGATCCTCGGCGGCCAACAGCAGCAGCTGCGAGGTGATCTCGTTGGCGTTGGTGTCCCGCACCTCTGAACCCAGCAGGATGATCCGCTCCCGCAGCAGTCGCTCGGACACCGAGTCCGACAACGACATTCCGGGAGTACCGCGCAACATCGGCGCACTGAGCCCGGGGGCGATGGCTTCCAGCCGCTGAACGGCCTGGACGGCCTTCGAGACAGCGAGGGGGTGACGGTGACTCACGGACAACTCCTCTTCGATGACCCACATCGCAGCGATGGTGGATGGATTCTCTCGTTCGGTGAACCGGCGGACCTGCCGGCCCGAGTGGGAATCTCACCCGACAGTAACCACAGGTCAGGTCGGGACGGTGCCCTGGTGGGCCACTGTTCGCTGACGGCGTGACCGGCCCCGCAGCGGCGGCGCCGGCCACCTGTCGGTGACCGGCCCGGACGCCGGTCAGCTCCTGGTCGCTCCAGGGGTGCTCGCCGCGTCCGCCTGCGCCTCACGACGGTCCTCGTCGAGTTCGTCCGCGGCGGCCTCCTCGAGTGCCTCGACAGCCAACTCCTCGCCGGTCGCCTCTTCCAGCGCCTCCTCGAGGATTTCCTCGTCGATGGCCTCTTCGACCTCTTCTTCGATCAGTGCGGCGTCGGCGAGCTCCTCCTCGACGATTTCCTCGACAAGTTCATCGGCGACGAGTTCCTCTGCGGCTTCGTCGGCCTCGTCGATCGCCTCGACGCCGAACAGCGCTGCCACGTCGAGCACCTCACCGGAGGCATTGGTCACGGTGGCCTGCTCGACCGCACCGGCCAGCGCCTTGCCGCGCCTGACCTCGGCGAACACCGCACCGAGCTGGTTCTGCTCCTGCAGGCGCCCGAAGTACTCCTCCGGTGCGATGCCGAGCCGCTGGGAGTTGAACATCACCCGCTCGGTGAACTCCTCCTGATTGACCCCGACCTGGTTGGCCTCGGCCAGCGCGTCCAGCAGCAGCTGGACCTTGACCGCCTTGACCGCACTCTCGCGCAGCTCGGCGTCGAATTCTTCGCGGGTCTGACCCTGACTCACCACGTGCGCGCTGAGCGCGTCCTCGTCGTGGTCGAAGGCATGGACGGCGTCGTGCGCGCGCGAGGAGAACTCGGCCTCGACGATGCTCTCCGGGGTCGGGATCTCGGTGGCCTCGAGCAACGCCTCGAGCACCTTGTCCCTGGCCTCTGCGGCCTGCGACCGGTTCTTCACCCGGCGGATCTTCTCGGCCAGGTCGGTGCGCAGCTCGTCGACGGTGTCGAACTCGCTGGCCAGCTGGGCGAACTCCTCGTCGACCTCGGGCAGCTCACGCTCGGAGACCGACTGCACCGTGACGGTCACCTCGGCCTCCCGACCGGCGAAGCCGCCGGCCACCAGCTCCGTGGTGAAGGTCGCACTCTCCCCCGCGGACAGCCCGGTCACCGCTTCGTCGATACCGTCGACCAGATCGCCGGCGCCGACGGTGTAGCTCAGACCCTCGGTGGTGGCGTCGTCGAGCGGCTCGCCGTCGACGGTCGCAACGAGATCGATGCTGACCAGGTCGCCGTCGGCCGCTGCGCGCTCGACCGGGGTGGTGGCCGCGAACCGCTCGCGAAGGGCCTCGACCTGCTCGTCGATGTCCGCGTCGGTCACCTCGACGTCATCGACACTGACCGCGACGTCGGCGAGCGACGGCAGGGTGATCTCCGGACGCACGTCGACCTCGGCGGTGAACGCCAGCGCATCGCCGTCGTCGATCCGGGTGACCTCGATATCGGGCTGGCCGAGCACGGTGAGGTTGGCTTCGGACACCGCCTCGCCGTACTTCGCCGGAACCGCGTCGTTGACCACCTCGGTGAGGATGGTTCCGCGGCCCAACCGGGCGTCCAGGATCCGGGCCGGCACCTTGCCCGGCCGGAAGCCCGGGATCCGGACCTGGCCGGCGAGGGCACCGTAGGCCTTGTCGAAATGCGGCTTGAGCTCGTCGAACGGAACCTCGACAGTGAGCTTCACCCTGGTCGGGTTCAGGTGCTCGACGGTGCTCTTCACGTGCTGTACTCCTCGCGGGGCGCGGTGATCAGGCGGCTCGATGGTGCCGCGCGATCGTGATTGATGTGGCTGTGCTGTGCTGGTGACCGCCCATCACGCGTCCACCGTTGCCCGGCGGCATGCGCAGGGCGGAGCCGCCGTCGATTCTAGGGCAGCGGGACGGGCGCGAATTCCGTGCGCGAACCGCTGAGTCGGGGTGACAGGATTTGAACCTGCGGCCTTCCGCTCCCAAAGCGGATGCGCTACCAAGCTGCGCTACACCCCGGCGCCAACCACGAATGCCCGGCGGCGTGCCCAAGAAAGCCTAGCCCAGCGTGGGCCGTGGGTCGCGAACAGATCTCGGACACCCGGTGGCCGGTCGCACGGCGCTGCCAGTCGGCCGACGGAGACCTGTCATTCATCGGCCGGGGCGGAACCGTTGCGGCGTCGGTGTTATCGACACCGAGCACCGGTTCCGGCGCGGGTTGGTCAACCGCACCGTGCGGCGGCGGCTAAAATACCGGCGAACCGATCAGGTTCACCGATGTGGCGTCAACTACGGCGCTCGACGGTGGGAGTGCCACGGATGTGGCAGACTTCGCCATCGAGTTCGTTGTTTTCCCAGGTCAGCGCGGGCGTAGCTTAGTGGTAAAGCCTCAGTCTTCCAAACTGATGATGCGAGTTCGATTCTCGTCGCCCGCTCCGACGACGAAGCCCAGGACGGGTGTTGACCCCGTCCTGGGCTTTGCTCGTTGTCCGAGCTGGAAAGGATCCCGGTCCATGGCACTGGCCGATCTCGACCCCGCGGAGCGACACCGCCAGATCTCAGCCGGCTTCACCGACCGCGTCCGGGCGACCACGTCGTGGGACGCGCCGGCGCCGGTGGCCGGCTGGACAGCCCGCGATGTGGTCGGCCACCTGATCGAGTGGCTTCCGGGCTTTCTGTCCGCCGGTTCCGATGTCGAACTGCCGAGCGGTCCGACCGTGCAGGACGACCCGGTCGCCGCCTGGCAGGTGCATTGCGACGGCGTGCAGGCGTTGCTCGATGATCCGCAGACGGCGAGCCTGATGCTGGTCAACCGGCACATCGGCGAGGTCCCGGTGGACCAGGCGATCGACCGGTTCTACTCGAGCGATGTGTTCATGCACACCTGGGACCTGGCCAGGGCGACGGGGCAGGACGATCGGCTCGACGCAGATTTCTGCGCGGCCCTGCTGTCCGGGATGGAGCCGATGGAGGACGTCATCCGCTCGTCCGGTCAATACGGTGCACGCGTCCCGACTCCGCAGAACGCCGACGCGCAGACGCGGATGCTCGGCTTCATCGGCCGCGATCCGTTCTGGAGGCCGGCCGCAGCCGGCTGAGGCCACTGCCTCCGAGTTCACGCACGCGTGAGCCGGAAACAACCGGTGATCACCCGATCGGAACGATGTGAATTGCCGGGTGGTCATCGATTCTGCAGGCAATTCGGTTGCACGCTGTCGCCGCGCGTTCCCGATCCGGTGAGGTGCGGCGATGCCGACGCGGCCGACGACGACGACATGATCAAATTGGCTCGCCCGAAAACACACGGTCATCCCGCCGGCACCGTCGGGTTTGCCAGAACGGGCACCGGTCACCGCCTGCCCACCTCGGAGCTGACATGGACCAGTTGGACCTCGCCAGAATCCAATTCGCCACCACGAGCATCTACCACTTCCTGTTCGTTCCGGTCACGATGGGTTTGGCGATCCTGGTCGCCGTCCTGCACACCAGGTGGCACCGCTCCGGAAATCCCGAGTTCCGCCGGCTGACCAGGTTCTTCGGAACGCTGATGTTGATCAGCATCAGCGTCGGCGTGGTGACCGGCCTGGTGCAGGAGTTCCAGTTCGGGATGGATTGGTCGGCCTATTCCAGGTTTGTCGGCGATGTGTTCGGCGCGCCACTGGCCATGGAAGGACTCGCCGCATTCTTCCTGGAATCGACCTTCCTGGGTCTGTGGCTGTTCGGTTGGAACGTCCTGCCGAAACGCGTTCACCTGTTCACCGCCTGGATGGTTCCGGTCGGAGCTTTCCTCTCGGCCGCTTTCATCATCGCCGCGAATTCCTGGATGCAGAATCCGCGCGGCTACACCCTCAATCCGGATACCGGACGAGCCGAACTGAATTCGGTCGGCGAGGTGTTCAGCAATCCGATCTTTCTCTGGGGCTACGTGCACGTGCTGCTGGTGGCGCTGATCTTCGGCGGGGCGGTGCTGCTCGCGGTCTCCGCTTGGCATCTCCGAAGCGGGCACGAGACGGCCGCGTTCCACAGCACCGCGAAACTCGGCCTGCTTGTGCTGACCGTCGCAACGGTGCTGCAATTCCCGGTCGGCGGCCGACTGGGGATCAACGAGACGACCTACCAGCCGATGAAGATCGCGGCCGCCGAGGCAAATTGGGACACCTGCCAGCCGTGTTCCTTCTCGGTGATCCAGATCGGCGGTTACAACCAGGACGAGACCCCGATCAAGATCATCGAGATCCCGCACCTGCTGTCGATTCTGGCCACCGGTACCTGGGACGGCGAGGTCCAGGGACTGGCCGCGGTGAACGAGCAGTACAACCAGGAGTACGGGCCGGGCTACTACGTGCCGAACGTCTTCATCCAGTACTGGTCCATGCGGGCGATGGCGTATGCCGCAACCCTGGTGTTCCTGATCGGGCTCTGGGGCGCCTTCCTGCTGTGGCGTCGCAAGTTCGACAGCTCCAAGGTCTTCCTGACGGTCGCGGTGTGGACCGTGCTGACCCCGTTCGTGATGGCAACCGCGGGCTGGCTGCTGACCGAGAGCGGTCGGCAGCCGTGGATCGTCCAGGGCCTGATGCTGACGACGGACGGCCTCTCCGGGTCCGGTTCGGCGACCCAGGTGGCGATCAGCCTGGGCATCGTGGTGCTGCTGTACACGACGCTCGGGGTGATCGCCGCAGTCCTGATGGTCCGCCATGCCCGGCGGGGGCTGCCGAGTGAAGCCGCCGAGAGTCCGCCGGCCGGCACCGACCGCCCACTGCCCTCGCTGACCTACTGACGGGCCCCTGATGACGACTCTCATCGGCACCACCCCGAGCCCCGCCACCGCAACGACACACCCGGAGCAGGCGAGATGACCCTGAGCAACGCGTGGTTCGTGATCGTGGCGTTCTTCTGGACCGGCTTCTTCGTCCTCGAGGGTTTCGACTTCGGGGTGGGTGCGCTGCACAAGGTCGTCGGCCGCACGGATCTCGAACGGCGGGTGGCGATCAACACCATCGGACCGGTGTGGGACGGCAACGAGGTCTGGTTGGTGGTGGCCGGGGCGTCGATGTTCGCGGCCTTTCCACCGTGGTACGCAACCTGGTTCTCGGCCCTGTATCTGGCCCTCTGGCTGCTGCTCGCGGCCCTGATCGTCCGCGGCGTCTCGTTCGAGTTCCGGGGCAAGTCCGACCGCCCCGGCTGGCGCGCGATCTGGAGCTGGACGCTGACGATCGGCTCTGTGCTGGCCCCGGTGCTGTTCGGGGTTGGTCTTGGCGATCTCTTGGCCGGCCTGCCCATCGATGCGGAGGGGGACTTCACCGGCAGCTTCCTGGACCTGCTCACCGGCTACGGGGTCTTCGTCGGGGTCACTTTGCTGACCCTGTGCCTGTTCCACGGGGCGACCTTCCTGTCCATCCGCAGCACCGGCGTGGTGCGGGACCGTTCGCAGGCTCTGGCCGGCCGGCTGTCCCTACCGGCGGCGGCGCTGGTGGCCGGGTTCGTCGTGTGGACCTACGCCCTGGCCAGACCGGGGATCTGGGCTGTGCTGGCGTTGGCCGTCCCGCTGCTCGCGGTGGCGATCGCGGTACCCCTGGTCCGTGGCAACCGGTCCGGGGGCCGCGCGTTCGCCGCGACCGCGGTGAGCATCGGCGGCGTGATCGCCGGGTTGTTCGCCTGCCTGTTTCCGCGGCTGCTCATCTCGACGACCGACAGCGCGTACACGCTGACCGTCGGCAATTCCACCGCCAGCTCGTACTCGCTGCAGGTGATGACCATTGTCGCGGCGGTGATGGTCCCGTTGATCCTGCTGTACCAGGGCTGGACCTACTACGTCTTCCGCGCCCGGGTGGTCGGACCGTCCCGCACCGCGGACGACAAGGTCGGCAACGACGTCACCGGCGGCTGACAACTGTTCGGGCTCAGGCTTTTCGCACCACCACCACCGATCGGGGACCCACGTCGACAGTGCCGCCGGTGATCACCCGACCACGGCGCTCCGGCTGGTAGGAGTCGGATTCGACGGCTAACTCCTTCGCTCCGTCCCAGCTCGTCGCGAACGTCAACGGCTCCCACCAGGCGTTGATCAGCAGCGCGAGATCGTCGTCCACCAGCAGGGAACCGTCGTCGGCGACGTCCGGATCCGCTGAACCGGACAGCACCATCGCCATGCTCTTGGCACCGTCATCGGCCCAGTCCGCCGCTGTCATGGGATCGCCGGCGGGCGTGAACCACCGGATCGCCGTCGGGTCCGTCGGGTAGTCACGGCGACGGAGCACGGGATGCCGGTGCCGCAACGCGATCAGCTGCGCGGTGAAGTCGCGCAGCTGCAGATCCGGATCGGACCAGTCCCACCAGGCGATCTCGTTGTCCTGGCAGTAGGCGTTGTTGTTGCCCTGCTGGGTCCGGCCGACCTCGTCGCCGCCGAGGAGCAGCGGTACTCCCCTGCTCAGCAGCAGCGTCGAGAGCATCGCCCGCCGTTGCCGGGCGCGCAGCAAGGCGATCGCGGGATCGGATGACGGGCCTTCGACACCGCAGTTCCAGGATCGGTTGTCGCCGGTGCCGTCCCGGTTGTTCTCGGTGTTCGCTTCGTTGTGTTTGTCGTTGTAGGACACCAGGTCCATGAGGGTGAAGCCGTCGTGCACGGTGATCAGGTTGACCGAGGCATCCGGGCCACGCCGGTGACGGGTGTAGAGGTCAGGCGAACCGGCGAGCCTGGTCGCCAGATCGGGCAACACACCGTCATGGCTCCGCCAGAAGTCGCGGACGGTGTCCCGGTATTTGCCGTTCCACTCGCTCCACCCGGCGGGGAACCGCCCGACGTCGTAGCTGTCACCCTGACCGACGTCCCACGGCTCTGCGATCAGTTTGGTCTGGGCGATCACCGGGTCCTGCCAGACGAGGTCGAAGAAGGCGGCGACGGTGTCGAAGCCGCCCTCCTGGCGGGCCAGGGTCGGCGCGAGATCGAACCGGAAACCGTCGACGCCCATCTCGGTCACCCAGTAGCGGAGCGAGTCCATGATCAATCGCAGGCAGCTGGGATTGCCGACGTTCAGCGCGTTACCGCAGCCCGAGGTGTCCACGTAGTCGGCGCGGTCGTTCGGGTCCAACCGGTAGTACGCCGCGTTGTCCAGCCCCCGCAGGGACAGCGTCGGACCCATCGGTCCGGCCTCCGGGGTGTGGTTGTAGACGACGTCGAGAATCACCTCGACGCCGGCCGCATGCAGCGCCCGCACCATGTCCTTGAATTCCGCCACCTGTCCACCCGGCTCACCGGCCCGGACAGCGGCCGAGTACTCCGCGTGCGGGGCCAGGAAGCCGATCGTGTTGTAGCCCCAGTAGTTGGTCAGCCCACGGTCGACCAGGAATCCCTCGGGGACGCTGTGTTGCACCGGCAGCAGCTCGACGGCGGTGACACCCAGTCGCTGCAGGTGGTCGATCGCGGCCGGGTGCGCCAGACCGGCGTAGGTGCCCTGGATCTCGGGCGGAATGTCCGGGTGCAGCCGGGTGAATCCCTTGACGTGGATCTCGTACATCACGGTGTCGGCGAGATGCCGGTCCGGGCGGTGCGCGCCGGCCGGCAAGCGGCCCGCCGAATCGGGACCGACGGCCGCCGAAGGTGCCACCATCACCGATCGCGGCATCGCCTCGGCAGAATCCAGATCGCTGGGCTTGTCAGGGTTGTCGACGTCGTAGCCGAGCACGGCCGGGCCGAACGACACGGTACCGCTGATCGCTCTGGCGTAGGGATCGATCAACAGCTTTGCTGGATTGCAGCGCTTCCCGGCCGCCGGATCGTACGGACCGTGAACCCGGAACCCGTACTGCTGACCGTGCTGCACTCCCTCGACGAAACCGTGCCAGATCCCGGCGTCCATTCCGGGTAGCCGGTACCGGGTCTCGGTGCCATCGGCATCGAACAGGCAGAGCTGCACCTGATCGGCGACCGCGGAATAGACGGCGACGTTCACGCCCCCGTTGGTGAAATGCACACCCAGTGGAAACGGTCTACCCGGTCGGACGGTGACGGACATGGGATGGAATGTAGGCGACCGGGACCCGCGGGCGCCTGCCAAGATCGGGTGTCCTGCCGGCACGGTCCGCCCAGTAACGCCCGTTGGTGGAGGACCTGGGCTGACGATCACCCTGGGCAGCACCCGAATGACGCCGGAATCACACGAATGGGACGATGAGTGGCCCCCACATCAAGGGCACAGTCGTTCCGGGCGATACGGAAGTGCAGGGATCGACGGAGCCGGTGCTGCCGGTTCGCGGGCCGGCAGAGTCTTCGGGGAGGCGTCAGTGAGCCAGGTTGTCGTGGTGGGCGGCGGAATGGCCGGAGTGGCATGCGCGATGGAACTGGGCGACAAGGGCATCGAGGTGCTGTTGATCGACCGGAACGATTACCTGCAGTTCCAGCCGCTGCTGTACCAGGTCGCCAGCTCACAGCTGCCGGCCGAGGATGTTGCCCGCCCGCTGTCCGAGGTCTTCGCCGACCACCCGACGGTCACCGTCGTCCGATCCCCCGTCACGGCCATCGATTTCGGCGCCCGCCGGGTCACCACCGAGAGCGACACCTTCACCGGTGTCGATTTTCTCGTGCTCGCCGCCGGTGCGCAGGCCAACTACTTCGGTGTCACCGGCGCCGACGATCATTCGTTCCCGCTCTACTCCGTTGCCGACGCCGAACGACTCCGCCTGCACCTGCACGGTCTGCTGCGGGTGCACTGCTCTCCCGACCCCGCTCCGGATCCGTTGAACGTCGTCGTCGTCGGCGGCGGACCCACCGGCGTGGAGACGGCAGGCGCTATCGCCGAACTGTTCAACGCCCTGCGTGCGGACGGACGGCTGGGCGATGCTGCCTCGGTGCACCTGGTGGACCACGGAAAGGCGTTGCTCAATCCGTTCTCCGACAAGTCCCACGAGTACGCCCTGGAGAAGCTGACCGACCACGGGGTCAAGGTCACCTTCGGCGTCGCAGTCACGAAGGTCGGCCCGGAAACGGTCGAGCTGTCCGACGGTTCCACCCTGCCGACCCGAACGGTGATCTGGGGCGGCGGCGAGTCCGCGTCCCCGGTCGCGGCGTCGACCGGGGCAACGCCGGGCCGCGGTGGCCGGATCGATGTCGAACCGGACCTGTCGGTGCCCGGTTTCGACGGCGTCTTCGCGGTCGGCGACATCGCCAACATCCCGGGTGCCGACGGCCGCGCGCTTCCCCAGCTCGGCTCCGTCGCCCAGCAGTCCGGAAAATGGGCCGGCAAGAACATCGCGGCGCTGATCAAGGGCAAGAAAGCCACGCCGTTCCACTATCACGACAAGGGCATCATGGCGATGATCGGTCGCAACGCAGCAGTTGCGGAGATCGGTCCGCATCGCCATCAGGTCGACGGCCCGATCGCCTTCGCCGCCTGGCTCGGACTGCATGCGATCCTGCTCAGCGGCACGCACAGTCGGGTCGATGCCTTCCTGAACTGGGCCGAGGACTACTTCCACCACAACCGGGCACCCGATCTCGAGCTGGCTGGTACCTCTTCCCGCATCGCCTGGGCGGTGGACCCCACCGACAAGGCCGCCCTCTGATCGGCCCACTCGCTTCTCGGCTCCGGACAACCCACTCCCCTGCCAGCGGCCCGACGATGAACTCGACAGTGCGCAGCAACCAGATCCGGATGCACTGATCTGCAACGACTCCGCACGCTCGCGCAACCTGGAAAGAGTGATCATGGTCGGCACCAAGAGTCCTCGGTCCGCCAGCGGCACCCCGACAACCCCGTCGCGATCGCGCGGGGCAATGGCCCGTGCGGAGAAACAGCGGCTGGTCGAGGCCGACACCGGTGTCGCACCGTGGCGGGACTGGGGACCGTACCTGTCGGAACGGGCGTGGGGCACCGTCCGCGAGGACTACAGCGCCGACGGCGATGCCTGGTCGTTCTTCCCCCATGACCACGCCAGATCCCGGGTGTACCGCTGGAACGAGGACGGGATGGCCGGCTTCTGCGACGAGACGCAGAACTGGTGCCTGTCACTGGGGTTGTGGAACGGCGTCGATCCGATCCTCAAGGAGCGGATGTTCGGCCTCGCCGGCCCACAGGGCAATCACGGCGAGGACGTCAAGGAGTACTGGTGGTACCTGGACGGGACGCCGACGCACTCCTGGAACACCTGGCGCTACCACTACCCACAGCGCGAGTTCCCGTACGGAGACCTGGTCGCGGAGAATGCCAGGCGCGGCAAGCTCGACCCGGAGTACGAGCTGGTCGACACCGGCATCTTCAACGAGAACCGATACTGGGTAGTCACTGTCGACTACGCCAAGGGGGCACCTCGGGATCTGTTGATGCGGATCACGGTGGAGAACGCCGGGCCGGAAGAAGCGACACTTCATGTGTTGCCGACGCTGTGGTTCCGCAACACCTGGTCGTGGGGGTACGAGGATCACCCGAAGCCGACGCTGCGGCTGGACGGCAACCGCATCGTCGGTAGTCATTCGGTCTCGGGACCGTTCGTACTGGTGGGCGACGGTGCGCCGGAGCCACTGTTCTGCGAGAACGAATCCAACAACGGCCGTCTGTTCGGCAGCCAGAACGTCACGCCGTATCCCAAGGACGGCATCAACGACCACCTCATCCATGGCGCAGGCACGGTGAATCCGGTGCAGGAAGGCACCAAGGCAGCCCTGCACTACAGCGTGACGGTGCCGCCGGGCGGTTCCACGACGATCAAGGTGCGGATGGTCGGGGTGCCGCATCCGGCCATCGATGTCGACCCACTGGCGCCCAGCGTCGAGCCCATCCCGCTGGGCCGGGAGTTCGACGCGATCGTCCGCGACCGGAAGAAGGAGGCGGACGTCTTCTACGGCACGGTCATCCCGGCCGGGACGCCGGCCGAGGAGGTGCAGGTGGCCCGGCAGGCATTCGCCGGGCTGCTCTGGGGCAAGCAGTTCTTCCATTACGACGTCCAGCGCTGGCTCAAGGGTGACCCGACCCAGCCACCCCCGCCGCCCGGCCGGGGGGCGATCAGGAACGGTAGCTGGTTGCACCTGAACAACCACGAGGTCATCCTGATGCCGGACCCCTGGGAGTACCCCTGGTTCGCCTCGTGGGACCTGGCCTTTCACTGCGTGACCCTGGCGCACATCGATGCCACCTTCGCCAAGGGCCAGCTCGTGCTGCTGTTGCGCGAGTGGTACATGCACCCGAACGGTCAGATCCCGGCTTACGAATGGAACTTCTCCGACGTCAACCCACCGGTGCACGCCTGGGCGGCGAACAAGGTCTTCGAAATCGACGGGCGAACCGACTTCACCTTCCTGGCCAGGATCTTCCACAAGCTGCTGATCAACTTCACCTGGTGGGTGGACAACAAGGATCACGGCGGGAACAACCTCTTCCAGGGCGGGTTCATGGGGCTGGACAACATCGCACCCCTGGACCGGTCGGCGCTCCCGCCGTCCGAGGGATACCTCGAGCAGGCGGACTCCACCGCCTGGATGGCGATGTACGCCCAGGGTCTGCTGGAGATGGCGCTTCGACTGGCGATGCACAACCGGTCGTACGAAGACGTCGCGACGAAGTTCTTCGAGCACTTCCTGGCCATCGCCGGGGCCGCCAACAACGCGGGCCTGTGGGACGAGACCGACTCCTACTTCTACGATGTCCTGCACCTCGCGGATGGGACCGACATCCCGATCAAGGTGAAATCCCTGGTGGGCCTGGTGCCGATCAGCGCGGCACTCTCCTATGACGGCATGCCGCTGGTGGAGCTGCCGGACTTCCAGGAACGGGCCTCCTGGTTCCTGGACAACCACCCCGAGTATCGGCAACTGTTCCACACGCGGGACATCGCCGGGAAACGCCACCGGCTGCTCGCTCTCGTCCCGCCCGAACGACTGATCCGCCTGCTGGACAACGTCTTCGAGACCGACGGCCTGCTGTCGGACTACGGCATCCGGGCCATCTCGGCCTGGCATCGGGAACACCCGTTCAGCGTCGAGGTCGGCGGCATGATCGCTTCCGTCGACTACGAACCCGCCGAGTCCACCACCAACCTCTTCGGCGGGAACTCCAATTGGCGGGGCCCGATCTGGATGCCGTTGAACGTGCTGCTGGTGGAGGCTCTGCGCAATTACGACAACCTCGCTCCCGGTGAGCTCACGGTGGAGTACCCGGCCAACTCCGGTGAACGGCGGAGCCTCTCGTCGGCCGCCGATGACATCGCCCACCGGTTGATCTCGATCTTCCTGCCCGGGCCGAACGGCCGGCGACCGGTGCACGGCTGGTACGACCTGCTGGCCACCGACCCGCGATGGAGGGACAACATCCCGTTCCACGAATATTTCCACGGCGACACCGGGATGGGCCTCGGTGCCGAACATCAGACGGGATGGACGGCGCTGGTCGCCCACCTGATCCTCACCACGCCACCGAAAACCCGCTGACGCACCAGCTGCCCACCCGACCACCATCACCGACCGTTCTTGGTCCCATTCGCAGAACAGGAAAACCCATGAGCCTGAATGGCAAGGTCGCCATCGTCACCGGCGGCAACAGCGGTATCGGAAAGGCCGTCGTGCTGGAGCTCGCCGCGCAGGGCGCCTCCATCGTGATCGACTACGTGTCGCACCCCGAGGCGACCGACGAGTTGGAGAAACAGCTCGCGGCGCTCGGTGAGGACCAGGTGATCGGAGTCGACGCCGACGTCAGCAAGGTGGCCGACCTGCAGATGCTCGTCGATTCCGCGGTGAAGCACTTCGGCCGGTTGGACATCATGGTGAACAACGCCGGCGTCGAGACCCGCACCAACGTGCTGGACACCACAGAGGAGCAGTACGAATTCGTGCTCAACGTGAATCTCAAGAGCGCGTTCTTCGGCACCCAGATCGCCGCCAAGCAGATGATCGCGCAGGGTGGCGGCGGCAGCATCATCAACATGAGCTCGGTGCACGAGGACTGGCCGATGCCGGGCAACACCGCCTATTGCCTGTC
>Ga0164306_10000542_pt1 | contig 15497 bp, 13 predicted proteins | sample Whisoiple_242_MG_FD_110213 | JGI IMG/M metagenome (GOLD analysis project Ga0164306, IMG submission 110213) | Soil microbial communities amended with fresh organic matter from upstate New York, USA - Whitman soil sample_242_MG | ecosystem: Environmental > Terrestrial > Soil > Unclassified >... | reverse complement strand
GCTGTCCGGCGCGGTCACCGTGGTGTGGCAGGCCGGCGAGGTGCTGCAGGTCAACGAGCTCGGCTACCGCGACGTCGAGGCCCGCCTGCCGATGCAGCGCGACACCATGTTCAGGATCGCCTCGATGACCAAGCCGGTGACCGTGGCCGCGGCGATGACGCTGGTTGATCAGGGCAGGCTCGCGCTCGCCGATCCGGTCGCGAAATGGCTACCGGAGTTGTCCGGACTGCGCGTGCTCTCGGACGCGCACGGCTCGCTGGACGACACGGATCCCGCCGAGCGGCCAATCACCATCGACGATCTGATGACTCACCGCAGCGGCTTCGCGTACGCGTTTTCGGTGCCGGGGCGGCTGGCCCGGGCGTACGGCAAGCTGTCACATCGTCAGGACCAGGACGGGTGGCTGGCGGACCTCGCCAAGCTGCCGCTGGCCCATCAGCCCGGCGCGCGGCTGACGTACGGCGTCTCGACCGATGTGCTCGGCATTGTGCTGTCGCGTATCGAGGGCAAGCCGCTCTCGGAGGTGTTGTCCGAGCGCATCTTCGACCCGCTCGGCATGCCCGACACCGGTTTCAGCGTCGGCCCGACCGGGCGGCAGCGCGCGGCCACGATGTACCAACTCGGCGAAGGAGGCACGCTGCACCACAACTCGATGGGCCCCGCGCCCATTTCCGATCCGCCGTTGTGCAGCGGCGGCGCGGGGCTGTGGTCGACGGCCGACGACTATCTCCGTTTCGTTCGAATGCTGCTCGCGGGCGGTGCGCTCGACGGAGTGCGGGTGCTGTCCGAGGAGTCCTGCCGGATGATGCGCACCGACCAACTGACCGATCAGCAACGGCAGTATCCGTTCCTGGGAATGCCGTATTGGATCGGCCGCGGATTTGGCCTGAATCTATCGGTGGTGACTGATCCCGCGAAGTCGCGGCAGCTGTTCGGCCCTGGCGGCAAGGGGGCATTCACGTGGCCGGGCGCCTACGGAACGTGGTGGCTGGCCGATCCGTCGGCGGATCTCATTCTGCTGTATCTCATTCAGAATCACCCCGACATGTCGGCGGACGCCGGAGAGGCGGTTGCAGGCAACACCTCCCTGGCCAAACTCCAAGGCGTGCAACCAAAATTCGTCCGCCGGACATACCAAGCGCTGCAGATCTAGTCGTGGACAGACCAATGGACCTCCCCCTCGAAAGGCCCATTGGCTGGTGCGGTCTGCAACCTGAGCCTTGCCTGGGTGGACGCTGAAGGCGTGCGTAGCGCAGTACTCCACCTTTGCTCCAGCGGCACGCAGCGGTGCGTAACCTGCGACGACGTCGCAGCGACCTAATGTGGTGTCCGTGGCACAACCGACCGTATTGATCAGCGGCGCAGGCGTCGCCGGACCATCTCTGGCGCTCTGGCTCATCAGGAATGGCTACCGAGTAATCGTCGTCGAAATCGCCAAGGGCATCCGTCCCGGTGGACAGACCGTCGACCTCCGCGGGGCCGGTGGCGACGTCGTCGAACGCATGGGCCTGATGCCGCAGATGCGCGAGCACGCCCTTGAGCAACACGGTGTCGCGTGGGTGGGGTCCGACGGCGGCCGCCGTGCCGAAATGCCGGTAACCGCCTTCGACGGCAACGGCTTGGTGTCCAAGCTGGAGATCCTGCGCGGCGACCTCGTCGACGTCCTCTACCAAGCCACCAAAGAAACCGTCGAATACCGCTTCAACACTCGGATTTCGGAATTGCATCAAGATGAGAAGGGGGTCGACGTCACGCTCGCCGACAGCACCAGGCTGCGCGCCGACCTCGTCGTCGGCGCCGACGGCCCGCACTCCGCCGTGCGCGGCATGGTGTTCGGGCCGGAGGACCGATTCGTCACACCGCTCGGCGGTTACAACGCATGGTTCAGCGCACCCGACCACGTCGGCCTGAACGGCTGGTACCTCATGTACCTGGCGCCCGGCGGTCTCAACGCATCGATGCGGCCCACCCATGACCCCGCAATGGCAAAGGCGGGACTGGCTTTTGCGTCAGAGCCGATCGACTACGACCGATATGACATCCATCAGCAGCGCCAACTGCTCGTCGACCGATTCGCCGGTGCGGGATGGCAATGCGACGCGCTGTTGACCGCCGCGCAGGAAGCCGACGACTTCTACTTCGACTCCTTCCTCCAGGTGCATATGCCGGCATGGACCTCGGGCCGCGTTGCGCTTGTCGGTGACGCCGGGTACTGCGCGTCGCCACTCAGTGGCATGGGCACAAGCCTGGCTTTGGTTGGCGCCTACCTGCTCGCCGGCGAACTCGGCCCCGCGGAATCCTCTGACGCGAACAGGATCCAGGGTGCGTTGCAGCGCTACCAGACAAAGATGCGTCCCTACGTCGACAAATGCCAGGACATCCCGAATCGGGTCGAACGGTACGCGCCGAGCTCACCGTCCGACATCGCCATGAACATCGCGGTGATGAAGTGGATGCAGCGATGGCCGTTCCGGCCGATCGCATCACGGATCTGGTTTGCCGTAGCGGATTCGATTGCGCTGCCGGACTATTCGATGATTTCCGCCGGCTGATTCCTAGACGTCAAGCGCCGCGGCTAGCTCGTGCCGCGACCGAATTTGTAGCTTGTTGTATGCGTTGGACAGGTGTAGTTCGACCGTCCGCAGCGTCACGAACAACGACTGGGCGATGTCCTTGTTGCTGGCACCGCCGGCAGCCATTTCCGCGACACGGCGCTCGCTGGCGGTCAGCGCATCAGAGCCGATGCCGGCTCGCCGCCTCGGCCGACCACCGGCGGCTCGCAGCTCCAGTTCAGCGCGATCGGCCAACGGGGTGGCTCCGCAACGATGCGCCAGTTCCATACCCTCGCGGAGAATCTCTCGCGAGCTGATCACTTGCCCATCGACACGCATTGCAGCGCCGAGATCGATATACGCCTGCGCGCGCCACAGTAAAGCCGGCGAACCAGCCAACGTCTCCGCCGCCTCGCGCAGAAGATCCAGTCCACGTCTACCACCCTCCAGCAGTCCCCGGATGCGCAGCGCGCCACCGATTCTCCGCCGGGATTGCGCAAACGTCGCAGCGGTGTGGGCAACCTCGGCCATCTCCCGCGCCGCGTCGACGTCGCCCATGGCGATGAGCACAGGAACAAGCGCAACCCGCGCATCAGTTGCCCATGGGAAGAGCCCGCGACTCATCTCTATTCGGACCAACGCATGTTCCAAGTCGGTGCGTGCCCGGACATGGTCACCCATGGCTGCGCGGCATCGTCCGCGGGCCAGTAACGGCAGCACCGAAAACAGTGTGGGCGCGAGGTCACCGTCCATACCCCGCTCGGTGAGCAGGACTTCGCCCTCCGCGTCGCGGCCCTGATCCGCCAATGAGTCGATGACCACAACGAGGCCGGGCGTCTTGGTGTAGTCGGCGGTTGGTCCGATGAGATCGACCGACGCCCGACCGTCGGCTTCCGCACCGCGCAGATCGCCGGACCGATGCCGTGCCAGACCCCGAAGCCACAGCGCGCGCGCCAGCCATTGAGGTGAGCCGACTCGTTCTGCGTGGCGAATGCAACGAGACATCAGATCGTCGGCAACGTCGTATCGCTCGGCCTCGACCAGACAAATAGTGATGTTGGTCCGCCACAACGGATGTCCGCCCTGGCTGACCAGCGCAGGATGAGCGGCCACCTGTTCGGCAAGATCGCCTGCCGCTGAGATCGGGCCGCTATCCAGGGCGGCGCGTGCAACGAACGAGCGCAGCAGGCATTCCGCCGCGGTCGAAGCAGACAAGGCCGCGAAACGGTTGGCTTCGTGTTCGAATTTGGCGGGCAGGTCCGGATTGAGCAGCAAGGCGCCGAGCCTCGCGGCATCCAGTTCCAGCGCCAGCTCTCGATCGTGTCCGCGCACTTCCGCCGCAGCCAGCTCATACAGTGGCAGTTGCTCGCGCTGTTGTCGCGCGTTGGGGTGCGTCGTCCATGCCAGGGCGGTAATGGCACGCGCGCGGATCATCGGGTCGGTAGCGGTCTCGCCGGACTCACGTAAGTGACTGCGCGCAAATGCATCCCCGAATTCGTGCTCGGCGTTTCCGAGTTCGAACAACACAAGCGGCCGGTCTCCGTGTCCCGGCGGTTCGTCGAGTGCCCTGCGGAGCAGCGCCGCCGCGGTGTCGGGAGCTCCACCCCCGAGTGCCGATCGCGCAGCCTCTCGCAACATGGTCACGACCTTCTCGTCGCCGCTCGGCGGGGTCGCGAGAAGATGGACCGCGATCGCCCCCGGATCGGCTCGCTGCTCGTGCAGCAGACGAGCGGCGCGTGCGTGAAGGTCCGCTCGATCAGCGGCAGAAAGATCTTCATAGATTGCGGTCCGGACAATCGGATGCACGAAACGCAACGGTTCCCCTGGCACCAGAACCGCGAGGTCCGCGAGGCCCGTCGCCAGGTTGTTCGCAGTTCGGGAAGCGATTCCCGTCAGGTCCGCGCAGAGCGCAAGCCGGGCATGTTCGCCGAGGATGGCCACGGACCGGGCCAGCGCCGACGCCTGTGGGTGCAGGTGGTGCACGCGCAGCAGCACCGCAGCGGCGACGCGCTCAGGCGCCACACGCCCGACTGCAGCAGGGTCGATGCTGTCGGCCGAACCTCCCTCGCGGCGAAACTCGCCGAGAAGCTCGGAGAGCAGAAACGGATTGCCTCCTGTCGCGTCCGCGCACGCGCGGCACAGCGCTGCATTCGCGTGATCCCCCAACGTCTCGCGCACCATCTGCCCGACGGCGGATTCACTCAGCGGCCGAGGACGGAGTATGGGCAGGCGCGTTTCGACCAGCAGAGAACTCAGGTGCGGCCGGTGCATGTCGGCTCCGGCCCTCACCGTCAGCGCCACCACCACCGGGAGGTCGGTGACCCGATTCGCGAGGTGCATCAGGAAGCGCAGCGATGGTTCGTCAGCCCACTGCGCATCGTCCACCGCAAGAATCAACGGGCCTCGTTCGGCGATGTTGGCGACGAGCCAGTACAAGCCGTGCAACGTGGCGAAAGCGACGTCACCGGTTTCCTCGGCCGCCGAAACGTCGGTGAATACCGGCTCGGCGAGACCTGCTGCGCCGGCCAGCAATCGACTGCGTTCGTCTGGGCCCGCTCCGACCACGGTGGCTTCGAGCAATTGGCGCACCACGCCAAAGCCGAATCCCCGCTCGAGTTCGCCTGCGCGGGCCGCGTGCACGGTGATACCCATCGAACAAGCACGTCGGCGCAGCTCGTCGAGCAGAGCGGTCTTACCGATCCCCGGGGGCCCCTCGATGAGCAATATCCCACCCGACCCCCCGATGGCTCCGGCCGTCGCGGCGTCGATAGCGGCGAGGTCGTCCTCGCGGTCGAGGAGCACCGGCGGCTCGCCTGGCATACGGACGCCGGCCATCTCTATATGAGAGCACCCACCGCGTCACCTGGTCGTCAATTCAGCCAGTCACGCTGTCAATTTCCGCGTAAAAACCGCGAAGCTTGTCGTAGCGTTCGAGCGCAGGGAGCATCGGGGAGGGTCTGATGGCACGACGCGGTACATGGACCCGCCGGTTTTTGGGCCTTGTCGCCTGCGTGATTCTCGTCCTCACCGGCTGCGGCGACGCGACACAGCCGGAGGCCCGAAACGAAGCACGTGTACGGGTGGCCCTGTTCCCTGGCGGAAGCACACTGCCGGCGCACGTGGCAATGATCAAAGGACTATTCGAGCGCAATGGCCTGCAGGTCGAGCTGAGCGAAGGCACCGATCTGCCGCTGTTCATGGCCGCACTTGCCAAGGGTCAGTACGACATCGCGATGAGCGTACCGACGCTTGCGCTGGTGGGAGCGGAGAAGCATCTCGATCTCCAGATCGTGGCGGGCTTACAGCGACAGTCCGCCGAGCAGCCGAATGCCGTGTGGCTGACCAGGGACCCGTCCGTCGCGACGCTCGAACAGCTCAGGGGCAAGTCCATCGCGGTGCCGTCCCTCACCGGAATCATCACCGACGCACTAATTTATCTGCTGAAACGCAGAGGGGTCGAGCGTGACGAGATAAGACTTGTGCAGACGCCGTTTCCCACCATGGGCGATCAGCTACAAGCCGGTCACGTCGATGCCGCCGTCGCGACGATCCCCTTCTACACCGCAATCGCGGCGCGCGGCTTTCGAATCCATGACGACGTCATCGTGGAGGCCGTGAAGGACGCCAGCGGCGGAAGTATCGACACCGCAATAACATCCGTATGGACCACAACGGGCAGCTTTGCCCACGAGCATCCTGAGACGATCACGGCATGGCGAAAGTGCCTGACAGAGGCAATCGACTATCTCAACGCAAACGAGTCTGAAGCTCGTGCACTGACCGAGTCTTGGCTGCATATCCCCGACGCGGTCATCGCACGTTCTCCGCTGCCTGACTGGAACGTCGAGATAACTCCAAAAGACTTGGCGCCTTACACCGCGATATCGAAAGCTGTCGGCTCTATCAACGCCGACCCGGACGTGAATTCGTTGGTGTGGCAAGGCCCGTGAACCGGATCTCGTACGCGGTCGACTCTGTCGGAGTCCGGCTGCCTACACCGGATGGCACAGCGCCCGTGTTACGCGATGTCTCGTTCGACGTCCACGCCGGAGAAATCGTCGCGATCATCGGGCGCTCTGGAGTCGGCAAGACAACGCTTCTGCGGGTACTTGGCGGTCTGCTGCCCGCGTCAAGTGGCACGGTGACATTCGACGGTGCCGCAGTCCATGGCCCGCCGGCAGGTGTGGTCATGGTCTTTCAGGACTACGGCAACGCACTCTTGCCATGGCGAACGGTGGCCCGCAACGTAGAGCTTGGCCTCGAGGGCCGGTTTCCCCGCGGTGAGCGGCGGCGCCGAGTCGCAGACGCTTTGCGGATGGTCGGTCTTGAAAAAAGCAGTGCGGAATATCCCCCGCATCTTTCGGGTGGGATGGCCCAGCGGACGCAGCTCGCCCGCGCGCTGGCCTTGGAGCCGAAAGTGCTCCTGATGGATGAGCCTTTCGGAGCGCTCGACGCGATTACGAAAGCGGCTCTGCAGGATGTGCTGCTCACTGTCGCGCATCAGACAGACGCCACCGTTGTGTTCATCACACACGACGTCGACGAAGCGATCTATCTGAGCGACCGCGTGCTCGTTCTTGCCGGCAACCCAGGCGCTATCGCGATATCGACCGAAAACGAATTACCTCGGCCACGCGACCAATTGGCCACACGGGAACGCCCTGACTACATGAGGGTCCGGCACCAACTCGGACAAGCGTTGCGGGCCGATAATGGCTAGCCGGATGCAAAGGTCGCTCGTCGGCCTCATGTTTCCTGTTGTCGCGATTGTCATCTGGCAGCTGTCGGCGTCGATGAACTTGCTCGGCTATGAGTATCTTCCCGCCCCGGCCGACGTGATGGCATCGCTGGCAGAGTTGGCGCGAAGCGGTGAACTGTTCGACGACCTCTCCCATACGCTCGCCATGACCTTTTTCGCGACAGTCACGGCGCTGATACTCGGCGCCGTACTGGGCGTTGCCCTCGGCCTGCTGCCGACAATGCAGAACTACCTCGTCGCCTCGATCGACTTCCTGCGGGCGATCCCCGCGGTCACCCTGATTCCGGTTGCGATGATTTCGCTGGGGCCGTCGGGCGCCACAGAGTTTCTTCTTGCGGCCTACGCCGCATTGTGGCCGGTCGTGCTGTGTACCTCCGCGGGTACGGCGGCGACACATCCACGTCAGTACGACGTCGCTCGAATGTTGCATTTCTCCCGCGCCAAGACGGTTCAGAAGATCGTCGTGCCTGCGGCGGTGCCGGCGTGGCTCGTGGGTGCGCGACTGGCCGGGGTCATCGCTCTGCTCGTTTCCATCGTCGTCGAAATGATCATGTATCACCGTGGCCTCGGTGGAGGTCTGGTCGCATCGCTGAACGCGCTCGCGCCTGCGCGCGTGTGGGCGTACGCGCTTGTCTGCGGTGTCATTGGTTACCTGCTCAATTCTTTACTGGACCGGGCCGTCGCACTGGGCCTGCCGGGTAGTCCGGTCAATGCGAAGATCTCGGCGTCTGTCCAGGGCGTCGTCGCACAACCCCCGTCGACTCTGCGTGGGTTGCTGCCGGTGGCCGCCTTATTGGCGACGTGGCAAGTCGTCGGCCACAGTGACTCGTTGTTCTTTCCGCCACCGAGCGAATGGTTGACGGCGCTCGCCCACGTGCGTGCGTCGGGGTCGCTGACACCCGCTGTCGTGCAGACGCTTTCGACCTACGCACTCGGATTGGCATTCGCTGTCGCAATCGGATCTCTCGTCGGCGTGGCGATCGGTGCGTCGCAGTTGATCGACCGCGCACTCAGCCCGTCGATCGCATTCCTGGCCGCCGTACCCGGCGCCGCACTGGTACCTGTGGCAGTGTTGCTACTTGGTCCCGGTCAGCTCAGCGGCGTGGTGGTCGTCACTTTGATCGTCTCCTGGCCGGTGCTGCTGGCCGCTGCGACCGCCATGCGCACCGTTCCGGTTGTACGGCTTGAGATGTCGTACACGCTCGGACTGACGCCGCTGCACCGGTGGGGGAAGGTCATCCTGCCGTCGCTGACACCGGGGATCCTGCTGGGTGTGAGAGTGGCCTCGGCCATGGCGCTCATCGTGACGTTGCTTGTGGACATCTTCGGAGTCGGAGCGGGACTCGGACGCCTACTCGTCGAAAGCCAGCAGCGATTCGAGACCGCAACGGCATGGGGATTGCTTCTGCTGATCGGCGCCTTCGGATACGTGACGAGCGCCTTCCTTGCTTGGCTGCCGAGGGCGCGGTGGGAGCCGAACTCGTCAGGAACTCTCTGATCCGCCGCGAATGGCGTCGGAGGCGGCCCGAATCTGCGGCGTCACCAACATCACCTGGCCCAGCACGCCGTTGACGAACCCCGGCGAATCATCGGTGGACAGATGCTTCGCCAGTTCGACGGCCTCGTCGACGGCGACCGGTTCTGGAACGTCCTCGGCGTGCAACAGTTCCCACACCGCGACCCGCAGGATCGCCCTGTCCACGGCGGGGAGGCGTTCCAACGTCCAGCCCTGCAGATGCGTCGAGATGAGATCGTCGATGTGCGCGGCGTGCTGTGTCACGCCCCGGGCCACCGTCACCGTGTAGGGGTTCAACGCCGACACGTCGGATTGGCTCTGCGCCAACGCCTGTCGCGACTCCGCGGCTTCTGCGGGCGTGATGCCGCGAGCCTCCGCCTCGAACAGCAGGTCGACGGCTCGCTTGCGCGCCTGATGCCGACCCCTGTCCGGCTTCCGCACGGTCAATTCACACGGCCGAGATAGCTGCCGTCGCGCGAATCGACCTTGAGCTTGTCCCCGGTGTTGATGAACAGCGGCACCTGGATCTCGGCGCCTGTCTCCACCGTCGCCGGCTTGGTGCCCGCACTGGACCGGTCGCCCTGCAGCCCGGGCTCGGTGTGGGTGACAACGAGTTCCACAGTGACCGGCAGCTCGATGTACAGTGCCGTGCCGTTGTGGAAGGCCACCTGCACGGGAAGGCTCTCCAGCAGAAATCGTGCGTCGTCTCCGACCAGCGACTCCGGCAGGTGGTGCTGCTCGTAGTCCTGGCTGTCCATGAATACGAAGTCCGACCCGTCCTTGTACAGATATGTGGTGTCGCGGCGGTCAACGGTTGCGGTCTCGACCTTCACCCCGGCGTTGTAGGTCTTGTCGACGACCTTGCCCGACAACACGTTCTTCAGCTTGGTGCGGACGAACGCGGGACCCTTGCCCGGCTTGACGTGCTGGAACTCTATGATGGACCACAGTTGTCCATCGATGTTCAGGACGAGCCCGTTCTTGAAGTCGGCGGTCGATGCCACGGCGGTACTACTCCTAGTCTGTCAACGTCTCTCAACTGAGAATGGCCAGTTCCCTGGGGAACCGGGTCAGCAGTTCTGATGTCTGATGTCTCCGGCCATCCGGCTCCACCGGCGCCTCGCACACGACCAGCGTGTCCTCGATGCGGACACCACCGCGATCGGGCAAGTAGACACCGGGCTCAACGGTCACCGCGGAGCCAGAAAGCAGTGTACCGGCGGCCGACGCGCTGATTCCCGGCGCTTCGTGGATCTCCAGACCCACACCGTGTCCGAGGCCGTGGGTGAACTTGTCGGCGTACCCCGCGTCGGCGATCACCCGCCGCGACGCGGCGTCCACGTCGCGCAGCGCCACACCGGGTTTGACCGCCTCGCGTCCGGCTCGCTGCGAGGCGGCGACCAGTTCGTAGAGGTCAAGCTGCCACTGGGCGGCGGGGGCCAGCACGAAGGTGCGCGTCATGTCCGAGTGGTATCCGCAGACCAGCGCACCGAAGTCGATCTTGACGAAATCACCCGCCGCAAGGACTGCGTCGGTCGGCCGGTGATGGGGAATCGCGGAGTTGGCGCCGGTGGCCACGATGGTCTCGAAGGACACCCCGTCCGCGCCGTGATCGAGCATCAAAGACTCCAGCTCGCGGCCCACCTCACGCTCGGTCCGCCCCGGCCGCAGACCACCGCCTTGGACCAGATCGGCCAGCGCAGCGTCGGCCGCCTCACAGGCCAACCGCAGCAGCGCGACCTCGCCCGCGTCCTTCACCTCCCGCAACGCCTCGACCGTGCCCGCAGCGCGGACCAACTCGGTGTCGCACGCCACTTTCGTCAGCGCGTCGAACCCGTCGACGGTGACGACGTGGCTCTCGAAGCCGAGCCGTCGCGCACCATCTGCTGCGGCCCGGCCGGTCAGAAACGGGCCGCAGGCCCGCTCGATCACGATTTCGACGTCCGGGACCTGGGCTGCGGCCTGGGTGCGATACCGCCCGTCGGTGGCCAGCACCGGAGTGTCGTCGTCCGCACGAATAAGCAGGGCTGCGTTCGAACCGGTGAAACCGGATAGATAACGCACGTTGACCAGGCGTGTTACCAACATCGCGTCCAGCCCGTCCGACTTCAGCCGTTGCCGCAGCCGGTCTCGACGCTGGGATATAGTCACAGGTCTTGACGCTACTCGCTAAGGTGATGCCCCATGAGTAAGTGGTTGCTGCGCGGACTGGTGTTCGCTGCCCTGATGGTTTTCATCCGACTGGTGCAGGGCGCTGCGATTAACGCGTGGGAGACCAAGGCGGGATTGATCAGCGTCGTCCTCGTCGTTCTCTACGCGATCGTGTCGTTCGCCTGGGGATTCCTCGACGGCCGCTCGGACGCGCGTGCCAACCCCGACCCCGACCGGCGCGCCGACTTGGCGATGACCTGGCTGGTGACCGGCTTGTTCGCCGGGCTCGTCAGCGGCGCGGTCGCGTGGCTGATCTCGCTGTTCTACAAAGGCCTTTACGTCGGCGGGCTCATCAACGAACTCACCACCTTCGCGGCGTTCACCGCGCTGCTCACCTTCCTCACGGCGATCCTCGGGGTCGCGATCGGACACTGGCTCGTCGACCGGCACGCCGACGACACCCCGCGGCAGCACCACGGTCTGTCAGCCGGCGAAGACCGCGCGGACACCGATGTGTTCGCCGCTGTTCGACACCCGGATGACCGGCACCCGGATGACCGGCACCCGGATGACGCCGCCGACGAGACACCGACCGAGCGGCGCCAGGAACAGACCGAGGAGAAGCGGCGCTAGTCCAGCGTGGCGAGGTATCGCAGCGCGAGCAGGTAACCCTGCACACCGAGTCCGACGATGACGCCGGTGGCGATTGCACTCAGATATGAGTGATGCCGAAACTCTTCCCGGGCATGCACATTGGAGATGTGCACTTCGATCAATGGGGCGCGGAGCTCGGCGCAGGCATCCCGCAACGCAATCGAGGTATGCGTCAGCGCGCCTGCGTTGAGTATCACCGGCTCGCCGGCGTCGGCGGCACGATGGATCCAGTCAAGCAGCTCCGCCTCGCTGTCCGACTGCCGCACAACTACTTTGAGGTCGAGGTCGGTGGCTTCACGTTCGATCATCGCAACCAGGTCGTCGTGCGTCGTGCTGCCGTAGACCTGCGTCTCGCGCCGGCCGAGGCGGCCCAGATTCGGACCGTTGATGACGTTGACAGTTGTCACGGCTGCGCCACCCCCGCGTAGGCCGCCGCAAGAAGCCCGGGGTCGGGACCTTCCAGCCGTCCCGGTTTGGCCAGTCCGTCGAGCACGACGAAGCGCAACACCCCGGATCGGGTCTTCTTGTCACCGGCCATGGATTCGATCAGCTGGGGCAGGGCGTCGGCGTCATAGCTGACCGGCAGGCCGAGGGAGCCGAGGATGGCTCGGTGCCGGTCGGCGGTCCCGTCGTCGAGGCGGCCGGCCAGTCGGCCCAACTCCGCGGCGAACACAAGTCCCACCGAAACTGCGGCACCGTGGCGCCACTGGTAGCGCTCGCGGCGTTCGATGGCGTGCGCGAGGGTGTGACCGTAGTTGAGGATTTCGCGCAGCTGCGATTCCTTCTCGTCGGCAGCGACGACCTCGGCCTTGACCACCACAGCGCGGCGAATCAGTTCCGGCAGCACCTCGCCCGTCGGGTCCAGCGACGCCTCGGGATCGGCTTCGATCACGTCGAGAATCACCGGGTCGGCGATGAAGCCAGCCTTCACGATCTCCGCCATGCCGGCGACAATTTCGTTGCGCGGCAACGTCTCCAGTGTTGCGAGGTCGACGAGCACCGCTGCGGGCTGGTGGAATGCGCCAACGAGGTTCTTACCTGCCTCGGTGTTGATGCCGGTCTTTCCGCCGACGGCGGCGTCCACCATGCCGAGCAACGTTGTCGGCACATGCACGATGTCGACGCCACGTAGCCAGGTGGCGGCGGCGAATCCGGCGACGTCGGTCGCCGCTCCCCCGCCGAGGCTGACGACGGCATCCTTGCGGCCGACACCGATGCGGCCCAGCACTTCCCAGATGAAGCCGACGACCGGCAGTTCCTTACCGGCCTCGGCATCCGGAATCTCGATGCGATGGGCGTCTACGCCCTTGCCCGCCAAGTGATCACGGATCGCTTCGGCCGTCGGCGCGAGCACCGGCTGGTGCAGGATCGCGACCTTGTGCCTGTCCTCGAGTAGGCCGCCCAGTTCGCCCATCAAGCCGGTTCCGATGATCACCGGGTAGGGCGGATCCGTTCTCACCTCGACCGTGACGGGATCACTCATGGCGAGCCTCGGCGCGACGCGCCAACTCCGCCGGGCTGGCCGGGGTGCTGGTCTCAGAAGGGCTCGGCGCCAACGACACCGGCGTGCGCCGCCACGACGAACGTCGGCGGCGTCGCGGTTTGGGTTTGGGTTCGGTCATGGTGTCGGCTGTGTCCGGGTTCTCGAGACGCGAAACGATGTGGCGCACCACAGCACCGGGATTCCGCCGGTTCGTGTTGACGCGGATCGTCGCCGTCCGCCGGTAGAGCGGCACGCGTTCTGACATCAACGCCCGAAACTTCTCCGCGCGATCCCCACCGGCCAGCAACGGACGCACGGTATTTCCGCCGGTGCGACGCACGCCCTCGGAGGCGCTGATCTCGAGATAGATCACCGTGTGCCCGGAAAGGGCCTCGCGCACACCGGGACTGGTGATCGCACCGCCACCGAGCGACAGCACGCCGTCGTGTGATCCCAGCGCCTCGCGAACGACCTCCTCCTCGATGCGGCGGAACTCCTGCTCGCCGTCGGCTGCGAAGATGTCAGCAATCGTGCGTCCGGTGGTCTGCTCGATTGCCGTGTCGGTGTCCAGCAGGACAACGCCGAGCGCCTTGGCCAGCCGCCGCCCGATCGTGGACTTTCCCGACCCGGGCAGCCCGATCAACACCGCCTTGGGTGTCATCAGCCCGACGCCTGCGCGCGTTGAGCCGGCTCTCGGGCAGCCACAGAACGCAGATACGTCTCGAGGTTGGCCGTGGTCTCGCCGAGCGAGTCGCCGCCGAACTTCTCCAGCGCAGCCCGGGCCAGCACCAGCGCCACCATGGTCTCGACCACGACACCGGCTGCCGGCACCGCACACACGTCGGAACGCTGATGGATGGCCACTGCCTCGTCGCCGGTCGCCATGTCGACGGTGGCCAGCGCTCTCGGCACCGTGGAGATCGGCTTCATCGCTGCCCGCACACGCAGCGGCTGGCCATTGGTCATGCCGCCTTCCAGGCCGCCCGCCCGGTTCGTCGAGCGCATCACGCCGCCCGGTCCGGGATACATCTCGTCGTGCGCGACGCTGCCTCGTCGGCGCGCGGTTTCGAAGCCGTCACCGATCTCAACGCCCTTGATGGCTTGGATGCCCATGACCGCACCTGCGAGCTGGCTGTCGAGACGGTTGTCACCGCTGGTGAACGAGCCGAGACCGATCGGCAGGCCGTTCGCGACCACCTCGACGACGCCGCCGAGCGTGTCTCCATCCGCCTTAGCGGCCTCGATCTCGGTGATCATCCTGGCCTCGGCATCCTTATCGAAGGCGCGTACAGGGCTGGCGTCGATGGCCGCGAGATCGGAGGCCAGCGGCGGCGGGCCGTCATAGGGCGCCGACGCACCGATGGAGATGACGTGCGACAGCACCTCGACTCCCAGCGCCTGCTTCAAGAACGCGCGAGCGATTGTTCCGGCCGCCACCCGGGCCGCCGTCTCGCGGGCACTGGCGCGTTCCAGCACTGGCCGGGCGTCGTCGAAGCCGTACTTGAGCATCCCTGCGTAGTCGGCGTGGCCGGGCCGCGGGCGGGTGAGCGGTTCGTTGCGGGCGACGTTCGCGAGTTCGGCAGGGTCGACCGGGTCGGGCGCCATCACGGTTTCCCACTTCGGCCATTCCGTATTACCGATCTCGATAGCGACGGGGCCGCCGAGTGTGACGCCGTGCCGAACCCCGGCGAGCATCGTGACCTGGTCCTGCTCAAACTTCATCCGCGCCCCACGGCCGTACCCCAGCCTGCGGCGGGCGAGCTGTCCCGCGATCTCGTCGGACGTGACCTCGACCCCGGCGACCATGCCCTCGACGACGGCCACTAAAGCGCGGCCGTGGGATTCACCAGCTGTGGTCCATCGCAACACGCGTCCCATCTTCCCACGGCGCGCTTTTCCTGCGGAAATCCGCAAGTTATCCACAGTCGCGAGTTCATCCACAGGGCCTGCGTTGCACCGCTGGGTTTGGTCGGTGGAACTGGGTAGGTTCGAAAGTATGTTCGATGGTTCGGGGTTCGCGATTGCTGACCTGTCTGGGTTGAGTGATGCGCAGGTGGTCGATGCGGTCGGGGCGTTGACGCGCGCGGAGAACGCCGTCTGCGCCCGCAAGCTGGCCGCGATGGCCGAGCTGTTCGGTCGGCGCACCGGATGCGCCGATGCCGCCGACCGCGATACCTGGTGGCTGGATCCCGACGCAGCGGTGGCCGCCGAGATCGGCGCCGCCGCCGCGATCAGTCAGGGGTTGGCAATGTCGCAGACCCATCGCGCGGTGGCGCTACGCGACCGGCTCCCCAAGATCGCAGCGTTGTTCGCCGCCGGGGCGATCAGCGACCTGCTGGTGCGCACCAGCGTGTGGCGCACCGCGCTGGTCGAGTCCCCCGC
>Ga0164306_10000541_pt1 | contig 15523 bp, 16 predicted proteins | sample Whisoiple_242_MG_FD_110213 | JGI IMG/M metagenome (GOLD analysis project Ga0164306, IMG submission 110213) | Soil microbial communities amended with fresh organic matter from upstate New York, USA - Whitman soil sample_242_MG | ecosystem: Environmental > Terrestrial > Soil > Unclassified >... | reverse complement strand
GACGAGGCTACCACAGATCGGCATGTAGCCCCCGTTCCGGCCAGCAGCGGGGGTAGGGCCAGGGTTGGCATTGTTTGGGACGTTGTGGACGGGGTAGAGCCGAGCCAGGCAGGCTCCTGCGTTTAGGGGGCGGATTCACCAGGAGGCAGATATGGCTACGCACACGGAAGGCCGCAAGCAGGGAGAGGAACAGCGGCCGGAGGCCGACGGGCCGTCGACACCGGCTCCCCCCGCCAGCCCGGAGCACGGCAAGCCTGAAGATCCGGAGAAGGCCGAGGACGTCCACGGCCACCCCGAGACACCCGTTTGACCCAGTGCTAACCGTTTGACTGTGCTCACCGCTGAGTGCTGGTGCGGTTACCGGCGGTGCCGCGACTGCGCTTCGAAGGCGGTGACGGCGGACGGGACAGTCGCGAATTGTGCCTGGGCGCGCGCCTCTCAACGGCCGCAGGTTCACTGCTGAGCACGGCGATTCGCGCTTCTTCTATGCCGTGGTCGAGTATGGGTATGCTCCCAAGTCGTGGAAGGCGCCGCAGTCCGTTCGGGGTCGGGGGGCCAGAGTGGCGATGGCCCGGCTGCTGCCCGGTCGCCATGGCCGCCGAAGGAGATGGCCTGGATGCCGGGCGGCGAGTTTCTGATGGGCTCGGATGATTTCTACCCGGAGGAGCGTCCTACGCGACGCGTGGTCGTCGACGGCTTCTGGCTGGATGCGCACCCGGTCACGGTGGCGGAGTTTCGGCGGTTTGTGAAGGCCACCAACTACGTAACGTGGGCCGAGCGGGCGCCTGACCCGGCCGACTACCCGGACGCCGTTCCGGAGTTGCTGGTGCCGGGCTCGGTCGTTTTTACGGGCGCGGCGGGGCCGGTCGACCTGTCCGACTACCACAACTGGTGGTCGTGGGTGCCTGGTGCGCAGTGGCGCCACCCGGAGGGTCCCGGCAGCACGCTGCACGGTCGCGAACGACACCCGGTGACACACGTTTCGTTTGGCGACGCGGCTGCCTACGCGGCCTGGGTCCGTAAGGACCTGCCAACCGAGGCCGAGTGGGAGTTCGCTGCGCGCGGTGGACTCGAGGGAAAGACGTTCTGTTGGGGAGACGAGTTCGCTCCCAAGGGCAGGATGATGGCGAACACGTGGCAGGGCGAGTTTCCCTGGCAGAACCTGCTTCTGGATCGCTACGAGCGCACCTCACCGGTGAAGCGGTTCCCACCCAACGGCTACGGCCTCTGGGATATGGCCGGGAACGTTTGGGAGTGGACGACCAGCTGGTTCGGGCGCCCGCGAGAGGTGCAGCAAGGCCCGTGCTGTGGCGTCTCGGCGAGGCCGGACGACCCGACTCCGCGGCGAGTGATCAAGGGCGGCTCGTACCTGTGCGCACCGAACTACTGCCTGCGCTATCGGCCGGCCGCGCGCCAGGGCGAGGCCATCGACACCTCAACCTCACACATCGGGTTCCGCTGCATGACCAGGTAAACGGCGGCCGGCCGATCGGGGCGGTCGTTCGACGATAGGATCGTCGGGCCCTCCAAGGGACTGATGGGGGCGCTCGGTGACCGTAGCAGTCCCCACACGACGCCCGGCGCCTTTCGCCAACCAACGCTCTTCGCAATCCGAAACGTCTCGCGCCCCGCCAGCGCCACGCCGATCAAGCCAATCGCGACCTGTATCCCCCAGATGACTGCGCGCACCCTGTCAGCCTGGTCACCGGAGGCAGACGTGAGCCAGATCGCGACCTGGGCAATCGGCAGCCACGAGAGCAGGCACCAGAGCGACGCCGATCCGGATCCGAATCGCACGTCGCTGTTGGCCGGGCGCCGTTGTCATCCTTCAGCCGGCGAGCCCGGCGGATGCCTCCTTCAGACCGGCCTTCAGCTCCTTCGCGGAGGCCTTGTCGATCTGGGCGATCGAGGTACGGATCGCATTGGTGAGCGTGTTCGCGACCGTGTCGGCTCCAACGTGCTCGTAGATCGCGATGATGCCGGCCGATCCCGGTGGAAGCGCATCGTCGAGTTTGTCGCCGATGCCTGCCTGGATGCGGTGGCGCGTGAACTTCCCGGCCAGTCCGCCGGCGGCGGCGCCGACGACGGTAGCTGCCAGCAGCGGCGGCGCGAACAGCCCAACGACGAGGCCGGCGCCGGCGCCGGCCTCGACACCCTTGCGGCCGAGATGATCGCCCGTCTCCTGGACGTGCACCTCGCCGTCGGCATCCTTGATAACGACCGCCACGCCGTCGGTGACGATCTTGCCATCCTCTGCGAGCTGTGTGTAAGCGTCGAAGTCCTGCTGCGCCAGGTCGGGGATGAGGTAGACGGCAACGAGCACATCCAGCTGGTCGTTGTCACTCATGGTGCTCCTCTCTCGTCTCCATCTCAGGCACTCGCCGCGTGAGCCGCGAGTGCTTGGGCCGCGTGCTGGTTGAGGGCGGTCGCGTTCTCCTCGCTCACGTGCGGGGCGACGTCGAAGACGACCTGCCTGATCTGCCCTGTGAATGCGAACGGCGCCTTGTCGGCGTAGCTGCGGTCGACGACAAGGCCATTGTCGCGACCAATGTCCATACCTGAGTACCCCGAGAAACGGCCCGGCACGGTGTGCTCCATCCGCCCACTCGCGGCCGGCTCGCCGTTGACGAGCAGCGTCACCTCACCGCCGGTCGCCGGTTTCGGCGCGTCGGCTTTGAAGACGACCTCGACGTTCACCTCGCCGGTCGGCAGCGGCCGCTCCGCTGCCTGGGTGTACTCGAGCACGCCAAGCATCGAGTATGTGTGCTTGAGCCTCCCCTCCTGCACGAACAGCGAGAACCCACCGAGATGGTCGGCCTCCGCGACGATCACACCCTCTGCGCCGCCCTCGGGGATGACCAGGTCGGCGCTGATCGTGTACGAGTGGTTGTAGATCCGCGGGATCATCCCGCTCGGGACGTTCTCGATGGCGCCGCGGTACACGAACTTCGATTCCTCTGGTATCGGGGGCACCATGCCGAAGAATGACGTCAGTCCGCCGAGCAACGGCAGGACGTGATTTGCCTCAGCCTCCGCCCAGAACAGCTCGGTGAGCTCCTGCACCTTCTCCGGATGGTCGGCCGCGATGTTCTTCGATTGCGTGAAGTCGTCGGGCAGGAAGTAGAGCTCGACGGGCTCGGCATCGGGGTCCCAGCCCGGGCCGAAGCGTCGCAGCTCCTCCGGGTCGAACGACCACGGGATCCGCTGCAGCCGCTGGGCGAGAAGCCAGCCGTCCTTGTACATCCCCCGGTTGCCGAGGATCTCGTAGTACTGCTGCGTGTGGCGCTCCGGGGCGGCCGCGTCCGAGACCGAGTCAGCAAAGGTGACGCCGTCGAACGGCTGCTGCGCGACGCCGTCGATCGAGTCAGGCATCTGGATCCCGGCCAGGTCGAGGATCGTGGCACCCACGTCGGTCACATGCGTGTAGTGGCTGCGAACCGCGCCTGCGTCACCGACGCCACTCGGCCAGTGCAAGACCATCGGGTTGCGTGTGCCGCCGAGATGCGATGCGACCTGCTTGCCCCAGTCGAACGGGGTGTTGCCCGCCCAGGCCCACCCGGCCGAGTAGTGCGGTGCGAGCTGCTCGTCGCCCCACGCCTCCAGGCCACCGTGCTTGAAGATGAGCCCGATCTGCTCCTCAGGCGTGAGCGGGATCCCGTTGAGCGTCGTCATCTCGTTGAACGTGCCAGTGAGACTGCCTTCCATGCTCGCGCCGTTGTCGCCCCAGATCCAGATGACGACAGTGTTCTCGAGCTCGCCCATCTCGTCGATCGCATCGATGATCCGGCCGATGTTCCAGTCGGCGTTCTCGGAGTAGCCCGCGTAGACCTCCATCTGACGGGCATAGAGGCGCTTGTGCGTTTCGTCGAGTGAGTCCCAGGTCGGGAATGCGTCGTTGCGCGGCGGCAGCTCCGCGTCGGCAGGAACGACACCGAGCGCCTTCTGCCGCGCGAACGTCTCCTCGCGCATCACGTCCCACCCCTTGTCGAACGCGCCGCGGTACTTGTCCGACCATTCGCGCGGAACGTGGTGCGGCGCGTGGCTGCAGCCGGTTGCGACGTAGGCGAACCACGGCGTCTTCGGCTTCTCGGAACGGACCCTGTGAAGCCAGTCGATGGTCTTGTCACCGAGATCATCCTGGAAGTAGTACGCCTCGCCGTTCGTTCCCTCGGGGACGCCAATGATCTTCTGGTTCTCGGCGATCAGAGGGTCGTACTGGCCGGCCTCACCGCCGAGGAAGCCCCAGAAGTAGTCAAAACCGAGCCGGGTCGGCCAGCGGTCGAACGGCCCCGAGTACCCCTGCTGATTGTCCGGGGTGAGATGCCATTTCCCGAACCCTCCCGTCAGGTAGCCGTTCTCCTGAAGGATGCGCGGAAACGGTGCGCAATCATGCGGCATGGTCGCGTTGTATCCCGGGAACGGTCCGGAGAACTCACCCACCATCCCGAAGCCGACCCTGTGATGGTTGCGCCCCGTCATCAGCGCGGCCCTGGTCGGCGAGCAGAGCGCCGTCACGTGGAAGCGGTTGTAGCGCAGGCCATTCTCCGCGAGTTTGGTGTAGTTCGGAGTCTGGATCGGACCACCGAAGGTGCTCGGATTGCCAAAGCCGGCATCGTCGATCAGGACGAGCAGCACATTCGGCGCGCCCTCGGGTGGCTGGACGTGGCCGGCCTGGTTCCAGTCGGGCGCCGAGCCCTCGAGCGTTCGCTGCGTCGAGCCCGCAAACGGCGGCCGCCGAATCGGGAGGCTGCTGCGGTCGATTCCTGCATCCGGCATGGTCCACTCCTCTTGTCTCTCGACGCTCGGTGCCCGGGTCACGTATTCCTAGGTGCGAAGACGTTAAGCCCGTACCGCGAAGGCGACATCGACCGTTTGGGGTGATACGGCCTGAGTACGCCCCACCAGTTGATTTGCCTGAGCTTCCAGCTTGAGCTCGGCTGATCACGGCCCAGGAACGCGACTTGGGTCATACTGGTGCGGGAAATCCGATGCGCCACGACAGGCAAGGGGGCGGCGATGAGTACGGAAGGTTCTGACCCAGGTCCGGCGGGTGTCGTGACGGCTCCCGCGACAGGCGACCTCACTCGGGCGCCGCAGCCTGCGGCGGTGGTGCCGCATCTGAGCGTGGCCGAACGCGCGGCCAGGGGACGCGCGGCGCGTCGTGAGGTGCCGCGGTCGAGCCACGCAGACTTCAGCCCAGCCCCGCACCGTCCCGATCCCGTCGAGCTGCTGGAGTCGCAGGCGCCGTCGCGGGTTCCGGAGCTGGTGCCGATCCGCTACGGGCGGATGCTGGTGTCGCCGTTCACCTTCTATCGCGGGGCGGCGTTGATCATGGCGGCCGATCTGGCGTCGAGCCCCACCTCGGGGCTGCATGCCCAGCTCTGCGGCGACGCGCATCTGTCCAACTTCGGGGTGTTCGCCTCGCCGGATCGGCGGTTGGTGTTCGACCTCAACGACTTTGATGAGACGCTTCCGGGGCCGTGGGAGTGGGACGTCAAGCGGTTGGCGGTGAGCATGGAGGTGGCCGGGCGAGACAACGGCTATTCCGACAAGGAGCGCCGCTCGATCCTGTTGGAGACGGTCGCCGGTTATCGCAATGCGATGCGGGAGTTCGCGGGAAAGGGCGCCTTGGATGTGTGGTACGCGCGCCTTGAGGTGGACGAGCTGGTGACCCAGCTTCGAGCCCAGTTCAAGAAGGCCCAGCTCAAGCGCACCGAGAAAACGCTGGCCAAGGCCCGCACGAAAGACAGCATGACCGCCTTTTCGAAGCTGACTCGGATGGTGGACGGCGAGCCGCAGATCGTGGCCGACCCGCCGTTGATCGAACGCGTCGAGGAGCTGGCCGGCGACATGGATCCGGCGGTGGTGCTGGCGAGCCTGCACGAGCTGCTGCGCCGCTACCGGCAGTCGCTTCAGTCCGATCGGCGGATCCTGCTGGAGGAGTACCGGCTGGTCGACCTTGCTCGCAAGGTGGTGGGGGTCGGGAGCGTCGGAACCCGCGCCTGGATTGCCCTGATGATCGGCCGCGACGAGAGCGATCCGCTGTTCTTGCAGTTCAAGGAGGCCCAGTCCTCGGTGCTCGAAGAGTTCACCGCCAAGAGCGGATATGCCAACCATGGCGAACGTGTGGTCGCCGGCCAGCACCTGATGCAGGCCTCCAGCGACATTTTCCTCGGCTGGCTGCGCGTCGAGGCCGGCCTCGACGGAGTGTCGCGAGACTTCTACGGTCGCCAGTTGAAGGATTGGAAAGGCTCATTCGAGACCGAGGGCGCGCTCCCCCAGGGCACGGCGATCTACGGCCGAACGTGCGGCTGGACGCTTGCCCGCGCCCACGCCCGCTCAGGAGACCGGATCGCGATCGCCTCCTATCTCGGCGGTGGCGACGCCTTCGACCGCGCCATCGCCGACTTCTCGGCCGCCTACGCAGACCAGAACGAGCGAGACTACGACGCGTTGAAACGCGCGGTCGCGAACGGGCAGGTGGAAGCGCGAACCGGGCTCTGAGGGGTGAACGAAGCGCAGTTCCTTGCGTATGACCTCAGTCGACTCCGAATGAACAGATCCCGGTAGCGGTCGCGCTACCGGGATCTGGGCTTGTCGTCGCGTTGGAGCCGACGACGACGTCAGCCTCTCGCCTGCTCGGTGTGCGTGAAGCACACAGCTACACCTAGCGGCGGCGGGCGACGCGGCGTGAGGTCCGACGCGCTACTCGTCGCGAACCCATCATCGTGTGCCTCCTGTCGTCGCCTTGGCGCCCGTCTCCAACCCGTGGAGGTGCTCCGCTTCCTCCGCGGTGACCAGGCCGATCTCGACCAGGTCGAGCGGGCTGATGAAGCCGTCGCTGACCCGGAACCCACCGGCGCGGGCGATCGCGTCGCGGAGCGGCACCGCCCAGTGGTGCTCCAACAGCAGCAGCGCCGCGGCAGAGTCGTTGGGGATGTCATCGAGCACATCCCAGGCTTGCTCGTCGGAGAACACCTTGACGCCCTCCTCCGCAGCCTGCTCGGCGCCGACCTCGGCCCCGATCACCATGCCTTCCTCGCCGTCGATGCCAAGACCGATCAGCGCGGCCACCTTGCTCCCCAGCTCGATCGCCTCGTCCCTGCTGAGATTGCTGAGGTGCATGACCTCGATCTCACCGTCCGCGTCCTTCCACACCGCCAGCGCGTCGATCACGCGAACGGCGTCCGACTCCCGGAGCCGCTCCAACTCTTCCAGGATCTCGCCGTGGAAGTCCGGCTCGTTGAAGCCCAATACCAACAACTGCACTGGTCCGATCGCCATCTGTCACCTCATCCAGTCGTTTCCAACGTCCGCCAACAGGATCGCCACGCTCCCACCCCGGACCGTCATCCGAAGGGGATGACCGCTCCGGCGTGAGTCATGCACCCGGGTGTCAAGCGATGGGCGTGGCCGCGGGGCGCGAATGCGCTCCGGTGTTCATGCCGAAGGTGGGACTCGAACCCACACGAGGTTTCCCCCACCGGATTTTGAGTCGGAACCGCCAGCACAGAGGCGGTCATCGGGAGCAGGGAGGCACGCGCTGTCGCGGCCTCCCTGCTCACCGCGTGTGGTTATTAGTCGTTGAAGCGCTCGACCGCCATCGACCAGTCGTCTAGCCGGAAGTCGGTTGCCGCAACCGTTGCGTATTGCACCTTGACGGTGTACGTGCCGGGCCCGAGACGATTGCTGCTGCGCTGCATCGCCGCCGACTTCCAACCGCTACCGCCGTTGTCTCCGCTCGCGTCAGCCGAATCGAACGCGAAATCCGTGCCGGTTGCCGGCCGACCGGACTTCGTTCCGATCTTGATCCTCACCGAGCAGTACGTACCCGGCGTGCCTTGACAGTTGGACTCAGCGGAGAAGTCCACCACGATCACCGCATGTGTCCCGGCCTTTACCTTGATCTTGGTGGTCGCGCCGGGCAGATCCGCGTAGGTCGACGACGTCGTGTCGGTAGCGTTCGGCCCTCGCACCACCTTGATGGCCGACAGCCCCTTGGCCGAGATCGTGGATTCGCCGTTGACTGACGCCAACGCGACGCCACCGATAACGCCGATAGCCACCGCACCGCCAATCACCCCGATTAAGACGCGCCTGGATTGCAGCTTCATCACTCTCCCCTCCCCCTTGATCGGTTACGACCCGGCTCCCTGGTCGCCAGCCGCCGACCCTACCACCGGGGAGGACTGACCACACACCCGTTTTCCCGGTTATGACTCGGGTTACGGGAACCGCTGGGACGATGCGCGCGGCCCAGCCGTAAGCGACCGGCCCGCCATCGTCGTGGGGCGGCGGCGGGCCACCTCCTCATATCGGACGACATCTAAACCGGACGTCGCCACCTCAGGTCAAACGAGCCCACCGGGTAACGGCGACGAGCGGGGAATCCAAGCGCGGAACACCATCTCTCGATCGCCGGCTCCCCAGCCCTGCGTATCGCGCGCGGCCGGAGCAGCGCCGCCGCCCGCTGGCCCGGCGAAACTGGAAATACCTGGAAATGGGGTATATCGTCCACCCACTTTGTCTCAGCCGCTGTGGGTCGCGACTAGGCGCCGGCAGCGACTCCAGAGGAGAGACCGGGATAGTCGGGTGGAGCATGGGTTGGCAACGTGAGGTGACGTTCGGCGAATACGAGCTTCGGCTGGCGTTCAGCCGAAGCGGATCGTTCCACCGGCGAGCGGGCCGGGATCCCGACGGCCACGGCATCGCTCGGCTCGGAGGTCGGCACGTCAGGGTCGCGTTTCGCCACCGCACGTGGAACGACCTCACCGAGGCGGAGCGGTGGGATCGAATCCACGGGTATCACTAGACCGATACACGACTGTCGCCCGATGGATCGTGACTGGCTAGCAGTTCCGCACGCGGCCGCGAGCGAGATACACTCTAGGGTCGTGGAGGGTCGGCTCCCGTGAATCACCCTTCCTGGGCGGCCAAGTCCGAGATCGAGCCCGTCGGCGGACTGGAGCGCCGCCGAGGGGCGACACCCCTTAAGGACGACCTGCCTCGGTCGGCCGCCCGGGGCTACGCCACTCCTGTGGGTCACGTCAGGCTGGTGTAGTGCTGAGCCGCGCAAGGACGCCCCGGATGACGCTGGTAGTTTCCGGGCTAGGCTCGAGGAATGCGCACCCGAGGACGATCATGCCGGTGGGGTAGCTGGAGGCTCTCGCTACCCGCACGTCGCAGTCGATAGCGCCTTCCAAGAAGCGGCAATACACGTGCATGCGATCACCAGCACGGGGACGGGCATCGGCGGTCGTAAAGCAAACGCCGGACTCGGAGAGGTCGGTCAGCTGACCAGGAACCTGCTCATTAGGGACGATTCGACCACATATGAGTGCGGTGAGAGTCGCCTTGGCGGCGAGGCCGATCCGCTCGCTTTGGCGTTGATAGCCGGCTGGCGCTGCGGAAACGACGCGAAGCAACAGAGCCGCTCGAGCGTGTGACACGGCGTCGGCCTGCTCGATTACGAGCGAAACGGTGTGCGGCAACCCATCGATCGAGAGTCTCGCTGCCAACTCCATGTCCTGGGCGACTTGCAACCGCGGCGCGCTGGCACGGACGTGGACGCCATCGCAGCTGATCGTCCACACTTCAACGCTCGTATCTCGATCCGTCGACACCTCGATCACCGAAGCCTCAACCAAGAGCTCAGCAGCCCTACCGAGTAACATTTGATACACATTCGCGGTCAGGGTGCAGGCTCCTTTGCGATCAAAGGGCGTGGCAACGATCCGCGCCTGGTCACATCAGCCCGAGCACCGAATCGTGCGGTGGTCGCTGGGTGTCGCTCTTGTGAGAGTGCCGAAGGTGGGACTCGAACCCACTCGTCGCCATCGATCGCCGGCCCGCGCGGTGCGGAGCCGGACTCCAGCGGCGGGGTTCGATCGGATCGCGCCATCCTCGACGGCGGTGGCCAGCATCGCCTTGACCGGAGCGATCGCGATCCGGACGCTGTTCGGCGAGAGGCGCTTCCGCTCGATAGTGGCGACCAGGGCGCGGACGTCGCGGGGCTCGATATCGACGAGCCGCATCCGGCCGAGCACCGGGTAGGCGTGCCGCTCGAGCGCGCGCTTGTAGTCGGCCACCGTCTCCGGACGGATGTCACGGCTGGCTGGTGCGGCCCTTGTACGTCTCGACCCACCCTTGGCGTACCCGCGGAACGTCACACTGGCCGTAGCGACACGACACGAAGGCCCGCCAGAGGGCGCTTCTGGGAGGAGCCCACTCCTTGGCCGGCCTCGTTCATGCCAACGTATCTGCGATTCGACCATAATCGGGGAGATGGCTGACACGTTCGCCTCTCGATTCGCGGCCGTACGATGCGAGAAGGGGCCGCTCGCCTGGGGACTGGACCCTTCCGGGGCGATTCTGGATCTGTGGGGGCTGGGAGACACGCCGGACGGCCTCGATCGCTTCGCCGACATCGCGCTCAGCGCTGCAGCCGGAACGGTCGGTCTGGTCAAGCTTCAGTCGGCGTTTTACGAGCGCCACGGCTGGCGAGGGTTTCGCTCACTCCAGCGCTTGATCGCTGAGGCGCGAAGCGCCGGGCTGTTGGTGATCGTGGACGCAAAACGTGGAGATGTCGGGACAACCAACGATGCCTACGCGGAAGCGTTTCTGGGTGCCGAAGCCCCGCTGGGCGCGGATGCTTTGACGGTACACCCCTATCTCGGGCTGGCGGCGATGGGCGCGTTTGTGGATCGCGCCCACGAAGCTGGAAGCTGCTTGCTGGTGGTCACGCGCTCCTCGAATCCCGAGGGCCGAGACGTCCAGTCTGCGCTCGATGGTTCAGGTCGAAGTGTCGAAGCGGCTCTGCTGTGCGGCATCGGCGAACTGAACGCCCGTCTGGCTCCCGGCGAGATCGGGCCGATCGGCGCCGTCGTTGGTCCCACTCACCTGGAGCCGACGCTTGACTTCGTGGCCACGAACGGTCTGTTCCTGGCGCCAGGCGTCGGCGCCCAGGGTGCGACTCCAACAGACGTGGCCCGGGTGTTCGCATCCTGCCCGGAGCGCGTGATGCCAAGCGCATCTCGATCGCTGCTGAGCCACGGTCCAGACGTGAGCCAGCTGCGCGACGCTGCCACGGCGCTTGCATCGGACTTCCGCGTCGCACTCGCCGGATAGCGGTCATTCGTCGCTCATCCAGCGGCGTTCCTGTCTGGCTGCTCTCTCTCGCGCTGCAAGGACGTCCGCTCGCACGAGCCGCACGGGCGGGCGCGTTCAGATCGAGCACCACTTTGCACCCCACCCGTGTCACGCTCCGTGTCCAAGCTGTCGTCTCCTCGTCCGCATTTCTGGCTTTTCTAAGCCTTATGCCGAAGGTGGGACTCGTACCCACACGAAATTTCCCCCACCGGATTTTGAGTCGGATCAGAGGGGTATCGGCCCGTGTCGCGCCATTCCGTTTCGCGTCTAACCATCCGGCAAGAGGGCGAGGCGCTACCGAACGTCCGTACTCCGCCGTGTCGCCTCGTGCCGAACGGTTCGTGAGCATCCCGTGAGCAATCTGTCCGGGGACAGGACGCCTCGGTGCCCCAACGTCCGGCTATCTCACTTGAGCCCACCGATCAGACGGCGAACAACAGCGACAACTCCCCGGCCGACGGCATCCAGGGTGACCACACCGACCAACACGAATGCGAGCACCACCAAAGGTGCGCCGCCCTCCCCGTCGCCGTGGGCCCGTGCATCCACAAATCCTGCAATACAGACGAGAAATGCAACGGTGCAGAAGACTCGGCCGGGCTGGGAGAGCCGAAGCCGGTACCCTAGCCATCCCCAATAGCTTCGGACTCTCGCCACGCGTGAAGTCTAGGTCAGGGGAACGCCGATGACGCGTCGTCATCGCACTGCGGGAACTCGCCGTAGGAGGAGCAGTAATCGATGCCCCAACCTACGCCAAACACAGATGAGCTGCGCCCCTTCACGTCCGGGTTCGCGCTGCCAAGGCCAGCGGGGCGACGACCGAGCGGTGTGACACGGTGCCCCTCCCGACCGTCAACCACTAACGAGACATCCCTGTGGGTCGACGGGCATCCCTGAACGCGCATCGCGTGCGGATAGAGGAGTATTGAGCCATGGCGAATCGGGACTCCTGCCCCACCTGTGGCGCAACGCATCGGTCGACCGATGTTTATTGCGCCTTCTGCGGCGCATTCGTCGGAAGTGCGGCGAACGTCGCGGAACGTCCGGACAACGTCGCAGTGATGCTACTCGCGTCCATGGTCTGTGCCCCGCTGGCCTGCGGGTCGATGTTGATCATGATGAACCTGAATGACAACCCGTCTGATACGCGCACCGGCGCCCAAGTGGACGCGGCCGCTCGCACCGCCGCCAAGGTCGCGATCGTCGTCGCGCTCGTCGGAGCCGCGGTGCTGCTGATCCCGCGAGCGCGGCGCACGCTCCGCATCCACACGATCGGGCAAGCCATCCTGATCATTGACGGCGCCGTCGCAGCCGCCACGTTTTACGGCTTCGTCTACGGATAAGCAAATGGTGCCGGGCCTACGGGTAGGCGGGGGCTTGGGAAGCGTGGCGGTGCCGTGGTTGCCGCCTTCGGTTAGCTGGCATGCCGCGGATGCGCGCCGACCTGTTCACGTCGGCAACGCGGCGGGACGGCGCGCATGTGAGGGGCGGACCGCCGCCCAGTTTCAGGGACAAACATACTTCGGCTACCCAAACCGCACCGGACTGGCCGCATTTTGGGTGCCCGACCCGAACGGCGCACTCACCACGATCTTTGTCCAAGGCGGCCCCGGCGGCGTCCAATCCGAAACCCTGCTAACCATTGGATCCGTCTACCGCTCCTCCACCAATGACTGCCACTTCCAAATCCAAAGCATCACCACACACACATAGCGATGCCGAATCCCTGAATCAGAGTTGTTTGCCGCGCACCTGAAGCGGGCATCCACGCATAGTGCGCGTCGTGGCTCGCGTCAGCTGACGCGCTCAGCTGAACAAGCGTCGGCCTCATCCGTGGATTGGGGCCGCCGCCTCGCTCCGCAAAGCGACCGGCCTGGCGGGCTAGGGAGCCACGCTGGGCCGGTCGCGATGCCCGTAGCAAGTGGCGAAACAGCCACGGTCGCGCCGCACGACCAGGGGTCAGAGACGTTTGCCTGCCGGGGAAGCAGGGCATTCCTTGATGCAAGGTGCGCGGCGGTCGTTGCCTGCGGGAAGCGCGCACCCGGGCGGCCCAGACCTACCTGCCGCTCTAGAATAGGAGGCCGGCCTGGCAGGCCTAGCAGCGACGCCGGGCCGGCCCCTTATTCGTGAGGGCGACCGGGCAGCGCATCGGCTGCGGTCGCCGCACCCAGAGCCCGGTCTATCACCGTTCAAGGGACACCAGCGCGTGCAATTGCAGCACGGTCAGGCGGACTATCCTCGTTCGATGGCTGCAGACATCAGCGTGCGGCTCGCTCACGCCCACGACCTGAACTGGCTGGCCGAACACGACGGCCATCTCGATGCCCTCGCCCTCGCCGCGAAGCTGGCCCGGAGCGAAGTGCTTATAGCCGAGGTGGGCGGCGCCCCAGCGGGCCTCCTTCGGTTCGATTGGCTCTGGTCGTCCGTGCCGTTCATCGCGCAAGTGAGGGTACTTCAGCGTTTTCGGCGCCTCGGTGTCGGGCGAGCGCTGGTCGATGCGCTGACCGACGAAGCCGGGGCGAGCGGCGCGAGGTTGCTCCTCAGTTCCGCGACGGGCAACGAGCCGGAACCGCAGGCATGGCACCGGGCAATCGGATTCGAGGAGTGCGGCCGATTGTCGGGGATCAACGAAAGTGACGTCGCCGAAGTGGTGTTCCAACGGCGATTGTGACCGCCGCTCAGCTCCGCACAAGCACCTGAGACGGCGGCCAACGGACGGTTGCACGTGTAGTCCGGCCGACGGCGACCGGTATTCTCGCACCCGATGGGCGAGTGGCACGGAGATACTGATTACCCGGACTACCCCTACAGCGAGAAGCAGGCGGCGATCAACGATGTCGGCGAAGTCGTTGAGGGGTTGTACCTTGCCCTCCGCGACCAGGCACTGATGAAAGCGACTCCGATCGATTCGCTGGACCAACTCGCCCGCTAACTTCGGGAGGCGGCGCGTCGTCACGGCGTCTATAAGCCGATCGATTGACCGCCCGGCGAGCCCATCGCCATTATCAAGGGGGTACGAAGCACGAGGAGCCAATCGAGCTTCTCTCGGCCGGCAGAAAGACGAACCGCCGAAGCGCCGCGAAGGCGTAACCCCTGACACTGGAGGTAAGCCGCGCGATGCGATCGGCTGCTGTGCGACTCCCGGCGTGGCGATGGCCGAAGAGGCTCGCTTCAGCAGCCGAGCCCAGCGATCACGCCGAAGCGGTTCTGATTGAACCACTTCACGTAGACCGTGCCGGTCGCGTCGTTGCACGCCAGCTGCTCGATCCGCAGCGTCGTCGACAACACCTTGACGCCCTGGTGCCAGATCGTCTTCGTCGGGCCGAACTGGTCAGCCTGCCACTGTAGTTGGCCAGAGTCGTCGAATAGGTTCCCTGATGTGTGCGGACTCCACAACGCCGGATGCAGGTCGACGAGCTTGGCGGGCAGCTGCAGCTGGCCGCCGCTGCCGACCGTCACCGCGCCGACGTCGACGGTCGTGCTGGTCGCTTGCGATTTGGCGTAGGCGCCGTCCGCGTAGACGAGCCCGGCGTGATAGGTCACGTTGTTGACGCAGCCGTGTGGCGCGATCGCCGCCTGGTGCCAGCTGCCGTCTGCCGTGATGTAGCCGACCAGCTTCGACAGCGCCTTGTTGGTGATCGAGCCGTCGACCGCACACGCCCACCAAACCCCGTGGTCAGCATCCCAGCTGATGCCGCCGAGGCCCGGCCCCGGCAGCCCGCTGACCGGCACGACGTCGACCAGGCCGCCCGCAGGGGTGTACCGGTCGATCGCCTCGTCAGCCCAGCAGCTGACCAGCACCCGCGAACCATCCCAGCCGATCCCGGTCCCGGAGGCAGCTGCAGTGACACCCGACACCGTCCCGCACCCGCTGCCCGCTGGCCGGTGGAACGTCACGAGCTGCATCGGCCCGATCGTCGCGGCTGCTGCCGGCTGCGCCAGCATCACGACCGCAACTACGACCAGCATCCCGAACCCACCACGCCTCACAACGCGCCCTCCACCCGACAACCCACACGAGGATACCCGCCCGCTCACCCCATGACAAGCTCGATGAGCAGGACAGCGACGAGGCGCTAGGAGCGCCACCACTCAACGCCGAATCAGAGTTCTTTGCCGCGCACATGAGGCGGGCATCGAAAGATTGAACGCGTCGTGGCTCGCGCTGGCGCGCTCAGTAAGAACAACGGCGGCCTCATCCGTGTGTGGGGCCGCCGCCCTCACGGAGCGCCGCCGCAAGCGAGGGCGAAGCAGTATCGGCCTAGCGGTGATAGCCGTGTATTCGATCCCAGCGCTCGGACTCGCTGAGGTCATTCCAGTCGCGATGGCGAAGCGCGATCCTGACGCGCCGACCGCCGAGCCGAACGATGTTATG
>Ga0164306_10000536_pt1 | contig 15541 bp, 18 predicted proteins | sample Whisoiple_242_MG_FD_110213 | JGI IMG/M metagenome (GOLD analysis project Ga0164306, IMG submission 110213) | Soil microbial communities amended with fresh organic matter from upstate New York, USA - Whitman soil sample_242_MG | ecosystem: Environmental > Terrestrial > Soil > Unclassified >... | reverse complement strand
GGTGACCGCCGCCGCGTCCGTGGCCTGCCCGGCGACCTTGGCCGCCTGGGACGCGTTCTGCGCGATCTCCCGGATCGAGGCACCCATCTGCTCCGCGCCCGCCGCCACGGTCTGCACGTTGCGCGACACCTGCTCCGCCGCCGCCGCCACGACGCCCGCCTGCGCGCTCGTCTCGTCCGAGCCGGCCACGACCTGCTGCGACGCGGCCGACAGCTCCTCGGCCGCCGCCGCGACCGTCTGCGCCGTGTGCACCACGCCGCTCATCAGGGCGCGCAGCGAGCCCTGCGCCTCGTTCAGGGAGCCCGCCATCCGGCCGAGCTCGTCGCGGGAGTCGAGCGGGACGGACACCGTGAGGTCGCCGTCGCCGATGCTCTGCACGGTGCGCTGCACCGTCGCGAGGTCCCGCACGATGCGGCGCACCAGCAGCACGCCCAGGCCCGCGGCGAGCAGCACGCCGACCACGCCGACGGCGATCATCTGCACCGTCGCCGACCGGGCGTCCGAGGCGGCGTCCGCCACGCCCTGCTCCGCGTGCGCGGACACGGAGTCCGTGAGCGCCTGCAGCGCGTCGCCGATCTCCGTCGTGATGCCGCGCACCTGGTCCGCGTAGGCGTCGTGGTACGCCGTGGCGCTCTCGTCCGCCAGCGGCTCGATCGCGTCCGCGGCGGCCTGGTAGCGCCCGTAGGCGTCCTCGAGCGCGGCGTACGCGGCGGTGTCCAGCACGTACGGCTCGTAGTCCGCCACGTTCTGCAGCGCGTCCGCGTCGAAGCCGGCGCGGTCGTCGACGATCTTCGCGCGGTCCTCGGGCGCCACCATCCCGTACTCCAGCACCCGCGCGCGGCTCGCCTGGAACCAGCGCTGCGTGTTCACCAGGTAGGTCTGCGGCTCGATGGCCTCGCGGCCGAGCCGGTCGATCGACGACTCGAGGCCGCCCAGCCGGGCGATGCCGAGCCCGGCGACCACGCCGACCGCGACGGCGAGCAGGCCCAGCACCGCGCCGATGCGGGCGCCCACCGGGGCGTCGGACACGAGCCGGCGGCCTCGGCGGGCGGTGTCGGCGGGCGCGGGGGGCGCTGCGGGCGCGGCGGGTGCGGGCATGACGAGGACTCCGTCCGTCGGTGGGGGGCGGGCCTCGGCTCGGCCCACCGATCCGATCGGACGGCGCGCGCCGCGGGTGAACGCGCGCGCGGGTGAAAGGTAGGACCTTTTGCCCGGCGGGCTGCGACCCGCCGGGCCTCAGCCCTCGACGACGAGGTGCGGCAGCAGGCCGGTCACCTCGAGCAGCGTCTCCACGGTCGGGCCGATGCCGCGCACGACCAGCGCGTCGCCCGCCGGCTGGAGCGCCATGACGAGCCCGGCCAGCAGCCCGACCGCCGAGGAGTCCGCGAACGTCACCGCCGACACGTCGACCACGCGGACCCGCGGCAGCACCGCGGCCAGGTCGGTCCCGCGCGCGCTCTCGGCGCCGAGCCGGTCGCGCAGCTCCTCCACCACGGCCACGTCGACCTCGCCGCGCATGAGCAGCAGCGCGGGGTCGGCGTCGTCCACCCAGACGTGCCCCCGCTCGGGGAGCGGCGGGGTGGGGCCGGCGGCGGCGGTCTCTGGCACGGGTCCAGTATGCGGGGCGCGGGGGCCGCGCGGGCGGAGCACGGCCGGGCGGGGCGGGACGGATCGGGACGCCGGGCGGCGTGCCGCTTTCGCGGCGGACCGCCCGCGGACGGCGACGAAGGCGCGGGGGCGCCGTCCCGCCGCGCGCACGACGAAGGCCCCCGACCGGCGTTTTCGCTGGTCGGGGGCCTTCCGAAGTGCGCCATCAGGGACTCGAACCCCGAACCCGCTGATTAAGAGTCAGCTGCTCTGCCAATTGAGCTAATGGCGCAACGAGGAGAAACGTTAGCAGCCCGGTGGCGCCGGACGCTAATCGGCTCCCCCGCTCAGGGGCCCGACGTGGCGGACGTCACGCCGGGTGCGGACCGGCGGCCGCGTCGGGGTCCGCCGGCACGTCGTCCTCGGCCCGCGCCTCGGCCGCGGGGGCCTCGCCGTCCGGCTCCTCGTCGCCCTCCCACCAGGCGTCCTCGGGCAGCCCCTCGGCCGCCAGGATCGCGTCGGACCGCGGCTCCGCCACGGCCAGGTCGGCCAGCAGCGTCAGCGGCACGTGCTCCGCCAGAAGATCCATGACGACGCCCGTCGCGTCGTCCCCTGCTCCGCGCTCGTCCTGCACGGCCGTGTGCGTCTCGTCGTCCATCGCGGCCACCCCCGGGGTCGTTCCTGCGCTCATGGGAACACCGCCCCGAGGGGCCGCGCAACAGGTGACGCCGAGGGCGAACAACCCTCCCGCGGCGGCAGGTGGGCGGGGCGCTACAGGTACAGCCCGGTGCCCTGGCCGCCGTCGCGGGGCTCCGCCACCGCGTGCACGTCCTTCTCGCGGAGCAGCAGGTAGGTCTGCGCCTCGAGCTCCACCTCGGCCCGCTCGTCGGGGTCGAACAGGACGCGGTCGCCGACCGCCACCTGGCGCACATGCTGCCCCGCCGCGACGACCGAGCCCCAGGTGAGCCGCTTGCCCACGGCCGCCGTCGCCGGGATGACGATGCCGGCGGTCGACCGGCGCTCGGAGGCGTCCGCGTCCAGCTGGACGAGCAGCCGGTCGTTCAGCATCCGGATCGGCAGCTCGGGGCGGGTCGGGCTCTCGGGGCGCTGTGCACTCACGGGGCAGACGCTACCGCCCGGCCGTCGTACGCTGACGGCGCCCGTCGCGCGCGGGCGCCGCACCCACCAGCCAGGAGACGCCATGCCCCGCCTCGCCGTCGGCGACACCGCCCCGGACTTCACGCTGCCGACCGCCGACGGCGGCTCGCTGACCCTGTCGGACCTGCGCGGCCAGGGCGTCGTCGTGTACTTCTACCCGGCCGCCGGCACCCCGGGCTGCACCAAGCAGGCGTGCGACTTCCGGGACTCGCTGGCGTCGCTGCAGGCGCACGGCTACGCGGTGGTCGGCGTCTCCCCCGACTCCCCGGAGAAGCTGGCCCGGTTCGCCGAGGAGGAGGCGCTGACCTTCCCCCTGGTGTCCGACCCGGAGAAGCAGGTGCTCGAGGCGTGGGGCGCCTGGGGCGAGAAGTCGCTCTACGGCAAGACCGTCACCGGCGTCATCCGGTCGACCGTCGTCGTCGACCCCGAGGGCGCCGTCCGGCTCGCGCAGTACAACGTCAAGGCCACCGGGCACGTCGCGAAGCTGCGCCGGGCCCTCGGCATCGACGGCTGAGCCGGCCGGAGCCGACCCCCGCGCCGCGCCGCCGGGGTCAGCCGCGGGAGTGGTGAAACGGCAGCCACGCCAGGTTTAGGTCCTGGTGCCCGAGAGGGCGTGCGGGTTCGAATCCCGTCTCCCGCACCACGTCCGACCTGCCCGGACGCCTTGGAGGCCCGCCCGGCGCGCGGTTCACCCGACCGGCCCGCGGGCCACCCGGATGCCCGGCGGCGCGCGCCCCGTCCGGGTGACCGGCGCGCGGACCGCTCAGACCGCGTCTCACCCGCTCGACGGGGAGACGGGACCCGTAGCGGTGTCCCGCGCGGGCGGCACGCCCGCGCCGCGCGCGACGAGAGGCCGACGGATGACCGGGACCAGGGGTGCGACGGGTCGGGACGACGGGGCGACGGCGGCGGTCGCGGCGGCCGCGGGCCGCGGCCGGGGGCTCGGGTTCACCGGCAAGATCCTGCTGACGGTCTCCGCGGCGATCGCCATGACCGGCCTGCTGGGCTGGATCTCGATCCTCACGCTGTGGCAGAGCACCGAGCGCACCGAGCGGATGTACTCCGACCACGTCACGGGCCTCGCGCTCGCCAGCCAGGTGGCGTCGCACCTCAACGAGGCGCAGTCGATCGGGACCGACATGCGCGCGGCGCGCGACGCGGGCGACCCGTTCAAGGCCGACGGCCTGACCGCCGACCGGGGCGCGGCCGTGGGCGCGGCGCTCGCCGCCCTCGACGAGTACGCCGCGATCCCGGCGCTCACCGAGGACCTGTCGACGACCGCCGCCGACGTCCGCACCGCGCTGACGACCTACCAGAACCTGGTCGGCTCGAGCGAGGGCGCCGACACCGCGGCCCGGGGCGCCGCCGCCCGGGTGGACGCGCTGATCCAGGCCCAGACCGAGGCCGCGGCCTCGGCCTCGCGCGAGGCGACCGCCGCCGGCGACCGCGCCGTGCGCCTGGAGTTCGTCGCCCTCGGCGTCGCGGCCGTCGTGCCCGCCGTCGCCGGCGTCGTCGTGGCGCGCCGGCTGAGCCGGCGCCTGAACCGGGTGGCCGACGCCGCGCAGGCGCTCGCCGGGGGCGACCTGACCGTCAGCAGCGGGGTGACGGGCGCCGACGAGATCGGGCGGACGGCCGCCGCGCTGGACCGCGCGACCGCCGCGCTCCGCGACACCGTCTCCGGCATCGACGGCACCGCGCGCACGGTCGCGGACGCGGCCGGGCGGCTGGAGCGGTCCGCGGGCCAGGTGGTCTCCGGGGCCGACCGCACCTCCGAGCAGGCCGTCGTGGTCGCCGGCGCGGCCGAGCAGGTCAACCGCGACGTGCACACGGTCGCGGCGGGCGCCGAGCAGATGGGCGCGTCGATCCGGGAGATCGCCCGCAACGCCGCCGAGGCCGCCGCCGTCGCGGGCAAGGCCACCGAGGCCGCCGCCCGCACCAACGAGCAGGTCACCCGCCTGGGCACGTCGAGCCAGGAGATCGGGAACGTGGTCAAGGTCATCACGACCATCGCGGAGCAGACCAACCTGCTCGCGCTGAACGCCACCATCGAGGCGGCGCGCGCCGGCGAGGCGGGCAAGGGCTTCGCGGTCGTCGCGGGCGAGGTCAAGGAGCTCGCGCAGGAGACGGCGAAGGCGACCGAGGACATCGCGCGCCGCGTCGAGGCGATCCAGGCCGACACCGAGGGCGCCGTCGCCGCGATCGGCGAGATCGGGACCATCATCGCCCGGATCGACGACTACCAGACGACGATCGCGTCCGCCGTCGAGGAGCAGACCGCCACCACGACGGAGATGAGCCGCTCCGTCGGCGACGCCGCCGCGGGCTCCGGCGAGATCGCCGCCACCATCACCGGCGTCGCGGACGCGTCGGCCGGCAGCACCGAGGAGCTCGGGCGGATGGGCGAGTCCATCGCCGAGCTCGCGCGCATGGCCGACGACCTGCGGACCCGCGTGGCGCAGTTCCGGCACTGAGGCCGGCCCCGGACGCGACGACGCCCCCGCACGCTGCTCGCGTGCGGGGGCGTCGTCGGTTGCGTCGCGCTCGGGTCAGCTCTGCGCCGCCCCGGCGGCGGCGATCTGCGCGCGGACGTCGTCCATGTCCAGCGCCTTGACCGCGTCGACCACCTGCTCCAGCGCCGGCGCCGGGAGGGCACCCGCCTGGTTGAACACGAGGATGCCCTCGCGGAAGGCCATCAGGGTCGGGATCGACGTGATCTGCAGCTCGGCCGCCAGCTGCTGCTCGGCCTCGGTGTCCACCTTCGCGTGCACGACGTCGGTGTGCGTCTCCGACGACTGCTCGAAGATCGGTCCGAAGCGCTTGCACGGCCCGCACCAGTCCGCCCAGAAGTCGACCAGAACGATGTCGTTCTCGGTGATCGTCTTCTGGATGGTGTCGGCCGTCAGCTCGGTCGTTGCCATCAGTCGCCTCCTGTTGTCGATGTGACGCCAGTAGAGCGCCCGGACCCCGCCCAGTATTCCCGGGCGGCGACCCCCTCGCCCGGCGGGCCCGGGCCCCTGGCGCCCGCGGGCGGCCGCTGCACCGCGCGTCGGGCTGTCGCCCGGCCCCCGCCCCGGGGTACAACTGCCGGGTGACCGACACGGCTGACCTGCCCCGCGAGCCCGAGCGCCCCTCCGGGTGGCTGAGTCCCGAGGGCATCGCGGCGGCCCGCCGCTCGCTCCCCCTGCTCTACGTCGACGCCGTCCCCGTGCGGGTCGACGACTCCGGCGACGTGGTCGCCGTCGGCCTGCTGCTGCGGGTCACCCCCGAGGGCGTGATGTCCCGCGCGCTGGTCTCCGGCCGCGTGATGTACCACGAGCGGGTGCGCGACGCGCTGCTCCGGCACATCGAGAAGGACCTGGGACCGGTGGCGCTGCCGCAGGTCCCGCCGACGCCGCAGCCGTTCACGGTGGCCGAGTACTTCCCCACCCCCGGCGTCACGCCGTACCACGACCCGCGCCAGCACGCGGTGTCGCTCGCGTACGTCGTGCCGGTGACCGGGGACTGCCGGCCGCAGCAGGACGCGCTCGACCTGGCCTGGCTCACGCCCGAGGAGGCGTGCAGCGAGCAGGTGCAGGTCGAGATGAACGGCGGCCAGGGCCTGCTGCTGCGCCAGGCGATGGCGCACGTCGGCCGGATGCCCTGAGGCGGCGACGGTGACCGCCGAGGCCGGGGCGCGGGTCCCGGGCGCGCCGGACGGCGCGGGGTCCGGGGCGCCACGCCTCGTGGCCGCCCGCGTGCTGCACGCGCTGCTCGCGCTGGCCGCGGTCGGGGGCGTCGCCCTCGAGGTGGCGCGCGCGCTCACCGAGGGCCCCGGCGACGCCGGCACCGTGTCCGAGCGGCTGGTCCGGCTGTTCTCCTACTTCACGATCCAGTCGAACCTGCTGGTCCTGGTCGCGTCGGCGCTGCTCGCCGCCCGGCCCGCGCGGAGCGGGCGGGTCATGGCCGTGCTGCACCTGGACGCGCTGCTGTGCATCGCGGTGACCGGCGTGGTCTACCACACGGTCCTCGCCGACGCGGGGGTCGACCTGACCCCGTCCGGCGACCTGGCGAACTTCCTGCTGCACACCGTGACGCCGATCGGCACCTGGGTGGTGTGGCTGCTCGTCGGGCCGCGGCCGCGGTTCGGCGGCGCGACGGTCGCATGGTCCGTGGCGTACCCGCTGGCCTGGATCGGGTACACGTTCGCGCGGGGGGCGGCGACGGGGTGGTACCCGTACCCGTTCCTCGACGCCGGTGCCCTCGGCCTGGCCACGGCCGCCCGGAACACCGCGGTCGTGGCGGTGGGGTTCCTGGTGCTGGCGGTGCTGGTGCGGCTGGTGGAGCGCGTGCTCCCGGCCAGCCCGCGCGCGCCCGCCCCGGACGTCGAGCCCGGCTGAGGCGCACGGGTCCGCGCTCCGCCGTGTGACCAGGACGGGGTACCGCGGGGGTGTCGCGCTGGGTACGGTCGCGGGCACCGATCCCTCGAGGAGGTCGTCGATGACCCCCGACCCCGCGGTCGCCTCGTCCGCCGACGCGGCCCCGGCCGACCGGCGCGCCGCGTCCCTGCGCTCCCCCGGCGCCCTCACGGCGCTGGGCGCGGCGCTCGGCGCCCTCCTGTTCGCGCTGGTGTCGTTCCACGCCGCCGTCGCCTTCCTCGGCGACGGGACCGGCCGCGACGTCGCGGTGGTCGTCGTCATGCTGCTCGCGGCGGGGGCGACCGCCCTCGCCGCGGCGCGGCCACCGCTCGGGCTCGCGATCGGCGCGGTGCAGATCGTCCTGATCGTGGTCGGGGCGTGGCTCCGCGCGCGCGGAGCCACCGCCGTGGTCCTGCCGGCGCCGTTCGACGTGGGCGTCCTGCTGACGCACGGATCCTGGAGCCCGGTGGTCCCGGCGGTGACCGCGGCGGTCCTGGCCGCGGCGATCGTCTCGCTCCGCGCCTCGCGCCGGCCCGCCCCCGGCTGAGGCGCGCCGAGGTCGCCGGTTCCGCCCGACACGCCGGTGCGACACGCCGGGGTCGGGCGCGGAACCGGCGACCTCGGCGCCGAGCGCCCCGCGCGCGCGCTACAGCTCGATCGCCGGCCAGTCCGCGAGGTCGGCGCGCATCGCCCGGTCGTGCGTCGCCACCACCACGGCCGCGGACGTCAGCCGCAGCGCCTCCGTGAGCTCGTCGACCAGCGCGATCGACAGGTGGTTCGTCGGCTCGTCGAGCAGCAACACGTGCGGGGCGGCCACGAGCGCCGCCGCGAGCTCGAACCGCCGCCGCTGCCCCACGGACAGCTCGCCGAGCGGCCGGTCCAGGTCCTCCTCCTCCAGCAGCCCCAGGGCCGCCACCGGCAGCACGTGCGCGGGGTCGAGGGCCCCGGACCGCAGCAGGTCCAGCGCCCGCCGCGCGGCCGCCTCGAACCCCGTGGTCGCGAGCCGCGCCGGGCTGTCGTCGTCCTGCACCAGCACGCCCAGCCGGACCCCCGGCGCGACCGCGCGGTGCCCCCGGTCGAGCGGCGTCCGCCCGGCCAGGGCGCCCAGCAGCGTGGACTTCCCCGCGCCGTTCGCGCCGGTGACCAGCAGCCGCCCGGCCGGCGGCAGGTCGACCCGCACGCCCGGCAGGTCGAGGCGGCCCTCGACCCGGGGCGCGCGCAGCTCCAGCAGCGGCCCGCCCGCGTAGCCGCCCGGGATGCTGGGCAGGTCCGGGAACGCGAGCGCCGGCGGCGGCACCGGCACCTCGACGGCCTCGGCCTCCAGCTTCTGCACCAGGCGGTCGGCCGCCTTCACGTGGATGCGCGCGCGGGTGCCGCGGCGGTGCTTCTGCGAGCCCTTGGGCGGGCGCCACTCGTCGGACAGGCCCTCGTACGACTCGTCGAGCCGCTGCGCGAGCTTCGCGGCGCGCTTGCGCTCCTGGGCGTACCGGGCCCGCCAGCGGCGCAGCGCCTGGTCCTTGGCGAACCGGTAGGTGGCGTACCGGGTCGCCCCGTACAGCACCGGGCGGCCGTCCATCGACGGGTCCAGGTCGAGGATCGCGGTCATCACGTCGTCCAGCAGCCGGCGGTCGTGCGTCACGATGACGACCACGCCCGGCCACTGCTGCAGCTGCGCCGTCAGGTACTCGATCCCGCCGACGTCGAGGTGGTTCGTGGGCTCGTCCAGCAGCAGGACGTCGGCGCGCTCGGCGACGTGGCACGCCAGCCGCGCGCGGTAGGCCTCCCCCACGCTCAGCGTGTCGAGGCGGCGGTCCGGGTCGCGGGGCGCGCCGAACCGGGTCAGCGCCTCGTCCACCCGGCGGTCGACGTCCCAGGCCGCGAGCCGGTCGACCGCGGCGATCGCGTCGCTCAGCGCCCCCAGGTCGCCGCCCTCGTGGTCGAACCCGGCGACGACCTCGTCCAGCCGGTCCGCCGCCGCGCGCACGTGCGCCGCGGTCCGGCGCACCAGGTCGCCGACCGTCGACCCCGGCGGCACGTCGAGCTCCTGCTGCACGACCGACACCGACCCGGACCGCCGGACCTCGCCGGCGGTGGGCGCGAGGTCGCCGGCGAGCAGCCGGAGAAGCGTCGTCTTGCCGGCGCCGTTCTCGCCGACGACCCCGACCCGGTCGCCCGCGGACGCGGACAGGCCGACGCCGTCGAGGACGGGCCGCCCCGGGTACCCGAAGGTCAGGCCGTCCGCGACCAGGTGGACGTCAGGCACGCGGCTCCCGGCCGAGCACGGCGACGACGGCGGGCACCAGCGCGCGGAACGCCTGCCCGCGGTGCGAGATGCGGTTCTTCTCCTCCGGCGCGAGCTCCGCGCAGGTCAGGTCGCCGCCCGCGGGGACCAGGATCGGGTCGTACCCGAACCCGTGCTCGCCGCGCGGCGCCGTGGCGAGGGTGCCGACCAGGTGGCCGAGCTCGACGTGCTCCTCGCCGTCCGGGGTGACCAGCGCCGCCGCGCAGGTGAACCGGGCCGCGCGGTGCTCCGGGGCGATGTCCGACAGCTGCGCGAGCAGCAGGTCGAGGTTGGCCCGGTCGTCGCCGTGCCGGCCGGACCACCGGGCGGAGAAGATGCCGGGGGCGCCGCCGAGCACGTCGACGGACAGGCCGGAGTCGTCCGCGACCGCGGGCAGGCCGGTGTGCGCCGCGAGCGCGCGGGCCTTGATCAGCGCGTTCTCCGCGAAGGTCACGCCGTCCTCGACCGGCTCGGGCGCGCCGACGTCGCGCGCGCCGACCACCGAGGCCGGGTCCAGCCCGGGCAGGGCGGGCACGAGGATCGCGCGGAGCTCGCCGAGCTTGTGCGCGTTGTGCGTGGCGAGGACCAGGCGGGCCGGGCCCGTCACGCGGTCACCGCCGCGGCGCCCGCGCCCCCGCGCACGGTCACGGTCTCGCCGGCCGGCAGCGCCAGCACCTCGCGCTGCACGCGCGCGAGCTCGGACGTGCCGACCAGGGCCAGGTCGAGCAGCGAGTCGAGCTCGGCGCGGTCGAACGGCGCGTGCTCGGCGGTGCCCTGCACCTCGACGAAGCTGCCCGAGCCGGTGACGACCACGTTCATGTCGGTGTCCGCGCGCACGTCCTCCTCGTACGGGAGGTCGAGCACGGGCCGGCCGCCGACGACGCCGACGCTCACGGCCGACACCGAGTCGCGCAGCACGACCTTGCGGGCGTCGACGGAGCCCTGGGCGATGCCCCACGCGACGGCGTCCGCGAGCGCCACGTACGCGCCGGTCACCGACGCGGTCCGGGTGCCGCCGTCGGCCTGCAGCACGTCGCAGTCGAGCACGATCGTGTTCTCGCCCAGCGCGGCGACGTCGATGATCGCGCGCAGCGACCGGCCGATCAGCCGGGAGATCTCGTGCGTGCGGCCGCCGACCTTGCCGCGCACCGACTCGCGGTCGGAGCGGGAGGAGGTGGCGCGCGGCAGCATCGCGTACTCGGCGGTGACCCAGCCCTCGCCCGAGCCCTTGCGCCAGCGCGGCACGCCCGCGGTGAACGACGCCACGCACAGCACCTTGGTGCCGCCGAACTCGACGAGCACGCTGCCCTCGCCCGCGTCCAGGTAGCGGCGGGTGATCGCGATCGGGCGGAGCTCGTCGACGGCGCGGCCGTCGGCGCGGGGGGCGCTCGGGCGGCCGGTCGCGGGCGCGGCGGAGGTGGTGACGGTGGGGTCGGAGGTCATCCCCCGAGCCTAACGACCCGCGCCGGACCTCAGAGCGCGACGACCGTCCCCGGCCGGGCCAGGTCCAGCGGCCCGTCGTACGCCGCGGCCGCCTCCGCGAGGCTCTCCGCCGGGTCGTTCCACGCCACCAGGTGCGTGAGCAGCAGCCGGCGGGCGCCGTTGCGCTGCGCCGCCAGCCCCGCCCGCCGCCCGGTCAGGTGCACCCCGCGCGGGGCGCCCGGCGTCGACTCCAGGTAGGCCGCCTCGGCCAGCAGCAGGTCGGCGTCCGCGGCGAGCGCGTCCAGCCCCGGGCAGTCGTCGGTGTCGCCGGTGTACGCCAGCGTCACCGTGCGCGCCGGGTCGGCCTCCGACGGGCCGGTGACCCGGAAGCCGAAGGCGGGCACCGGGTGCTCGACGGGCACGGGCTCGATGGTCAGGGGCCCGACCTGCACCGGCTCCCCGGCGCGCCAGGTGCCGAGCGCGAGGTGGTCGGCGGTGCTGGTCGCCGGGTCGTGGCCGGACAGCTGCGCCAGCCGCTCGCGGACGCCCTCGGGGCCGTGCAGCGGCAGCGGCGTCGGGCGGGCGCCGCGCGGGTCGTACCGCAGCATGACGCCCAGCACCACGACGTCGGCGACGTGGTCGGCGTGCAGGTGGCTGATCGCGACCGCGTCCAGGTCGGCCGGGGCCAGGTGCCGCTGCAGCGGGCCGAGCGCGCCGTTGCCCAGGTCGAGCAGCACGTTCCAGGTCCGGGTGCCGCCCGCGCCGTCCGGGCCCTCGGCCTGCACCAGGTAGCACGACGCCGCCGAGTCCGGGCCGGGGAACGAGCCCGCGCTGCCGACGACCACGAGCCTCATCCGCGGGTGCCCCTTCCGCTGCGTGTCGGCGCACCGACGTCCGACGGCGGCCCAGGGAGCCATGATGCCGTGCGGGGCGGCGCGGCGGGCGGCCGTCGGTCCCGGCGGGGACGTGTCGCTCGTCACGGGGCCCGGCGGCGGGCGGCCCCGGCGGCGCCGGGCGGGCCCGCGTCAGCGCAGCGCGCCGCGCGCCTCCACGTGCCGCACCTCGGGCCCGAGGAACCGGCGGGCCAGCGTGGCGAACGAGTCCGGGTCGCCCGTCGCGAGGAACCGGTGCTCCGGCGGGCCGGCGGCCGGGTCCCGCTCCAGGTCGTGCGCCACCAGCAGGCGGTACACGTCCTTGGCGGTCTCCTCCGCCGAGGACACCAGCGTGACGTCCTCGCCCATCACGTAGGAGATGACGCCGGTGAGCAGCGGGTAGTGCGTGCAGCCGAGCACCAGGGTGTCGACGCCGGCCTCCTTGACCGGGCGCAGGTACTCCTCGGCGACGCGCAGCAGCTCGGGGCCCGAGGTCACGCCCGCCTCGACGAACTCCACGAATCGCGGGCACGCCTGGGTGGTGAGCTGCACGCCCGGCGCGACGGCGAACGCGTCGTCGTACGACTTGGACTTCACGGTCGACTCGGTCGCGATCACGCCGATCTTCCCGGTCCGGGTGGCGGCGACCGCCCGGCGCGCGGCCGGGAGGATCACCTCGACGACCGGCAGGCCGCGGCGCAGCGTGTACCGCTCGCGGGCGTCGCGCAGCACGGCCGAGGACGCGGTGTTGCACGCGATGACCAGCATCTTCACGCCGGCGTCGACCAGGTCGTCCATCACCTCGAGCGCGTGCGCGCGGACCGCGGCGAGCGGCTTGGTGCCGTACGGGGTGTTGAGCGTGTCGCCGATGTAGAGCACCGACTCGTGCGGGAGCTGGTCGATGACCGCCCGCGCGTTGGTGAGCCCACCCACCCCCGAGTCGAAGATCCCGATGGGTGCGTCGTTCACGGCACCGATCCTAGTCCCGCCCGCCGGGCGCGTCCGGCAGGTCGGCGAGCAGGCACGCCATCAGCGTCTCCTGCCACCAGCCGAGCGCGAGGAACACCGAGCCGAGGTACTGCCGGGCCTGCCCGGCGGCGTCCGACGGTCGGCCGCGCACCACCTCGTGCTCCAGCCGCTCGCTCGCGTCCTCGTCGGTGACGCCCAGCCGCTCGCCCAGCACCAGGCGGACGTCGGTCAGCGTGGCCGCGAGCGCCGGGGCGCGGTCCGTCGTGACGCGGACGACGGCGACCGCCTCGTGCCGGCCGCGCGACCGGCGGCGGCGCCGGTGGGGGTCGTCCTCGCCGGCGGCGGTCCCGGCGGCGGTTCCGGCGCCGGGCTCCGCGTCGCCGTCGTGCCCCAGCGCCTCGACCGTGAGGGCGTCGAACAGCGCCGCGAGCCGGTCGATCTTCTGCTGCCGCAGGTCGTCCTCGGTCAGGCGGCGGAACTCCGCGGTCACCTCGGCGTCGTCCCGCGAGGCGTCGGGCAGCAGCCGGTGCACGGCCGGGTCGTCCGGCGCGGGCAGCGGGTCGAGCCGCAGCCGCATCGCGAGCGCCGCGGGGTCGTGCGCCGCGTCGCCGGCCCCCGCCGACGGCCGCGCGCTGCCGGTCTCCCGCGCGCGGTCCTCGAACCGCCCGCCGCCCAGCAGCTCCGCCACGTCGGCGACCACGGTCGCGAGCACCTCGCGCTCGCCCGGGTCGACCTCCGCGACGAGCTCGTCGCCCTCCCGCCGGAACGCCCGCACCTAGGCGTCGCTCCGCTGCAGGGTGGCCCACAGGCCGAAGGAGTGCATGGCCTGCACGTCCACCTCCATCTGCTCGCGGTTGCCCGTCGACACCGCGGAGCGGCCCTCCTCGTGCACCTCGAGCATCAGCTTCTCCGCCTTCTCCTGGGGGTAGCCGAAGTACGACCGGAAGACGTAGGTCACGTACGACATGAGGTTCACGGGGTCGTTCCAGACGATCGTGACCCAGGCGTCGGCGAGCTGCCCGTCGGTGCGGACGGTCTCCTCGGGTGCGATCTCCACGGACACCCGACCACTGTAGGTGCCGTGGCGGGGCGCACCCGGCGGCGCGCATCCGCAGGTCGGCGCCTACCGTGTGCACATGAGCGCACCGACCTCGTCGAGCACCGCCCTGCTGACCGACCGCTACGAGCTCACCATGCTCCAGGCCGCCCTCGCGGACGGCACCGCCGGCCGCCGGTGCGTGTTCGAGGTGTTCACGCGGCGCCTCCCGCACGGCCGCCGCTACGGCGTGCTGGCGGGCACCGGGCGCGTGCTGGAGGCGCTGGCGGACTTCCGGTTCGGCGCCGCGGAGCTGGACTGGCTGTCCCGCGAGGGGGTCGTCGACGACGCCACGCTGGAGTACCTGTCGACCTACCGGTTCACCGGCTCGGTCCGCGGCTACGCCGAGGGCGAGATGTTCTTCCCGCACTCCCCCGTGCTGACCGTCGAGGGCACGTTCGCCGAGGCCGTGCTGCTCGAGACCGTCGTGCTGTCGGTGCTGAACTACGACTCGGCGATCGCGTCCGCGGCGTCCCGGATGACCAGCGCCGCGATCGGCCGGCCGGTGCTCGAGATGGGCGCCCGCCGCGCGCACGAGCAGGCCGCGGTCGCCGCCGCGCGGGCCGCCGCGGTCGCCGGGTTCGCGGGCACGTCGAACCTGGAGGCCGGGCGCCGCTACGGCCTGCCGACGATCGGCACCGCCGCGCACGCCTTCACGCTGCTGCACGACGACGAGGAGGCCGCGTTCGCCGCGCAGGTCGCCTCGGCGGGCCCGGGCACGACGCTGCTGGTCGACACCTACGACGTGCGGCGCGGGGTCGAGCGGGCCGTCGCCGCGGCGGGCACGGGGCTCGGCGCGGTGCGGCTCGACTCCGGCGACCTCGGGGTGCTCGCGCAGGAGGTCCGGGCGCAGCTCGACGGCCTCGGCGCGCGGGACACGAAGATCGTCGTCACCTCCGACCTGGACGAGTACGCGATCGCGGCGCTGGCGGTCGCGCCCGTCGACTCCTACGGCGTCGGCACCTCCCTGGTGACCGGGTCCGGGGCACCGACCTGCGGCATGGTCTACAAGCTCGTGGCCCGCGAGGGGTCCGACGGCCGGCTCGCGCCGGTGGCGAAGGCGTCGAAGGCCAAGGAGTCGGTCGGCGGCCGGAAGTCGGCGGCCCGGCGGCTCGACGGCGACGGCCGGGCGGTCGAGGAGGTCGTGGTGGACGGCCCCGACGAGGCGGTGGCGTCGTGGGCGCCGTCGGAGGACGACCTGCGCGCCCTCGTGGTGCCGCTGGTGACCGACGGCGAGGTGTGCCCCGGCTGGACCGGCGCCGAGGGCGTGGCGGCCGCGGCGGCCCGGCACGCGGCGTCCCGGGACGAGCTCCCGCGCGGCGCCCGGCGCCTGTCGGCCGACGAGGCGGCGATCCCGACGGTCACGCTCACGCTCTGACCGCCCCCGGACGCACGACGACGCCCGCGCTCCAGGGGGGTGCGCGGGCGTCGTCGTGCGTGGTGCGCTGTCGCTACACGCGGGCCTTGCCCCGGCGCAGCAGCCCGAGGATCAGGCTCACGACGAGCACGGCGATACCGATCCAGATGAGGACCTTGGCGGCCTCGACCGCCACGCCGATGATGAGCAGCACAGCACCGATGATGATGAGGATCAGCCACGTGGGCATCTGACGGCTCCCTTTCGTCCTACGGCATCGCGCCACCGGGGGTTCTCCCGGTGAACGCGCTGTTCAACGGGGATGACGATGGCACCGATCCTGAGGTTCGGCACGTCGAACGGCCGGGTTGCGGAACGGGCGCGGGGTGGTACACGCGGCGCGCT
>Ga0164306_10000535_pt1 | contig 15553 bp, 14 predicted proteins | sample Whisoiple_242_MG_FD_110213 | JGI IMG/M metagenome (GOLD analysis project Ga0164306, IMG submission 110213) | Soil microbial communities amended with fresh organic matter from upstate New York, USA - Whitman soil sample_242_MG | ecosystem: Environmental > Terrestrial > Soil > Unclassified >... | reverse complement strand
CACGGCTGGAAGGTGGCTGCCGGCGACGAAAACGGTGTGCACACAGCAGATTTCGTGACACCGACAGGTCACCACTACCGATCGACTGCACCGCCGGCGCCGGGACCGCTTCTTGTTGACGTTAGCGAGATCGAGACGCGCATCGGTGTCGCTATCGCCGCCCACGATGCCGCGTAGGTGTCATTTCACCACGCGGTAGCGCCGCTCTGGCCGACCGACGCCGTACTGCAGCCGGATCTCCAGCGTGCCGGTACCGAGGTAGTGCTCGAGATAGCGGCGCGCGCTCACCCGTGAGATGCCAACGCGCTCCGCGCATTCTGCCGCGGAGACCTCACCGGCGCTCGTGACTGCATCGAGCACCAGGCGACCGGTTTCCGCGCCGAGACCCTTGGGTAGCGACGCCTGCGGTGACGGTGCTCCCGCACTCCCGAAGAGCGAGTCGATCAGTGACTGGTCGACGCCATCGGCGGATTCCAGCGCATCGGCGCGCACCGCGAACGCCTCCAGCTTGGCTTTCAGCTGTTCGAACTCGAACGGCTTGATCAGGTAGTCGGCGGCACCACCGTCGAGGGCGCCGGTCACGGTGTCCAGTTCGCGGGCGGCGGTGATCATGATGATCCCCACGCGATCACCGGCGGATCGCAGTTGGTGCAACACGTCCAGCCCGGTCATGTCCGGGAGATAGACGTCCAGCAGGATCAGCTGCGGCTGCAGTTCGCGGGCCGCCGTCAGCGCTTCTGCGCCGGTGCGGGCCACGCCCACCGCGCGAAAGCCGTCGACCTGCTCGACGAACCTGCGATGGATCTCGGCGACCATGAAGTCGTCGTCGACGACGAGCACGTCACGCATGAGCAGCCTGCCTGGCCGTAACCGTCTCCGGCAACCTCACCACGAACAGCGCACCGCCGGACGGGGCGTCGCTGACCTCGACGGTGCCGCCGTGCTGCGCGGTGACCAGTCGCACCAGTGCCAGCCCGATACCGCGGCCACCCGGCGCATCCGGCTTGGATGTCACACCCCTGGCGAAGATCTCCTCGCGAAGGTGTTCGGGCACACCCGGTCCCGAGTCGGCCACCGAAATCGTCAGGGAATCCCGGTCATCGATCTGCACGGTCACCAGTGCGGGCTGCGCACCTACCGAAACATCGACCGCGTTGTCGATCAGGTTGCCCAGCAGGGTGATCACGTCGGTCGCCACCGCAGGGGTCAGCGCAGCCAGGTGCGAGGCCGCCGAGAGTTGCAGCGAGACGCCGCTTTCGGCCGCCAGCGACGTCTTCGCGATCAGGAGCGCTGCCACCGCCGGGTCGGATATTCGACTGGTGACGAAGTCGTTGATTTCGGCGCGCCGCCGCGTCAGCGTCCCGACGAGGTCGCGGACAGCGTCGTACTCGCCGAGCTGGACAAGTCCTGAGATGGTGTGCAGCTGGTTGGCGAACTCGTGGGTCTGCGCACGCAACGTGTCGGTGACGCTCTTGTGCGACGACAACTGGCCCTGCAGCGCCGCCAGCTCCGTGCTGTCGCGCATCGTCGTCACCGTGCCGATCACCTGGCCCTGACTGGTGGCCGACCGTCGGTTCAACGCCAATACCCGCGTGCGGGTGGCGATCACGACGTCGCGGCCGTCGTCTCCGGAGAGCAGGAATTCAACGACCGCGGGATCCAGGCCGATGTTGTCGACGCGCCGTCCGACCGCCTCACCGTCGACGCCGAGCAGTTCCTGTGCGCTGTCGTTGAGCAGAGTGACATCGCCTTCGTTGTTCACCGCGACCACACCCTCACGAATGCTGTGCAGCAACGCTTCCCGATGATCGGCGAGGCCGGCGATCTCGGCGACTTCCAGCCCCCGGGTGTGCCGTTTGATCCGCCGGGACAGCAGCCACGACGCAAGCAGGCCGAGCACCGCGCCGAGACCGAGATAAAACAACAGCCGCTCGCCCGCGCCGCTCAGCAGCTCCCACACCGACGGATAACCCTCGCTCACCGATGCCACCGCCAACACGTCGCCGTCGATGGACAGGATCGGCACCTGGCCGACCAGGCTGTGCACACCGTCGATGTCGTCGTCGCCGAACCAGGCCCTGCCCTCATCGGCCCGGCTGGGTCCCAGGTCCATCCGCGATCCGACGCGCGAAGGATCCGACGAGACCCGGATCGTGCCGTCCGGATCGAGGATTTCAGCCAGGTCGGCGCCCGAGAGCGCGACCCCGCGATCCACTTCGGGTGCGAGCACCTTGGCGGCGAACGGGTCGGCGAAGCGATCCCGGACCACGGGTGTGGAGGCCATGTTCTCGGCCACCGCGATCATCCGCTGGCCGCGAACCTCCCGGAACTCACTGGTCGACTGAGTCACCGAGACCGCCGCTACCGCGAACAGCACCACGACGACCACCAGCAGCTGGAAAACCAGGAACTGCCCGCCCAGGCTCCGTGACCAGGCCATGTACTTAATGACCAATACTTCCTTTGCGTTCTCATCAGTGACTTGGATCACTGATGTGGTCCAGTATTGCTGAGCATCACAACTGAAGTGATTGGGGACGATCTTGTTGGCAACCCGACGAAAAGCGATGTTGGTCATCGCGGTGATCGCGGCGCTGCTGCTCAGCGGCTGCGGAGTGACGCGTGGCGAGGAGGCGCAAGGATTTCACCGGCTGCGCATGATGGTGCCGAACAGCCCGGGCGGCGGATATGACCTGACGGCGCGCACCGCCGTCAAAATCATGGAAGACGACGACATCACCGGGCGCATCGAGGTCTTCAACGTCATCGGCGCGGGCGGCACGGTCGCGATGGCGCGGCTGATGAACGAAAAGGGCAACGACGACCTGATGATGACGATGGGCCTCGGTGTCGTCGGTGCCACCTACACCAACGGGTCCAAGATCAAGGTGTCCGATGCGACGGCGATCGCGAAGCTGATCGAGGACCCCGGCGCGATCTTCGTTCCCGCCGACTCGCCGTTCAAGACGGTGAAGGACTTCGTCGCCGCGTGGAAGGCCGATCCCTCCAAGGTGACGATCGGCGGCGGCTCCTCGCCCGGCGGCCCCGACCACCTGTTTCCGATGGAACTGGCCAAGGCCGTCGGGGTGGACCCGAAGTCGGTCAACTTCGTCACCTACGACGGCGGCGGCGATCTGCTGACCGCACTGCTCGGCAAGAAGATCACCGTCGGCACCTCGAGCCCAGGTGAACTCATCGACCAGGTGGAGGGCGGTCAACTGCGCGTGCTGGCGGTGTCCAGCGACAAGCGGGTCGAGGGCATCGACGCCCCGACGCTGAAGGAGTCGGGAATCGATCTGACCTTCGCCAACTGGCGCGGAGTCCTTGCGCCGCCTGGGATTTCCGACGAATCCAAGAACGCGATGGTGAAGGTGCTCGAAGACTTGCACGCAACGGACCAATGGAAGGAGGCGCTGGTGAAGAACGGCTGGACCGATGCATTCGTGACCGGTGCAGAGTTCGAACAGTTCCTGAAGGACCAGGACGAGCGGGTTTCGTCGACGCTCACCGAACTGGGGCTGCTATGACGACCACCGAAGAGCCACAGGAACACGCCATTGCAAAGACCGTCGACAAGGCGCAGTACCTGGTCTGCGTCGTGCTCGTGGTGGTCGGCGCCTTCCTGATCTATGACGCGGTGACCCTCGAAGCGGGTTTCGCGAAGGTGGATCCCGTTGGGCCCAAGATGTTCCCGATCGTCATCGGCGTCGTCCTCATCCTGCTTGCCATTGTCTTGGCGGTCGCGATACCGCGCGGTTCGGTCGGTGAGGCCGACGCAGGGGAGGACGTCGACCCCAACATGCCGAGTGACTGGCGCACGGTCGGCATGCTGGTCGGCGTCTTCGTCGCCACCATCCTGCTGGTGAAGCCGCTTGGTTGGGCCATCACCGGAGCACTTCTGTTCGCGGGTGCGGCGACGATCCTCGGCAGCCGGCACTACGTCCGAAACATCGCCATCGGGGCGGTGCTCTCGGTCGGCAGCTTCTATGCATTCTATTCCGGGCTCGGAATCCCGCTGCCCGCAGGCATTCTGGACGGAATTCTCTGACATGGAAAATCTTGACTGGCTGATTCAGGGGTTCGAACAAGCCGCAACCCCGATGAACCTGCTGTACGCGGTGATCGGAGTGCTGCTGGGAACCGCGGTCGGCGTGCTGCCCGGTATCGGGCCCGCCATGACGGTGGCTTTGCTGCTGCCGATCACCTACAACGTCAGCCCCAGTGCGGCCTTCATCATGTTCGCGGGCATCTTCTACGGCGGCATGTACGGCGGGTCGACGACATCGATTCTGTTGAACACTCCTGGTGAGTCGTCCTCGGTGATCACGGCGATCGAGGGCAACAAGATGGCGAAAGCGGGGCGTGCCGCCCAAGCGCTGGCCACCGCCGCGATCGGGTCATTCGTCGCGGGCACCATCGGCACGATCCTGTTGGCCGCGTTCGCACCGGCGATTTCGCGTTTCGCCGTCACCCTCGGCGCCCCGTCGTATCTGGCGATCATGCTGTTCGCCCTTGTCGCTGTCACCGCGGTGCTCGGCTCGTCGAAGATGCGTGGCGCGATCTCGCTGTTCCTCGGTTTGGCGATCGGCGTGGTGGGAATCGACTTCCTCACCGGCCAGCCGCGGGCGACGTTCGGGATTCCGCAGCTCTCCGACGGCATCGACATCGTCATCATCGCGGTGGCCATCTTCGCCCTCGGCGAAGCCCTGTGGGTGGCAGCACATCTGCGCCGTCGCCCGTCCGAGGTCATTCCGGTCGGCAGGCCGTGGATGGGTCGGCAGGATTGGCAGCGCTCGTGGAAGCCGTGGCTGCGCGGCACCGCTTTCGGGTTCCCGTTCGGTGCGCTGCCTGCAGGCGGCGCCGAGTTGCCGACGTTCCTGTCGTATGTCACCGAGAAGCGGCTTTCCAAGCACCCGGAGGAGTTCGGCAAGGGCGCGATCGAGGGCGTCGCAGGCCCCGAGGCGGCCAACAACGCATCCGCTGCGGGCACGCTGGTGCCCATGCTCTCGCTGGGGTTGCCCACCAACGCAACGGCAGCGGTGATGCTCACCGCGTTCGTCTCCTATGGAATTCAGCCCGGCCCAACTCTTTTCGAGAAGGAGCCGCTGCTGATCTGGACCTTGATCGCCAGCCTGTTCATCGGAAACTTCCTGCTGCTGGTGCTCAACCTTCCGCTGGCGCCCCTGTGGGCCAAGCTGTTGCGCACCCCACGGCCGTATCTGTACGCGGGCATCCTGTTCTTCGCGACGCTGGGCGCTCTCGCGGTCAACGTGCAGCCATTGGACCTGGCCCTGCTACTGGTGTTCGGGCTGCTCGGTTTGATGATGCGGCGATTCGGGCTGCCGGTGCTGCCGTTGATCATCGGCGTCATTCTCGGGCCACGGATCGAACGTCAGTTGCGGCAATCCCTGCAGCTCGCCGACGGCAACTGGAGCGGCCTGTTCACCGAGCCGGTCGCCATCATCGTGTACGTGCTGATGGCGGCGCTGCTGTTGATGCCCCTGGTGCTCAAGCTGATGCACCGAAGCGAGGAGACACTCCTGATCGTCGAAGACGACCGGGACCAGCAAGAGAAGGCGGCACAGTCGTGATCGTGGTCGGATACAGCGCGGACCCGTTCGGCCGCGCGGCGTTGGAACACGGCATCGCCGAGGCGAAGCTCCGTGGCAGCACCCTGCGGGTCGTCAACGCGACCGCCGGCGACGCGTATGTCGACGCGGGATTCGCGCAGTCGGGCGAGGTGCACGACGTCGAGGACCACCTCGCGAACTGCGGTGTGGAATTCGAGCTGACCCAACCGGTCGGAGTCGACACCGCCGAGGAGCTGCTCAAGACCATGGAGCGCGACGATGCCGAGCTCCTGGTCATCGGCATCCGGCATCGCAACCCGGTAGGCAAGCTGTTGCTGGGCAGTGTTTCCCAGCACCTGCTGCTGGAATGCCAGAAGCCCGTGCTCGCCGTCAAGCCGAAGGACGGCTGACCTGGCTTAAGCCACCAATGTTTCGACCGCGTTTCGTCCTGTGCGCATACGACCATATGGACGAAGTGAGCGGGTGTTGACGTCTCAGACACCACAGGGCAACCGGTGTGGAATGGCTTCACGCCAACCTGGTGGCCGTGAAGACCTTGAGCCGCAACCGCAATATCGCGCATTGGGATGCCGAAGATGTCGATGCCTGGAACGCCGGTGGCGCGGAGACCGCGAAGCGCAACCTGACCTGGTCGATATTCGCCGAGCACGTGGGCTTCTCGATCTGGTCCATCTGGTCGGTGATGGTGCTTTTCATGCCGCAGGCGATCTACCACATCGACCCGGCGGGGAAGTTCTACCTGGTGGCGCTGCCCACCCTGGTCGGGGCCGCGATGCGCATCCCGTACACCGTCGCACCCGCGAAGTTCGGCGGCCGTAACTGGACGATCGTCAGCGCGCTCCTGCTGCTTGTGCCAACGCTGTTGACGCTGTGGGTGATGAAGCGCCCCGACTCGTCCTACACCACATTCATGGTCGTCGCTGCGTTCGCGGGCCTCGGCGGCGGGAACTTCGCGTCGTCGATGACCAACATCAACGCGTTCTACCCGCAGCGCCTCAAGGGGTGGGCGCTGGGCCTGAACGCGGGCGGGGGCAACATCGGTGTGCCGGTCATCCAGCTTGTCGGGCTGCTGGTGATCGCGACCGTGAGCAACACCGCACCCGAAATCGTCTGCGCCATCTACCTTGTCGCGATCGCACTTGCTGCGCTGTGCGCAGCGCTGTTCATGGACAACCTGGGCAACCAGCGGTCCAACATGGGCGCGATGGCCGAAGCGCTGCGGTTCCGCGACTCATGGGTGATGAGCTTTCTCTACATCGGCACGTTCGGTTCGTTCATCGGCTTCTCGTTCGCCTTCGGTCAGGTGTTGCAGATCAATTTTCTCGCTGGCGGCGACAACGCCGCGCAAGCCTCGCTGCACGCCGCGCAGATCGCGTTTCTCGGCCCGCTGCTCGGCTCGATCGCCAGGCCGTACGGCGGCAAGATCGCGGACCGCGTCGGTGGCGGCAAGGTCACCATGTACACGTTCATCGCGATGATCGTCGCCGCCGGAATCCTGGTCGGCACCGGCATGATCGACGACGGCGCGACCGGCGCTCCGACCGGCGCTCAGATGACCGGCTACGTGGCCGGCTTCATCCTGCTGTTCGTCCTGTCCGGCATCGGCAACGGATCGACGTACAAGATGATCCCGTCGATCTTCGAGGCCAAGGCGCAGAGCCACGACGAGTGGAGCCGGGACGAGAAGGCCGCCTGGTCGCGCAGCATGTCCGGTGCGCTGATCGGGTTCGCAGGCGCCATCGGAGCGCTCGGCGGCGTGTTCATCAACGTCGTGCTGCGCGCCTCGTACGTGGGTGAGGCCAAGTCGGCCACCAACGCGTTCTGGGTGTTCCTCGCCTTCTACGCCGTCTGCGCAGTCGTCACGTGGGCGGTTTTCCTTCGGGTGCGGCACGCCAGGACCCGGGCGGGCGAACTGGTCGGCCCGGTTCCCGCGCCCGCACGCTGATCAGCCGATGACGATCACCCGTACGGCGTGTTCGTACTGCGGTGTCGGGTGCGGCATCGAAGTCACCACCGAGCCGGGTAGCGGCGTCATTGCGAAGGTGTCGGGAGACAAGCTGCACCCGGCCAACTTCGGCCGGCTGTGCACCAAGGGTGCGACCCATGCCGAAATGATGGCCGCCGACGACGGCCGGCTCACCTCGGCGTTGGTGCGGCCGTCGCGCGGCGATGAGCCGGTTCCCGCACCGGTCGACGACGCCGTCGCCGAAGCAGGACGCCGACTGCGCGCAATCATTGACGAGTACGGACCCGACTCGGTTGCGCTATATGTGTCGGGCCAGATGTCCATCGAGGCGCAGTATCTCGCCACCAAGCTGGCCAAGGGCTTTCTGCGGACCGTCCATATCGAGTCGAACTCCCGGCTGTGCATGGCCAGTGCGGGTACCGGATTCAAGCAGTCGCTCGGCGCCGACGGACCACCCGGCTCCTACACCGACTTCGACTGCGCCGACTTGTTTTTGGTGATCGGTTCCAACATGGCCGACTGCCATCCGATCCTGTTTCTGAGGATGGCGGACCGAATGAGGGCGGGTGCCAAGCTGATCGTCGTCGATCCACGCCGTACCGCCACCGCGCAGCGGGCGGACTTGTTCCTTCAGATCAAACCCGGCACCGACCTCGCCCTGCTGAACGGTCTTCTTCATCTCCTCGTCGAGAACGGCGACATCGACAGCGATTTCATCGCCGAGCACACCGACGGCTGGGATGACATGCCCGGGTTCCTCGCCGACTACTCACCCCACCGGGTCGCCAACATCACCGGGATCCCCGAAGCCGACATCCGCACCGCGGCAAGGATGATCGCCGACGCGGGGGAATGGATGAGTTGCTGGACGATGGGGCTCAACCAGAGCACCCACGGAACGTGGAACACCAATGCGATCTGCAACCTCCACCTCGCCACCGGTGCCATCTGCCGTCCTGGTAGCGGCCCGATGTCGCTGACCGGCCAGCCCAATGCGATGGGTGGCCGTGAGATGGGTTACATGGGACCGGGACTGCCCGGCCAGCGTTCGGTGGCATCAGCGGCCGACCGCGATTTCGTCGAGAAGCAATGGCACCTGCCGACCGGGACGATTCGGGCCGACATCGGACCCGGCACCATTGCCATGTTCGAACAACTAGCCGCAGGTGACATCAAGGCTTGCTGGATCATCTGCACCAATCCCGTTGCCAGCGTGCCCAATCGCAAGACGGTAGTCGCCGGGCTGGAAGCCGCCGAGCTCGTCATCACCCAGGACGCCTATCGGTCGACGGCGACGAACCGCTACGCCGACATCGTCTTGCCCGCAGCATTGTGGGCGGAGACCGACGCCGTGATGGTCAACTCCGAGCGCAACCTCACGCTGTTGCAGGCGTCCATCCCGCCCGCCGGACAGGCCCGCCCGGACTGGCAGCTGATCTGTCAGGTCGCCACGCAGCTGGGCTTCGGTGAGCACTTCGACTTCGCCTCCAGCGAGCAGGTTTTCGACGAGATCAGACGGTTCTCCAACCCGCAGACCGGATACGACCTGCGCGGGGTCAGCTATCCGCGGCTTCGGCAGAAACCGCTGCAGTGGCCGTGCCCACCCGACGACGACGGCGACCGTCACCCGATCCGCTACCTCAACGATGGGGTCAGCCAGAACCTGTTCGTCGACGGCGACGGGCACCGACCGCGGCTGGCATTCGCCACCCCGTCGCGGCGGGCGGTCTTCCACCCCCGTCCGCACATGGATCCCGACGAGTTGCCCGACGACGATTTCCCGTTGGTGCTCAACACCGGTCGGCTGCCGCATCAGTGGCACACCATGACGAAGACCGGCCTGGTCGCCAAGCTGAACAAACTCGACAGCGGCCCGTTCGTCGAACTCCATCCGACCGACGCGCACGCGATGGGCATCGCCGAAGGCCAACCGGTCGAGCTGACGTCCCGGCGGGGTCGCGCCGTACTGCCTGCCGTGCTCACCGAACGGGTGCGATCGGGAAGTTGCTTTGCGCCGTTTCACTGGAACGACGTGCACGGCGAGTACCTGACCGTGAACGCGCTCACCAACGACGCCGTCGACGCCGACTCGCTGCAGCCCGAGTTCAAGGTCTGCGCGGTACGTGCGCGTCCGGTCGGACCCGCGCCCACCCCGGTCGCTCGCACAGCGGTTGTCGGCGGGGGCCACGGACCACTGGTGCTGTGGGCGTCGCAGACTGGCAATGCCGAGGACTTCGCAGGCAGGTTGGCCCGTCGGCTCGGCGACTCGCAGCTGGTCAACATGGACGACGTGCCGCTGTCGCGGCTCGCGGCTGCCCGCGACGTTGTCATCGTGACCAGCACATTCGGCGATGGCGGGCCACCGGACAACGGGGCGGGCTTCTGGCATCGCCTCGGCGGGCAGGACGCACCCGCGCTCGACGGTGTGCGCTATGCCGTGCTCGGCATCGGCGACCGTTCGTATGCCGACTTCTGTGGGCATGCGAAGTCGATCGACGGCAGGTTCACCGCCCTCGGCGCATCCAAGCTGCTGGACCGCGCGGAATGTGAGGCCTATGACGACGGGCCGATGTCGAAGTGGGCCGAGGACGTTGCCGCAGTCCTGGGCGTGTCCGAGCAACCGGACACCGTCGTCGACGAACCGTTCACCCGCGCCGACCCCGCGCACGCCAAGCTCTGTCGCAACACCGTGCTGACCGCGCCCCTATCGTCAAAAGAGGTGCGGCAGTTCGGTTTCGACCTCTCTGAATACGACGTCGACTATGCGGTCGGCGATTCGCTCGGCGTGTGCGCGGTCAACAGTCGCGATGTCGTCGACGCCTGGCTGGCCGCCACCGGCCTGGTCGGCGAGGAGACCGTCGAGGTCGACGGCGTCCGTCTGCGGTTGCGCGACGCGTTGACCCGGTCCTACGACATCTGCCGGGTCACACCCGACCTGCTTCGGTTCGTCGCCGAAAACTGCGCAGGCCGCGAGGCCGCGAAAATGCTACGTGCGCCGTCGCACCGGATGAAGAAATGGCTTGCCGGTCGCAACGGGCTGGACATCGTCGAGGAGTTCAACGTACGTGCCGAGCCTGCGCAGTGGCAGCAGGCGCTGGTGCGGTTGACGCCGAGGAGCTACTCCATCTCGTCGAGCCCGCTGGTCAGCCCGCATGAGGTGCAACTGACGGTGTCGGTCGTGCGCTATCGGGGTGCTCGCGGCGCTCAGCGCGGCGGGGTGTGCTCCACGTATCTGGCCGATCGCGCCCACTCGGTGCCGGTGCCGGTCTTCCTACAGCGGTCACCACACTTCCGGCCGCCCGAGGACGCCGCTGCGCCGATGATCATGGTGGGGCCCGGCACGGGGATCGCGCCGTTTCGGGGCTTCCTGCAGGAGCGCCGCGCGCTCGGCCACACCGGCCGCAACTGGCTGTTCTTCGGTGAGCAGCGTCGCGCCGAAAATTATTATTACCGAGACGATTTCGAGGATATGGTGCACGACGGCCTGCTCAACCGGCTGGACCTCGCGTTCTCGCGTGACCAAGCCGATCGCGTCTACGTCCAGCACAAGATGCTCGACTACGGTGCCGATCTGTGGCGCTGGCTGGACGACGGCGCGCACTTCTACGTCTGCGGGGACGCGGCAAGGATGGCGCGCGACGTCGACGCCGCCCTGACGACGGTCATCAAGACCCACGGCGGCATGTCAGACGAGGCCGCCCACCACTACAAGCGCGAACTGGTCGCGGACAAGCGCTACGTGCGCGATGTCTATTAGGTTCTCTACTCGAGGACGAAGGTGACCAGCATGTTGACGCGGTAGCCCACAATCTCGCCGTTCTCGACATCCACCGACTGCTCCTTTATCCACGCCGACTTGACATTACGCAGCGTCGTGTTGGCCCGAGCAAGGCCACTATTCACGGCGTCTTCGAAGCTGCTGTCCGACCTGGCGCTGATCTCGCTGACGCGAGCGACGGTACTTGACACGATGACCTCCCAGAATCGATAACGGATTTCCCATCGGGGCTACCGCGCGTGTCACGGGCCGGCAGAAGGCGCAACGCCCGCATTTGGAGTACCCGTGCATAGCCGTAATTAACCTCGCCGTCAGCTTGGATGGTCTGGCAGTGGCCGAAAACACCGCGTCTGTAGCGATCTCTTCACCACGATCTTGAGCGATTTGGACATCAGCTCCAGCAGTCGAGCTTGCGCAGTTAACGCCCGCGTAAAATAATTTGTTCGTCTTCGGAACCCCTAAATCGAGGGCCTTTAAGTGCATTCGGTGAACCGATAGTATGCCAGCTAGCTAACTATGTGAGTTAGCTGATTCCCAGGAGTTGATAATAAACCACCCGTTGGGGTGGTTTTCAACGCTGTCCTGGAGGTAGCCGTGCTACATCCCGAACGCAGAGGGAAAAACCAACGGCGAAAGGTTCATCATGATTGCCAAGCAGGACTTCGACCGCATCGAGGGCGCGACCGCCTACGACAACTCTGGCGAAAAGATTGGCAGGGTAGGCCAGCTCTATACCGATGACGAGACAGGCGAGGCCAGTTGGGTCACCGTTTCCACCGGCCTGTTCGGCTTATCGGAGTCGTTCGCGCCGCTGCAGGGTGCGCAGTTCGACGGCAAGGATATCCGGCTGAATTACGACAAAGATACGGTCAAGGACGCCCCGCGGATCGATAAAGATCAACACCTCGATCCGGACGAGCAACGAGAGCTCTACCGCCACTACGGCTTCGGCAAGGAACATAGCCGCCGCGGCGCCGCTGATGCGGGCAACAAGGAGCACGCCATGACGCTGTCCGAGGAACGGCTGAAGGCGGGCAAGGAGCGCGTGGAGGTGGGCCGAGCCCGGCTGCGTAAGTACACCACCACCCACACCGAGAAAGTCGAGGTGCCGGTCACCAAAGAAAAGCTCGTCGTCGAGCGCACGCCGGCCTCCGGTAACGCCACGAAGACCCCGATCAGGGACTCAGGTGAAAAGGTCGAGGAGGTCACGCTGCGTGAGGAACGACCCGTCGTTGAGAAGGAGACGGTGCCGGTCGAAGACGTGCGGGTCGGCAAACAGCAGGAGACCGAGACGGAACAAGTCAGCGCCAAAGTGCGTAAGGAGCGCGCCGACGTGGACGTCGAGCAGGGCCACGACAAAGGTCGCGACATGAGCCGCGATGAGGGCAGCGGCAGGGCTGACCGAGAAGCCGGCCGTACCGGTCGACACGAGGTCTGACCTCACCGCTGATCCCCCTCAGCTGACCGCGATCCCCGCCCCGTATCTGGAGTGGGGATCGTGCTATGTCCACGAACAGCGTCAGGTCCGTGTGGCGGCCGGGCCGAGTAAATAGGTGCGACGCGGGATCGCCAACACACGGCACCAATCCGGCACGTGACTGTCGATGACATCGAGTTCCTGAAACGTCGTATCTCATTGCACCGCAACACTGTTCAGGTCAGGCAGGAATTCGAGGTCGGGCAGACGAAGGGCGAGGAGAATCGGATAGTGCCGGTCGCGGCGTCGGCGCTGTCTCGGCTCTCGGTGCGGTGCGAGGGCCGCTCGGCCGACGATCTGCGGCACACGTGCGCGAGTCTGGCGGTCAGTTCCGGCGCGAATGTCCTTGCGGTGTCGCGAATGCTGCGCCAGAAGGATCCAAGCGTCACGTTGAGGATCTATGCAGACCTCTTCGATAGCGACCCTGATGCGGTGGTCGTCAGCCTCGACGCGAAAATCGCAGATAGTGTCCAAAGCGTGTCCAAAGCACCTGCTGACTAGCTGCGTCGATTTAATTGTTACTTCTGTGTCCGAGGGGGGACTTGAACCCCCACGCCCGTTAATAGGGCACTAGCACCTCAAGCTAGCGCGTCTGCCATTCCGCCACTCGGACCTGGCCCCCAGACCAGCCGGGAGCAGCTAAGGCTATCGGATCGAGCTGCCCGGCCTCAAACCCGACAGCGGTGCAGGTGGTAGACAAGGTGACTGTGAGCCAACCTCTCAACGCCGTCGACGAGGTGGTCGACCTCGTCCGCGCGCTGATCCGGTTCGACACCTCCAACACCGGGGAGCTCGCGACGACAAAGGGCGAGGCCGAATGCGCCAGGTGGGTCGCCGAGCAACTGGAAGAGGTCGGCTATGAAACCGAGTACATCGAGGCGGGAGCACCCGGCCGGGGCAATGTATTCACCCGCCTGAAGGGCGCGGACAGCTCGCGCGGCGCCCTGATGCTGCACGGGCACCTCGACGTGGTGCCCGCCGAGGCGTCTGACTGGAGCGTGCACCCGTTCTCCGGTGCGCTCGAGGACGGCTACGTGTGGGGTCGCGGCGCCGTCGATATGAAGGACATGGTCGGCATGCTGATCGCGGTCGCCCGCGCCTTCAAACGATCGGGCACCGTGCCGCCGCGCGACCTGGTGTTCGCGTTCGTGTCCGACGAGGAGGCGGGCGGAAACTACGGCTGCAAGTGGCTCGTCGAGAACCGGCCCGACCTGTTCGAGGGCGTGACCGAGGCGGTCGGCGAGGTCGGCGGGTTCTCGCTGACGATCCCGCGGCGCGAGGGCGGAGAACGGACGCTCTACCTGATCGAGACGGCCGAGAAGGCCATGATGTGGATGCGGCTGAGCGCTCGCGGGCGGGCCGGCCACGGCTCGATGATCCACGACAACAACGCTGTCACCGCCGTCGCCGAGGCGACGGCGAAGCTGGGGCGCCATCAGTTCCCGGTGGTTCTGACCGACTCCGTCGAGCAGTTCCTGACAGCCGTCGCGGAGGAGACGGGATACACCTTCGACGTGGACTCGCCCGATCTCGAGGGCGCGATCGCCAAGCTCGGCCCGATCGCCAGGATCGTCGGCGCGACACTGCGCGACACCGCAAACCCCACGATGCTGAAGGCCGGCTACAAGGCCAACGTGATCCCCGCGACGGCAGAGGCCGTGATCGACTGCCGCGTCCTGCCCGGCCGGCTGGAGGCTTTTCAGCGGGAGGTCGACGAGATCATCGGGCCTGACGTGACCCGCGAATGGATCACCGAACTGCCGCCGTATGAGACCAGCTTCGACGGCGAACTTCTCGACGCGATGAACAATGCGCTGCTGACCGCCGATCCTGAAGCCCGCACGGTGCCGTACATGCTGTCGGGGGGTACCGACGCAAAACACTTCGCCACGCTGGGAATTCGCTGTTTCGGGTTCGCACCGCTCAAGCTGCCGCCCGAGCTGGATTTCGCCGCGCTGTTCCATGGCGTCGATGAGCGGGTACCCGTCGATGCACTGACGTTCGGCGCGCAGGTTCTCGAGCACTTCCTGCTGCACTGCTGAAACACGAAAGGACAACCAATGGCTTTTCCGTACAACACCTACGACCACCTGCCGAAGCTGCCGTCGTTCACCGTCACCTCGGAGTCCTTCACCGATGGCGGCGCGTGGGCAAATGACCAGGTCAGCGGCATCATGGGTGCGGGCGGTGAAGACGTCTCCCCACAGCTGAGCTGGTCGGGGTTCCCCGAGGAGACCAAGAGCTTCGCCGTGACCGTGTACGACCCCGATGCGCCGACGGCATCGGGCTTCTGGCACTGGGCCGTCGCCAACCTGCCCGCCAGTGTCACCGAATTGCCGGCGAATGCCGGAGATGGCAGCGAATTGCCAGGCGGCGCAATGACTTTGGCGAATGATGCCGGCCAGAAGCGCTTCATCGGCGCCGCTCCGCCGCCAGGACACGGCGTGCACCGCTACTACGTCGTCGTACATGCAGTCGGCGTCGACAAGCTGGACCTGCCCGAGGGGGCCACCCCGGCTTTCTTGGGTTTCAACCTGTTCCAGCAGGCGATCGCGAGGGCGATCATCCACGGCACCTACGAGCAACACTAGCTAGCGCACCGCTGAGCCGACAGCGTCGGCCAGCGACGAGAAACCGCCGTCGTGTAGGCGGCTGGCGATGCCGTCGTGAATGTGCTTGGCCCACAAGCCCCCGCCGTAGATGAAGCCGGTGTAGCCCTGCACCAGCGACGCTCCGGAGGT
>Ga0164306_10000533_pt1 | contig 15584 bp, 13 predicted proteins | sample Whisoiple_242_MG_FD_110213 | JGI IMG/M metagenome (GOLD analysis project Ga0164306, IMG submission 110213) | Soil microbial communities amended with fresh organic matter from upstate New York, USA - Whitman soil sample_242_MG | ecosystem: Environmental > Terrestrial > Soil > Unclassified >... | reverse complement strand
TGCTGCTCGGGCTCGGCGATCACACCCAGGCGATCCTGGACGTGATGCAGCCGGTCGGCACGCTGATCGGTTCGGCAATCGCGCTGATCATCATGTGGCAGTGCTGGCAGCGCCGGATCAACCCGATCCTGGGTCTCGGCATGGCGATGGGCGCCTTCGTGCTGCTGGCACCCGTCATCCAACCCTGGTACCTGCTGTGGGCCGCCCTGCCGCTGGCGGCGGCGACGGCGGACCCGCGCTACCGCAAGGCGACCATCTGGCTCACCGTGCTGTTCTCGGTGACGATCATGCCGAACGGCGCGACCATCCCGGTCTACGTCATCGTCCAGGCGGTGGTGGTCGCCGCGGTGGTGGTCGGCGCCACCTATCTGCTGTTGCGCAGGGCCGGTCTGCTGCCGCAAACCCAACCGGCACCCGACGAACCGGACTTCGCCGCCCTCGGCCCGGCGCCGACCGACCCGCCGCCGATCGACGACACCGCAACCGTCAGCCCCGCAACGAACAATCCTGCAACGAACAATCCTGCAACGAACGGCCCTGCAACGAACGACACAGCCGACGATGCAGGTTCGACCGGCAGCGCCGCCTATCCTCGGTCGTTGTGACCAGCGCTTCCGGCCCGCGCTCGACCGCGCGCGCCACCGACACCGGGCCGGCCCTGGTGATCGAGGGGTTGGTCCGCCGGTTCGGCTCGCTGCGGGCCGTCGACGACCTCTCCTTCTCGGTACCGCGCGGTCAGCTGGTGGCCCTGCTCGGGCCGAACGGTGCCGGAAAGACCAGCACCCTGGATGTCTGCACGGGATTCGCCCGGCCGGACGGCGGCCGGGTCAGCGTCCTTGGCCTCGATCCCTGGCGACAGAGCGCCGCCGTGCGCTCCCGGATCGGGGTGATGCTGCAGGCCGGCGGCTCGCACGCCGCCGCACGCGCCGGCGAGATGCTCGAGGTGATTGCCAGGTGCTCGGCCCGGCCGCTCGACCCGCGTTGGCTGTTGGACGTACTCGGGCTGGCCGAGGCCGCGCGGACCCCGGTCCGCCGGTTGTCCGGCGGCCAGGTCCAGCGGCTGAGCCTGGCGATGGCCCTGGTCGGTCGACCCGAATTGTTGTTCCTTGACGAGCCGACCGCCGGGATGGACCCGCAGGCCAGACATCTGGTCTGGGATCTGCTGCGGTCCGCCCGTGCGGACGGGGTGACGACCCTGCTGACCACCCACCTGCTGGACGAGGCCGAACTGCTCGCCGACCGGGTCGTGATCATCGATCACGGTCGGGTGGTCGCCGACGGTTCGCCCGCCGAGCTGACCGGCGGTGCGCACGGCCAGCTCCGCTTCGCCGCCGCTTCCGGACTCGACGTCGAGCTGCTCCGACTCGCTCTTCCGGACGGGTATGAGGTCCGCGAGATGACCGTGGGCCGCTACCTGGTGGAGGGCGAGATCCTGCCGGCGACGGTGGCGACCGTGACCTCTTTCTGTGCGCGGGTCGGTGTGCTGCCGGGCGATCTGCAGGTAGGGCGACGCTCACTGGACGACGTCTACCTGGAACTGACCGGACGGGAGATCAGGTCATGACCAGGCCCTCCTGGGAGCGGTCGGCGACCTTTCCACCCGGCACCTTTCAGTCGGATCCACACCCGGCGCCGGCAGTCAGGCGGATCACCGCAACTGCCGGACTCGAGCTGCGACTGACGGTGCGCAACGGCGAGCAATTGCTGTTGGCCCTGGTCATCCCGCTGCTGGCGTTGATCGGCGGCACCCTGATCCCGGTCGTCGACCTGCCGGAACCGCGGGTGGATGCGGTGATGCCGGGCGTGCTGGTGCTGGCCGTGCTGTCGTCCGGATTCACCTCGCAGGCCATCACCACCGGGTTCGACCGGCGTTACGGGGTGCTCAAACGGCTGGCGGCCGCCGGGGTCGGCCGCGGTCAGCTGATCGCCGGCAAGTGCGCGGCAACGCTGGCCGTCATCGCCGGGCAGTTCGTCATCCTGGGCGTTGCAGGCCTGCTGCTGGGGTGGAGTCCGGCCGGCAATCCGTTGTGGGTGCTGGTGATCACCTTGCTGGGAGCTGCGGCGTTCATCGGTCTTGCGCTGCTGCTCGGCGGAACCCTCCGCGCCGAGGCGGTGCTCGCGGTGGCGAACCTGCTCTGGCTGGTGTTCGTGCTGGTGGGTGGGGTGATCGTGCCACTGGATTCGTCACCGGCGGCGTTGCGGGTGATCGGTGAGCTGACGCCACCCGGCGCGATGTCGCAGGCGATGCGAGCGGTGCTGCAGGACGGTCTCGCCCCGCCACCGGTGACGTTGCTGGTGCTGTCGGCCTGGATCGTCGTGGGCTGGGTCGCCACCGTACGGTGGTTTCGATGGCAATGACGACCTCCACCCCCGACACCGCGTCCGCGCCCCGGCCGGCGTGGTGGCGGCGGCCGCCCACCCACCGGTGGCAACGCGCCTTCGCCTGGGCGGCGGTGATCACGAATGGGTTGATCGCGGTGACCGGGGCGACCGTCCGCGTCACCGGGTCCGGGCTGGGCTGCCCGACCTGGCCGGAATGCGTTGCCGGATCGGTGGTTCCGGTCAGCCGCGCCGACCTGTCTGCGTTCCACTCGGCGATCGAGTTCGGCAACCGCACGCTGACCAGCGTCGTGCTGATCGCCTCCCTCGGCACCTTCCTGCTGATCTGGCTGGCCCGGCCGCGACGCCGGTCGTTGCTGCTGCTGGCCGCCGTGTTGCCGGTCGGGGTGCTGTTCCAGGCGGTCTGGGGCGGCATCATCGTGCTCACCGGGCTGATGTGGTGGACCGTGGCGCCGCACCTGCTGATCTCCCTCGGCCTGATGTACGTCGCCATCGTGGTGCTGGTCCGGCTGAACGAGACCGACGATCCCCCGCAGCGGGTGGTCCCTCGCCCCCTGCAGCTGCTCTCCTGGGCGACCGTCGGGGTGCTGACCGCGCTGTGTGTCGCCGGGACACTCGTCACGGCAGCCGGCCCGCACGGCGGGGACGACGAGACGCCGCGCCTCGATCTGCCGGTGCGCGTGCTCGCCCAGGTGCACGCCGACCTGATGTTCACCTACCTCGGGCTGCTGATCGCGATGTCGGTCGGTTTCCTCGCAGTGCGGGCGCCGCGAAAACTTCTGGTCCGCGCCGCCGTGCTGATCGCCGTCACTGCGGCCCAGGGCCTGATCGGCCTGGTGCAGTACGCGACCGGTGTCCCCGAGGCGCTGGTGGTCGCGCACGTGCTCGGTGCAGTGCTGCTGACCGCCGCCGCGGCGAACGTGGTGCTCGCCACCCGTACCCGCGCTCCGCTCGCGTCGGGTGTGGCGGTATCGGCTGGGGTCGTTCCGCAACACGGCTGACCCGGTCTGTCGGGTGGTGAGGCTCACCGCGCGTCGTGCAATTCCACCGGCCCGCCCGGTGTTCTCCGGGATGTGGAGATACTCGACTCGATCGTCATCGGCGCCGGCCAGGCCGGTCTGTCGGCGTCGTACCACCTTTCCCGACTCGGACTCGGTCATCTCGTGCTGGACGCCGATGAGTCGCCGGGCGGTGCCTGGCAACACCGCTGGGACTCACTGACCATGCGCGACGTGCACGGCGTCGCGGCCCTGCCGGCTTCGCAGTCACCGGCAGACCGGGGCGGCCGGGCGAATGCGGTGGTGCCCGACTACTTCGCCGAGTACGAACGCACCCACGATCTGCCGGTGTTGCGGCCGGTGCGGGTGGACGTCGTGCAGGACGATCCGTCGGGCGGCGGATTGCTCGTCACCCGCGCCGGGAACCGCCGTTGGCTGAGCCGGACCGTGGTGAACGCGACCGGGACCTGGTCGCGACCGTTCGTGCCGCACTACCCGGGCATGGAGTCCTTCGGCGGCGAGCAGCTGCACACCGTCGACTACCCGGGACCCGAATACTTTCGTGGCCGGCGGACCGTGGTGGTGGGCGGCGGCGCCTCCGCGATCCAGTTCCTGGGTGAGCTTGCGCCGGTCACCGAGACCCTCTGGGTCACCCGTCGGGAACCCGTCTGGCGAAGCACGGACTTCACTCCGGACGCCGGACGCGCGGCCGTCGCACTGGTCGAGCAAAGAGTCCGGCGCGGCCTGCCGCCGGCCAGCGTGGTCAGCGTGACCGGGCTCGCCCTGCGCGAACAGGAGCGGGCGGCGCAGCGGCTCGGCGCCTACCGCCGCCGTCCCATGTTCAGCTCGGTCGAGCCGGCGGGTGTGCGGTTCGACGACGGGAGTGTCGAACGGGCCGACGTCATCCTCTGGGCCACCGGCTTCCGGCCCGCCGTCGCCCATCTCGCACCGTTGCACCTGCGGTCACCGCTCGGCGGCATTGCGCTCGACGGCACCACCTCGGTGGCCGACCCGCGGATTCAACTCGTCGGCTATGGCCCTTCGGCGAGCACGATCGGGGCCAACCGGGCCGGTCGGACCGCCGCCCGCGGGGTCGCCGACCGGGTACGCCGGCACGCGGTGGACGGAGTCGGCGCGGCCGGCTGAACGCCGTCGGCGGGCTCACCGACCAGCACGGTGCCGGTGGTCATGTCGTGCGCAACACCTGCACGGCCGTCAGCGCGTCACCCACCGGGCGTAGCACCACACCACCGACCGGTGACCGACCTGGCCGATTCAGCCTGCCGTACCGGCCATTTCGCAATCCGAGCCAGTATCGCAGCGAAGGCTCGGACAGTGCGTCCAGGAGATCGTCGTCGGCCAGGTCCATGACGGGACACATCGAGACATAGACCGTTTGGCTCCGGTGCATCCGCTGCTCGCTGATCCGGCGACGGGTGGTGAACAGCAGCACCGCTGCCCGCCCGGGGACGTCACGGTGGGGACGCCGAGCTGACTTCGTCATGGCTCGTCCCTTCGCCGGAGTTGTCGGAGATTCGTTTGGTGGGTAGGCCGGGTCGGGCCCGCCGGCGTGGCGGACCCGACCGGGCAGCTCAGACGTGCCCGAGCCCGGGGGCCGGCGAATTCACCAGGACCTCCTCATAGCGGGCCTGGCGGATGTCGTTGACCAGTGACCTGGCCTCTTCCCGATCCCGGACCACCTTGGACACGACGACGGTGGCGAACATGGCGCACAGGATGCCCATGCCGAGCGTGTACCGCTCCTGGACCGAGATGTCCATCACCCAGATGTTGGCCAGATTCCACACGCCGGTCACCAGCAGAAACGCGATGGCGGCGCTGAAGAAGGCCGGGGTGTGGTCGTTGACGAGCTTGGGGTTCGACATGACAGATGACCCTTTCGTGGTCGGTTCTCTCGTGATCGGTGGTGGGTTTTGGGGTAGGCGAGCGCCGGCGGACATCGAGAGACCGATGACCGTCCGGTCGTCCTGGGTGTGTCGTTCGGGGTGCGCCCCGGTCAGCTCTCCACGGAGCGCCGACGGGCCTGCCGCACCGGTGCAGCTGCGCGACGATGTTTGCTACTGACAACAGCTTTCGAGAAACTGTGCCGCCGCCCGTCCATCTGATGGACGCGAAGAACCTGTTCCAGCTTGGTGTGTCTGATCCGGCTGGCCTGCTTGCTGATGCCTTGGGCCTCCCCGATGTCGCCGTAGCTGGGTTGCGGCAACGACGATCGCAGGGTGTGCACCGACTGGGCCTCGATGATGTCGAGGACCACCCGGGCCTGGGAGATGAGCCGGATTTTCGCCAGCTCGAACTCGAGCTCGTTGTCCGACTCCACCGGAACCGCCGCGGCGTCCGCCAACAAGGTTGCGATGTAGTCGTACATCTCTGTGAGCTCCACGTCACACACCCTGCCATGCGACAACCAACGTTGTCAAAGACAATTCAAGTTGTCGACCAAAATTTCTTGCCAGGTCTCGCGCGCACCCGGTCGCAACACCCAAAGACCCCGGTGACACTCCGTTGTCGGAGCGTCACCGGGGTGGCGATTCGAGGTTTCGGCCGAGCTCAGCTCGCCCGCAGCAGCCCTACGGCGCTCACGGGTTCGCGCCCGAGCGCCATCGAGACCGCCGCGCCGAGCAGCGCCGCCGGATCACCTGCCGCCGACTCGCACCGGCACGCGACATAGCCGTCGGGCCGGATCAGCACGGCTGCCTGCGCCCCCAACCGGTACTGGCGTGCGACGTCGCCGTTCGAATCCTGCAGGTCCCGGCCGATCATGACCGCCCGGATCGGGATCCCCTGCGCCGCAATCTCGCGGACCACGCGATGCCACCCGTCCCCGTCGGGTCCGGTGAGCACCGTGAGCCCGCCGTCGAACAGGTCCAGGGTCGAACGGCAACCGCCGTCGGCCTGCACCCAGGCATGTGGTGCCCGCACACCGGGGACGACACCCGTTGTCTCGTCGGTGCTCTCCACCTCGTGGATCACATCGGAGCGGTAGCGGACGCCGATGTCGCCGGCCAGGCCGGCGTCGGGATCCTGCTCCGGGCCCGGACCCCGACGCAGTGACCGCAGGACGTTCGAGGCGCCGATCGGCCGGCGTTCCTGTTCGTAGCTGTCCAGCAGATCGACTCCGGCCCACCCGCGCAGCACCCACGCGAGCTTCCACCCCAGGTTGTGCGCGGCGTGGATGGCGGTATTCATTCCGGTACCCCCGACCGGCGTGGTCCGGTGTGCGGCATCGCCCACCAGGAACGTCCTTCCGGCAGCGAAGCTGTCGGCCAGGTGACCGCCCATCACGAACGGTTGCACGGCCAGGATGTCCGGCAACAGGTCGGCGGCGCCCGACGCCGCCCTGATCAGCTCGACGCAGTGCTGCGGTGTCCAGGCATCGATCCGTTCGCCGGTCTCGGGATGCCACTGCCGGGCGTAGATCCACCTGTCGTCACGGCTGGTCGGCACGAAAACACCTTCTGCCCCTGGCATCTCGACAGTGTTGATGGCCGCCGGGAGGCCGACGAGGCGGTGGGTGAGGTGTGCGCGAAAGGTCACCGAGACGAAATCCCCGATGGTGCCGAGGTCCTCGATCCCGATCCCGGCGGCGGCGCGCACGGTGCTGCGCGGTCCGTCGGCGCCGATGACGTACGCCGCCTCGACCCGTTCGACCGCTGCGGTGGTCTCGTCGCGGATGGTCGCCAGTACGGCATCGCCGGTGTCGACGAGATCGACCAGCTCGACTCCGAACCGGACCCGCCCACCGACCCCGTACAGATGCTGCAGCAGCACTGGTTCGAGATGGTCCTGTGCGCAGCAGCACGGCGTGCACGGGCTCTGCGTCAGCGCCTGCTCATCCGTCGGGTAGCCGAAGGGCACGGCCAACACCGATTCGTCGAGCAGCGTCCTGGCGAAGGTCATCACCGGTCGGACCCGCATCGATCCCGCCCGGATCTGCTGCTCGATCCCCCAGGAGCGGAACAGCTCCATGGTCCGGGTGCTGACTCCGGTCGCCTTGGGAAACGGCGAGGTACCGCGGTGTTTCTCGATCAGCAGCACGTCGATGCCGTACCTGGCCAGGGTGATCGCTGCGGTCAGGCCGGCCGGCCCGGCTCCGACGACGAGCACGTCACACCTTTCGGTTGCGATCAGGTCTCGTGTGTGGTGATGCATGGTTCGCTCCTTCGCTGAATGTGTGGTGACACTCAGCGTCGGGTGAACGCGGGCCTGACGGATCCGTGCTGGATACCTGGTTAACGCAGCACTCGGCAGGCACTACGTATCGGCCCACCGCCGAAAATGCGGAAAGGTGCAGTCACTCCGGCGGCATGCTCAACCGGTCGGGGTGGCCGGGCTGGACGGCGTCGCGCCGGCGGAGGCCACGGCTGGATCGTCCGACGGGCTCGATGTGACTGCGCGCGGTCGTCATGGGTCGCTCCTCCAGGAGAGGGTGGGCAAGCCGGATGCCCCCTCCTGGGCCCGACTGCAGTACCTGCGTGATCGGCCACCGGGTAGGACGCCCTCCACCTGGAACGGCGTTCACCGCGATGGAACGATTTGTTCCCTGCGTCGGATCCGGCGCCCGTTCTCTCCCGGCTTTCTAGTGAGCGGGTTCGCTCCTGACGGTCCAGATCAGGCCATCGACCGGCTCTGGAAGGTAGAGGCAATATCGGCCGGTGCGGACCGACTGATCGAGATGGGCACCCAGCACCGGGGCCTGCCGGGCGATCGAGGTGATCGTCCGCCGCAGGCTTCGCGCCACATTGACCCGAGCCCGCTCGGCATCCGATCCGGTGGGCCGATCCCGGCCACCGATGCCCACCGCCCGTTTCAGTTCCCGCAGCAGCGCCTCCCGCTCCACCTGCGCCTGTTCGGCGCGAACGGGGTCGTGCGCGGCCTCGGCGTCGTCGACCTCGGCCTGCAGTTCGTGCATTCGCCGGCGGTACTCACGCTTGGCCCTTGCATCGATGGCCGGACCGAGATCGCTGCCGACCGGGGCCTGCGAGCGACCCGAGAGCTCGACGGCCGTCAGTTCGGTCCGTGGTGACCGGAGCAGCCGGGCCAACTGCGCGATTCCCGTGCTGTCGGGCAATCGCGCGTTGCCCAACGGCGTGCTGAGGATCCACAGATCTCCGTCCCGGACGATCTCGGCCGAGGCCCCGGGGGAACTTGCGGCAGGTGCGGCCGGGTCCCGACCCGGTCGCCGGACTCCGATGGCAGCGGCGAGCAGGTCGGCCTCGGCGCGCAGCGATACGGCCTCGTCGGCCGGCCCGACGTCTCCGGCAGAACGGTCGCCGGATCGAGCCGCAGCGACGCCAGTGGCCCGCACATGGGCAATGGCCTGCAGGTGGTCGGCGAGGTGATCCAGACAGTGCACCAGCAGCGGCGGGGACGGCATGGCGCGGGCCAGGGCAACGGCGTCCCGGGCATGGACGACCGCGGCAGTGAGGTCGCCGTCCAACGCGGCCAGTCGACCGAGCACGTCGTCGACCGGAAGCCCGGCGCTGTGGCCTCCGCCGACGTTCAGCAGCCCCGTGTAGGGCAGCAGTGCCCGGTAGGCCGGTCGGGCGTAATCGACCGCGCCGGCCCTGGCGACGGTGTCGCCGAAGACCCGCAACAGGTGGTCCCCGGTCATCGATCGGGACAGCCGGTCAGGTCGAGAGCCGTAGCGGTGCAACACGTCCTGCACATCGGCTTCGTCACCGAAGAGCTGCGCGCCGAAACCTTTCTGCACCTGGAAGACCGGCGACGGTACGTCGTTCAGCATCTGCACGGTGATTCGATGGATCTCCTCCGCCCTCGGGTCGGGGTGTCCGTAGAGGTCGAACAACATCAGCTGGTGGATTGCCTCGCAGCCGAGCACCACCACCGGTTCGATGTGCCCGGTTCCGACCCGCACCGTCTCGTACATCGACGCGGCCGCGGCCGCGCGGCTGCCGTTCAACGCCAGCAATGTGGTCCGCTGGACCAATGTGCTCTGCCGCCAACCGGGCGACGGAAGTAAAGCCGCCAACACCTCCGCGTGGCCGAGACTCTGGCTGGCGGCGCCGATGTCGGCGTGGTTCAGGTGATGACCGGCACAGCGTTGATGCCCGTAGAGGGCGAGGTCGGACCGGCCGGCGTGCTCGGCCAGCCGGACCACCTCCTGCGCCGCGACGATGTCGGTGTCGAACTCGACCCGGGTGGTCGGAACCTGGGTCTGGTCGAGAAGCGTTTGCGCGATGAGCACCGGATCGCCGGTCGACCTGGCCACGGTGACCGACTCGTCGGCCCAGGCCCGGACCTGCTCGATCGCGTCGACGTCGGCGCCGCCGACGATGGTCAGCCGGCCGAGCAATCTGGCCCGCAGATGCCGTTCCTCCGGCGGGAGTGCCTCCAGCGCGTCCTCCAGCCGGCGCATCCGCGGCAGGTCTGGAACGAACGCGCTCACCCAGAGATTGGCTCCGACCTCGGCCCTGGCCCGGGTCACCGGATCCGGGCATCCGCGGGCCAACTCGGCGGCCTCCTGGAAGAGGGTCAACGCCGGTTCCATGTCGCCGAGCCAGCTGAGCACCTCGGCGAGATCGAGGGTGACGTTCGCCCGGAGTTCACGGTCCTCGACACCATCGGCGGCGGCCCCGCGGGCCTGCCACAGCAGACCGGCCGCCCTGGATTGCTGACCGGCGGTCACCAACTCCGCGGCGACTTCGCGGGCATGACGGACGGCGTCGGAACGTGTCGTCCCGCCGTCGGCGGCCCGCAGCCGATGCGCTGCTGCCGCGGCGCTGCCGTCGACACCACCCACCGCGTCCCATGCCGTCGCCAGCCGGTGGTGCTGCTCCCGCGGATCTGCGAGCCGCTCCGCCGTCTCGGCGAGCAGTGCATGACGGAACCGCACGCCGTCGGCGGACACCTCGGCGAGCACTCCGCCGCGGTGGGCCGGCTCGAGCCGCCGCGCCAGCTCCTCCGTCGGACACGAGCAGGCACTGGCCAGCAGCGACAACGCCGTGCCCGCACCGGCAGTCGCCGCCATCGACAACGCCTGCCGGGTGTCGCCGTCGAACCGGTCGAGTGATCGCCGGAGAACTTCGCCGATGACGCCGCTGCCGTCCGGTGACCGGATCAGCTCCTGGACGAACAGCGGATTACCGCCGGTACGCGCATGCAGGTCGACCGCGTCGATTGGTCCGGCGCGCTGGTGATCTTCGGCGCCGGCGAGTTGGCGGACCGCGTCGACATCGAGCCCACCGAGCGAAACGACGCGGCTCACCCGCCGCAGGCCGTCAAGTCCGGGCATGTCCGGCTCGCGGTCCCGGGTGGTGGCCACCACCACCACCTTGGCATCCCCGAGCGCCCGCGGCAGCCGCTCGAGCACCCAGACGGCGATGGCGTCGGCCCAGTGCAGATCCTCCAGGAACACCGCGGCAGGAGCGCTGGCCTGCAGCGCGTCGACCAGCGACTCCAGCTGCTCCCAACGGCGTTCCTGGGCCGGTAACGACGGATCGCTGGTCGGCACCATGCGCAGTGCGCGGAAGACCCCTCGCCACAGCTCCATCGGCCCGCGGGCGGCCGCATCACCCTCGCCCCGCAGGACCCGCATCCCGCTGTCCCGCGCCAGCACGGCCGCCCGGTCGGCAAGCCGGGTCTTGCCGATGCCGGCCTCGCCTACCAGCAGCACGATCGCCGGCCGGCCGGCCGCTGCCTCGTCGATGGCGGCCTGCAGGTTGACCAGTTCGCGGGCGCGGCCGAAGAGGCCGTCGGCGCCGTCCTCCCACGCTGTGGACGGATTTCCGACACCGAATGTCCGGGTGATCGCCCCCGCGGGACGCACAACCATTCTGTGACCCTAAGCCACGCTTATCGCCCAGACCAGGTGAAATCGATCAGCCGGAGAGACCGGAAGCAGTGGCGAGCCGGCGCAGCGCGTTGCGATCGGTGACCGCCGTCTTGCTCAGCAGGCTCGCCACGTGCGCCTCGACGGTCCGGGGGGACAGGAACAACCGCTGGGCGATCTCGGCGTTCGGCAACCCGACGACCAGCAGCTCCAGCACATCCATCTCCCGGCTGGTCACGCCCATGGCCCGGAAGGCCGGTGGTACCGCGGCGTTCCCCCGTCCGCGACGGGTCGGTGCCCCCGCCTGCCGCAGCAGGTCACGAGCGGTCCTGGCCGCGCGGTCCGCACCGTCGCGCTCGTACACGGCAAGATCGGCGCGCAGTTCGGCAACCGGATCACCCCAGCCATCGCGCACGGCCGCCTCCAGCACGATGGACCGGAGCAACCGGCGCCACCAGTGCACGGCGGCCAGCAGATCGTTACCGGCGGCGAACAACCGGACCGCCGACTCCCGGTCCCCCGCCCGGCCGGCAGTGACGGCATCGGCGAAGGCGATGGCACCCCGGTTGGCGGACCGGAATCCCGGTGGTGCCGACGCCACGAAATCGCGCGGGCCGGTGTCCACGGCAACCGCGACCCGCAGCAGCACCCACAACCCCCAATAGATCATCGGGGCCGCCGAGGCGTGCTCGGCCAGTCGGCGCATCCCGGCATCGACCCGCTCGTCCGCCAGCTGCAGGTCGTGCCGGGCGAGGGCGGAGACCCCGGTCACCGCCTTCGCTATCGCGGCCACCTCGGGTGGCGCGTTCGCCCTGCCGTTGGCTGCCGCCAGCCGGGCGAGCATTCCGTCCACGTCACCGGCTTCGTCCAGCGCAGCGGCCTCGAACAGCTCGGCCATCGCCTGCAGATCCGTGAGCCCGAGCTGGCCCGCGCGCTCCGCGGTCGCCACGGACGTCGACGATGCGGCCCGCGGGCCGTCGGTGGCCATCCGCAGCTCGCCGAGGATGACGTCGATCGACAACGCCGGCCGCAGCAGCCCGGCATCCAGCGCCAACTCGCGGGCCTCGATCAGCATCCCGGTTTCGCGGCCGGCCATCAGGTCCGCCCGGCCCAGTCCGAACAGTGCCTCGATCCGCCAGATCAGCAAGCCGTGCTCTGCGGCCAGTTGCGCGGCCTTGCGGAAGGCCGCCGCCGATGCTTTGAGATCGGTCAACTCGCTACACCGACCGGCGACGATCATTGCCGCACATTGGTTGTCGTACGACCCGGCATCCTGAGCCTGTTGCCGGGCCTGCTCGGCGAGCCGGCCGGCCGACGCCGGGTCGCCCGTCCCGAAAGCCACCTCGGCCAGCAGGATCGCCGATCGCGGGTCGTCCGGTCGAGCCGCCCGCTCCACCAGCCGCCCGGCCGCTTCCCACTGCCCACACAGGACGGCGGCACGGGCCATCCGCAGGCACAGTTCGGCGTGCGCCGATCCGGTGGCCGACGCCAGTGCCGCAGCGCCCGCCTCGAGCGCCGCCACCGACCGCCCGCCCATGGTCAACAGCCAAACCCGGTCGATCGCCACCTGTCCGGGGTCCATCCCGCGGGCGGCCGCTCGATCCAACAGGTCAGCGGCACTGCGTAGCGCACCCCGCGACATGTCCCGGCGTGCCAGACCGGCCAGTACCGCACCCGATTCCGCAGACCGTCCGGCCCGGTCGAGCAACTCGGCGCGCAGGGCGTCGAACTGCGGGTCGTCGTGGTCGACCGCCGCCACCGCCCGATCAGCCAGGGCGGACAGTTCGGGCGGCAGGGTCGCCGCCAGGATCGCCTCGCGGGTCAACGCATGACGCCAGTCCAACCGGCCCTCGTCCGCGAGTAGCAGGCCGCCCGCCACCGCCGCGTCCAGCGCATGGTGCACTGCGGAATCGTCCAACCCGACGACGACCGGCAGCATCCGCCAGTCGGGGTCGGTGCCCAGGACGGCCGCCGCCCGAAGCACGGTCCGAACCTCCGGATCCATGGCCGCCAACCGTCGACGGACAACGCCGGCCAGGGTCGGCGGAAGCCCGGCCGATGGCCGGCCGGACCGGGCTCGGTCCTCGACGCGCGCTACCGCCAACAGTTCGTCGATGACGATCGGTAGTCCCTGCGCCCGCTCGATCAACTCGGAGAGGACATCGGGGCCGATCGAAGGGCCGCCGCCCCCCGCCGCCATCACCGCGGCCTGCTCGGCGGTCAACCGGTCGAGCCGAAGACCGGTCACCGCGGGCAGCCGAGCGATGTCGTCGATGGTCAGTCGGCGCGGTTCGTCGTCGCCGAGCTGGCTCTCGTCGTCCCGTGCCGAAACCGCCACCAGCACCGAAGAGGTCGCTGCCGCGTCGGCCAGGTAGCCGACCAGCGCAACGGTGTCCGGGTCCGCCCAGTGCAGGTCCTCGAGCAGCAGCAGACTTCCGGCGCCATCGCCGAGCGTGTCCAACAGCCGCAGCAGTCCCTCCCCCAGCATCACGGTCGGATCCGGTCCGCCCTCGACGGCCGTTCCGCCAGATTCCGGGTCGGCACCGGCATCGGCGGCCCAGCCCGGCGCGATCCTGCGCAGCGCACTGCGGAACGGCCGCAGGTCGTCCGTCGCCACCGCGACACCACGACGGAGTGCAGGCCCCAGGGCCGAGGAGAAGGCGCGGTAAGTGCCGCCGCCCGGAATCGCCCGCCCGGACAGCACCAGCATCCCGGCCGCGTTCGCCTGCGCGACCAGCACGGCGAGCAGGCAGGACTTTCCGATTCCGGCCTCGCCGAGGACCAGCAGCAATCCGCCGGAACCCGACCGCGCGTCGGCGAGCAGCTGTGAGGCGGTTGCCAGCTCGTCATCGCGGCCGACCAACCTGATCGGCGGGACGCCGGCGGTCTGCACACCGATCAGTACAGCGCACCCGTCCCCGCGGCACCAGCACCGCCTCGGTGACCCAACCCTGGTGTCAGCGGCCGGTGCCGGCCATCCTGCGACGGTCCTCCGGGCTCGGGGCGATCTTCGCCGACAGCTCCCGGTTCCAGCCGTCCGCGACGGGGATCCCGGCCTGCTGGCAGATCTGGGCGGCCACCGTCATCCCCGACGCCACCGCATCCCCGAAGGCTCCGTCATCGGCGATCACCACGATCCTGGCCCCGACCCGGCCCAGGTAATTGATCACCGCGGTACCACTGCCGCCGTGACCGGCCACGAACTCCGAAAGCCGCTTCACCTGTGCGGCGTCGGACCCGGTCAGCACCGCCGGCTCGACGTCCGGTTCGCTCACCAGGGCCACCCCAGGACCGGCAGGCCGACCACCGAGTCGACGGCCCAGGCCACCGAGACACCGGTCAGGTAGAGGTTCGAGATGTGGAACAGGGTCATCGGTTTGGCTGGTTCGCCACGCAGCACCCGGGTGTGCAGCAGGTGCGCCATCGCCAGGAACCACAGGCCGAGCGGCACCGCCACCGCGGCGTAGATCCAGGACGAGGCCGGCACCAGCAACAGCGAGCAGGCGACCATCGCCCAGCTGTAGAGCACGATCTGCCGGACCACCTCGCGTTCGGTGGCCACCACCGGCAGCATCGGCACCCCGGCCGCCGCGTAGTCCTCCCGGTACCGCATGGCAAGTGCCCAGGTGTGCGGCGGCGTCCAGAAGAAGATCACCCCGAAGAACACCCAGGCCGGCCAGCCGATGGTGCCGGTGACGGCGGACCACCCGATGATCACCGGCATGCAACCGGCCAGGCCGCCCCAGACGATGTTCTGCGAGGTGCGGCGCTTGAGCCACATCGAGTACACGAAGACGTAGAAGAGGATCGCGACCACCGCGAGCACCGCGGCCTGCCAGGTGGTGGTCAACCACAGTTCGGTCGCGGCGAGCACGCCGAGCACGATCCCGAAGATCAGCGCCGCACGCGGTGTGACGGTGTGTTTCGCCAGCGGGCGGGACCTGGTCCGCCGCATCAGGGCATCGATGTCCGCGTCCACCACGCAGTTGAGCGCGTTGGCGCTGCCGGCCGCCAGTGCCCCGCCGACCAGGGTGGCGAGGATCAACGTCAGCGGCGGGACCTCACGTTGGGCCGCGAACAGGGCCGGCACCGTGGTGATCAGCAGCAGCTCGATGATTCGCGGTTTGGTCAGCGCGACGTAGGCGCCGATCCGTCCGCGCAGCCCCGATCGATCACGCCGCACCCGGCTGGAGGACAGTTCCTGGTCGACGGCACCCTGCGGACGGCCTGCGACCCCGGGTTCGCCGGAGTCGGTGGAACCGGACCGGGATGCGACCTCCACGGAACTCCTTCTGACCAGATCGTGCGGCGGCGGGCGACATCGCGACCACGAAGGTCGGCGATCTCCACGGTCATCCTAGGTGGGCTCGTTGCCCGCTGCCGTCCAGGCCCGCCGTGGCCGCACCACGCGACCTCCACCCCAGTGATCGCGC
>Ga0164306_10000532_pt1 | contig 15598 bp, 16 predicted proteins | sample Whisoiple_242_MG_FD_110213 | JGI IMG/M metagenome (GOLD analysis project Ga0164306, IMG submission 110213) | Soil microbial communities amended with fresh organic matter from upstate New York, USA - Whitman soil sample_242_MG | ecosystem: Environmental > Terrestrial > Soil > Unclassified >... | reverse complement strand
GAAGCCACCCGCAGCCCGATCGGCAAGCGGAATGGATGGTTGTCCGGCCTGCATCCCACCGAGCTCCTGGGGTTCACCCAGAAGGCGCTCGTGGAGAAGGCCGGAATCGACCCCGCCGAGGTCGAGCAGCTGATAGGCGGCTGCGTGACGCAGTTCGCCGCGCAGTCCAACAACATCACCCGGGTCGGCTGGCTGGTTGCCGGCCTCCCCGAGCACGTCGGAGCCACCACGGTGGACTGCCAGTGCGGCAGCGGGCAGCAGGCCAACCATTTGATCGCCGGGCTCATTGCGACCGGCGCCATCGACGTCGGCATCGCCTGCGGCATCGAGGCGATGAGCGCGATCGGGCTGGGTGCCAACGCGGGCCCCGACCGTTCGGTGCTGCGGCCGGAGTCGTGGGACATCGACCTGCCCGACCAGTTCACCGCCGCGGAGCGGATCGCAAAGCGCCGCGGCATCACCCGCGAGGACATCGACGAGTGGGGCTTTCAGTCGCAGAGCAGGGCCAAGCAGGCGTGGGCCGAGGGCCGCTTCGACCGTGAGATCTCACCCATCGAGGCACCGGTGCTCGACGAGCAGAAGCAGCCGACGTCCGAGCGCGCATTCGTGACACGCGACCAGGGGCTGCGTGACACCACGCTCGAAGGCCTGGCGTCGCTGAAACCGGTGATCGACGGCGGCATCCACACCGCGGGCACGTCGTCACAGATCTCCGACGGCGCCGCCGCGGTGCTGTGGATGGACGAGGACAAGGCCAAGGCGCTGGGCCTGCGGCCGCGGGCGCGGATCGTCAGCCAGGCGCTGGTCGGCGCCGAACCGTACTACCACCTCGACGGGCCGGTCCAGTCCACGGCGAAGGTGCTCGAGAAGGCCGGGATGAAGATGGGCGACATCGACATCACCGAGATCAACGAGGCGTTCGCGTCCGTCGTACTGTCGTGGGCCCGGGTGCACAACCCGGACCTGGACAAGGTGAACGTCAACGGCGGCGCGATCGCGCTTGGCCATCCTGTGGGCAGCACTGGAAGCAGGCTGATCACCACCGCCCTTCACGAATTGGAGCGCACCGACCAGAGCACGGCGCTGATCACGATGTGCGCAGGCGGCGCACTGTCGACCGGCACGATCATCGAGCGCATCTAGTGACCGAAACCCGGGTCTTCACCGAAGCCGAGCGGATCGCGGCCGCCCAGTCTTACATCGACGCGCTGGTCGACCACGATGCGAACGGCGTGCCGTTCGCGCCGGACTGCGTGCGCATCGAGTTCGGCTTCAAGACCGGATTCTCGGGCGACCATCTGCGGCGCAGCCTCAACGGCGGCCCCCAGTACCGGGTCATCAGGTCGGCGACGGCACCGGAGTACACCGTCGACGGTGACCAGGTGCGGGCCCGGTTTGACCTGACGACAAAGCCGTCGCTCGCCGGCCGTCGGGTCGGTGCCCACGTCGACGAGACGTTCGTGATCCCCGCCGCCGACGGCCAGATCCATCACATCCGGGCGATCGTCCGGCCGTTCCTGACGACGACCTAGGATCGTGCAGGTGGACCTGCACTTCTACTTCGATCCGGTGTGTCCGTTCGCCTGGATGACGAGCAAGTGGGTGCGGATGGTCGCCGCGCAGCGCGACTATCAGGTTGACTGGCGGTTCATCTCATTGCGAATCCTCAACGCGCACATCGACTATGACGCGCATTTTCCGCCCGAGTACGAGGCGGGGCACACGGCCGGTCTCCGGCTGCTGAGGGTCGCCGCACGGACGCGTGCCGAGCATGGCAGAGCAGCAGTCGGCCCGTTGTACGAGGCGATCGGCACCCGCATCTTCGACACCTCACGTGAGATCGATCCGCTGTCCGGTGCCGAGCAAGGCGCACGGCGTGTCCTCGCGCCGCTGCTGCGCGACGTCGGTCTGCCCATCGAGCTGGCCGACGCGCTGGACGACGCGTCGCTCGATGACGAGATCCGCGCGGAGACCGAGGAGGCGCTCGCCCTGACCGGCCGCGACGTCGGCACCCCGATCCTGCACTTCCAACCGCCCGGTGGCACCGCGTTCTTCGGCCCGGTGATCAGCCGGCTGCCGAGCCCCGAGGCGGCGGGCGCACTCTGGGACCACGTCATCGGCTTGGCGCAGTTCGCCGGCTTCGCCGAACTCAAGCGCAGCCTTCGCGAACGGCCCCAGCTGGCCAGTTTCGGCGTCGACACCGAATCCGTTGGCAAGCAGGAGGATTGGCACGGCGGAAGCCGTCGCCTCAAAAAGTAGTTTGCACGGGCCTTGCCGCGGATAGACCTCTGGTATGGCAGGCACATTCCGCAACTCCCGACCGCTCGCGCTCGCGATGAAGTACTTCGCCCGCGCGCACATCTGGGCATACCAGCGCACCGACGGTATCGTCGGCGCCCGGTTACTGTGGTTTCCCGCAGCGCTGGTAACGGCGACCGGCCGGAAATCGGGGGTTCCGCGCACCACCCCGACGCTCTATCTGCGCGACGGCGATCGGGTGGTACTGCCCGCGTCCTTCGGTGGACGCGACGCGAATCCCGGTTGGTACCACAACCTGCAGGCGAACCCCAAGGTGCATGTGCAGATTCGCGGCGATCATCTCGACTTGATCGCCCGCGACGCAACGGATGAAGAACGAAAGCGCCTCTGGCCGAACTTGATCAGGATGTACCCGCCGTACCGAAACTATCGGGAAGCGACGGATCGGGTGATTCCGTTAATCGTCTGCGAGCCATGATCAGATTCAGCCCGACCGCGATCGCGAACAAGGCGGCACCGATGACGATGGTCGTCGGGTGCAGATAGAGCAGTGCCGCTGCCGCCGGTGCGCACAGCACCCGTTCGGGCCAGCCCGCCCGGCGGATCAGCCAGCCGCCGGTGACGACCGCGAGTGCCGCGACTCCCAGCGCGGAAACCGCTGCGGTCCAGGCCATGTCGCCGATCGACCGAAGGCCGAGCAGCCCCTCGCCGTTATCGGTCAGGACAAAAGCGAACGGCACCAGGAACGCAGGCAGTGTGTACTTCCACGTCTGCATCATGGTGGCCATCACCCTGCCGCCGGTGATCGCGGACGCGGCGACGGACGCCAGTGCTGTCGGTGGTGTGACCTCCGACAGCACCGCGAAGTAGAAGACGAACATCGCCGCGGCAGGCGCCGCGACGCCGAGATCCTGCAGCGCGGGCCCGACGACGACCCAGCTGATCACGAACGAGGCAGTCACCGGAACCGCGAGGCCGAGCACCGCCACCGCCAACGCGGCGAACAACGCGGTGAAAGTCAGTATCAGTGCCGGGTTTTCGGTGATTCCCCGTGCGGCACTGACCAGGATCGAGTGCAGCTGCAGGCCCAGTCCGGTCCTGGTGATCATCGCCGCGATCACGCCTGCGGCGGCACAGACGGTGGCCACGGCGAGAACCCCTCGGACGCCCTTGCCGAGCGCGCGGTAGAGCTTGACCGGCGTCAACCGGTGTTCGCGGTCCAGGAACGACAGCGCAATCTGAACGAAGATCGCGTAGACCACCGCGCGCACCGCCGAGATGTCCATCGCGAGGAAGACCACGATCAGCAGCAGCGAAATCAGGTGGTATCCGAACCTGCCGAGCAGCCGCCAGCCCGACTGCTCACTGATCTCGACTTCGCGTGTTCCGTACCGGCGGGCATCGATCTCGACGGCCAGCAGGATGCCCAGGTAATACAGGATCGTCGGCACGATCGCCCACACCAGCACGGTCAGGTAGGGCACACCGAGGTACTCCGCGATGATGAACGCCGCCGCGCCCAGAGTCGGCGGCGACAGGATCGCGCCGATGCCCGCGGCCGCCAACATGCCGCCCGCGTTCTCCTTCGGATAGCCCGCGCGACGCAGGATGGGCCACGTCACCGTTCCGAGGCTGACCGTTGTCGCCGTCCCCGAACCTGAAACCGAACCAAGAAGGAAACCCGCCAGCGTCACCGTCCGGCCCGGCGCTGCCCGCGACCGCCGGAACGCCGCGAGGGACAGATCGATGAAGAACTTGCTGGCACCCGACGTGTCAAGCACCGCACCGTAAATCGTGAACAGCACGATGTAGGTGGCCGCGACGTCGAGTGGCACACCGTAGAGGCCGGTCGACTGGATGAACGACGCGCTGATGATCTGGTCCCAGTTCACTCCGGCATGCGCGATCGCCGCGCCTTGCGGCAGATAACCTCCGTAGTAGGCATAGGCAAGCGCGAGCAGGCAGACGATCGGCAGCGCCAGCCCTGTCGTTCGCCTGCAGGCCTCCAACACCAGCAGCAACACCAAAGTGCCCACGACGACGTCGATCATCGCGGGGGTGCCCTGTCTGCTGAGGAACTCGTCGAAACCGCCTCCGCCGCCGGCGATTTCGAAAGGAAGTATCGGATAGAGACATGCCACGAGGGCGACCGCGGCCAGCAACCAGTCCACAAGCGTCGGATTACCGACCGGCACTTCTTCTTGTTTGTCTTGTTCGTCGTCGTGCTCGTCACCTTCGGGTTCGGTCTTTGCCTTGCGCGGCAACCGGATACCGGAGCGATAGCACAGCAGGGTCAGTGGCAGCACGGCCGCCAGGAAGTAGATGAGGGAAACCTGGTTTCCCTGCGCCAGCGGGAAGAACACCTGATAGATCGCGGACACGCCGATCAGGACGCACACGGCCGTGACCGCATGACTCACCCACCCGGTCAGCTCGCGGGCCGGCTTTTCTTCTTCATAGGCGGCTGCGGCCGCAGGCGCTGTCTTGGTCGCGGTACCTCCGGCCGGTTCCGGCCGGCCGTCATTGTCTTCGCGCTCGGTCAGCTTTTCGCGCCGAGTTCGTCGAGTGCCTTCTTGGCACCCGGATGCAGTGGAACGGGATCGGTCTGGCGGGCCGTGTCCAGGCTGATGTCCTGGGCCGCTTTGTTCACCTTGACCAGTTCGGCCTTGTTCTCGAACAGCGCCTTGGTCACGACGCACGCGATGTTGCCGTCCATATCGTCCTTCACCAGAAGCAGGTTCGGCACCACAACGGTCTGCACATCGCCGGGTGTCTGGTACGTCGCGGCCGGAATGACACCCTGCTCATAGATCGTGTTGATCTCCTTGAGCTTGCCCAAAGTGCTTGCGACGTCGATGAACTTGACATTGCCGCGCTGGCTCGTGAAGAGGTCGGTGATGCCGCTTGTCGGCAGGCCGCCCGACCAGAACATCGCATCGATCGAGCCGTCCTTCATTCCTTCGACGGTCTTGCCCAACTCCGTGCGCTGCGCCTGGATGTCCTTGGCGGGATCCAGTCCGGACGCCTGCAGCATCCGGTTTGCGATCACCTCGGTGCCGGAATTCGGCGCTCCGGTGGACACCCTTTTGCCGCGCATGTCGGCGACCGAGTTGATGCCGGAGTCTGTCCGCGCCACCACCTGCGTGTAGTTGGGATACAACCGGGCCAGCGCCGCGATCGGCTGTGGCGAATCGAACGATTCCTTGCCCTCTGCCGCGTCGGCCGCCGTGTCGGCAAGCGAGAAGGCGACCTGATGTGTGCCAGCCACCAACTGCTGGATGTTCTGCAGGGACGCCGACGTCTCGGCCGCAGTGGCCTTCAGCTTTCCGCCGCTGCTCTTGCCGATCGCTTCGGCGAGCGCGCCGCCGAGGCTGTAGTAGACACCGGTGGTGTTTCCGGTCGCGATGCTCAGGCGGGTGTCGGAATCGACGGTGCACGTCGTCGGCTCCTTGGCGGCTTCGCCGCCCTCACCACCTCGCTGTCCCCCGCATCCGGCCAGCACCAACAGCATTACGCCGGCAACAACCGGCAGTGTGATCCGCCTCACTTGATCATGATGACCTTCACAGCGAGTTTTCAAACGCCCTTCAGGGAATCAGAACAACCTTTCCGGTCGCGTGGCCTTGCTCGACGAGCTCAAGAGCGGCCCGCGCGTCGGACAGTGGTCGGACGTCGGTGACATACGGATCCAATCTGCCTGCCCGCACCAGTCGAGCCAGCTCGGTGAGCACCGCCGTGCTGCGGTCACGGACGAGCTCGAAGCCCCCCAGCTCGAGCGCCAACGGCTTGTCGGCCAGCGACGTCAGCCGGGACCGATCGTCGAGCAGTGCCGCGACTGTCCGCAGGGCATCTCCTCCCACCATGTCGAGGATGGCGTCGACCCCATCGGGTGCTGCCGCACGTACCCGGTCCTCGACGCCTGCGCCGTAGGCCACCGGGATGCCACCGAACCGAGCCACCAACGGGTGCTTGGCCGGACTCGCCACCCCGACGACCCGGAGCCCGCGGGCCATTGCCAATTGCACAGCGGGCACGCCCACCCCGCCACCCGCGCCGTTGACCAACAGAGTGGCGCCCTCGGGCAAGTCGAACCGGTTCATAGCGTCGTACGCGGTCGCGGCGGCGACGGGCAGCGCAGCGGCGGCCTCGGGGCTCAGCCCGTCAGGACGTCGCGCGGTGAACGAGACGATCGTCAGCGCATGCTCGGCCCAACCGCCGACCATTCCCGGACAACCGCCGAAAACCTCGTCACCGAGGGCGAACTCGGACACCCCCGGCCCTACTTTTTCGACCGTCCCCGCCACTTCGCGACCCAGCACCGTCGGGCCGCGGTGACCGTAAGAGCCTTCTCGCAGCCGCCAGTCGCCGGGGTTCACGCCGGCGGCCCGAACCCGGACCAGAAGTTCGTCGGGACCGGGTTGCGGTACCGGGACATCGATAAACGTCTGCCTGTCAGGACCGCCGATCTCAGTGAAGCCGTATGCGCGCATCGGTTACCAGTGTGCGCTGTCGAAGTCAGCGCCCTTCAGGCTCCGTAGACCGGCACGGGCGGGCGCGCTTTCGCCAGCAGATCGTGGACGACGGGACCCAGTTCCGTGGGATCCCATCGGGCGCCCTTGTCGACCTCGGGCCCGTGTGCCCAGCCCTCAGCGGCGCGGATGATGCCGCCCTCGACCTCGAACATCCTGCCGGTGACATCATGTGACTCCACACTGCCCAGCCACACCACCAGTGGCGAAATGTTCTCGGGCGCCATCGAATCGAAGTCTTTGCCCTCGGTCGACATCATGTCGGCGAAAACCGTCTCGGTCATCCGGGTGCGCGCGGACGGCGCGATCGCGTTGACGGTGACGCCGTAGCGGCCCATCTCCGCGGCGGCGACCAGCGTCATGGCCGCGATGCCCGCCTTCGCGGCGCTGTAGTTCGCCTGGCCGACGCTTCCCTGAAGCCCAGCGCCAGAACTGGTGTTGATGATGCGTGCGTCGGGGTTGTTGCCTGCCTTGGACTGCGCGCGCCAGTACGCCGCCGCGTGCCGCATCGTCGCGAAGTGGCCCTTCAGGTGTACCGCGATCACGGCGTCGAACTCGTCTTCGCTGGTGTTGGCGAACATTCGGTCGCGGACGATGCCCGCATTGTTCACAAGGACATCGAGTCCGCCGAAGGTGTCGACGGCCGTGGCAATCAGGCCTTCGGCCTGACTCCAGTCGGCGACGTTGGCGCCGCTTGTGACGGCTTCGCCTCCCGCACCGGTGATTTCATCGACGACGCCCTGCGCGGCGCTGCCACCCCCTGCCGGCGAACCATCGAGACCGACACCGATGTCGTTCACCACGACGCGCGCCCCTTCGGCGGCGAACGCCAGCGCGTGCGCGCGCCCGATGCCGCCACCGGCCCCCGTCACGATGACCACGCGACCGTCGAGCAGCCCCATATTCGTTGTCTCCTTGGTTATTTGATGTCGGCGGTTGTCGTTGACAGGTAGTGCGGCGGTTCGCCGCCGCCGTGCACTTCCAGCGACGCTCCGCTGATATAGGACGCCGCGTCCGACGCGAGGAAGGCCGCGGCCCAGCCGACGTCGGCCGGTTTCGCGAGCCTGCCCAACGGCACGTTCTTCGCGATCGCTGCGATGGAATCGGCGTCGCCGTAGAAGAGCTCGGACTGCTCGGTCTCGACCATGCCGACGACGACCGAGTTCACCCGCACCTTGGGCGCCCATTCGACGGCCAGTGTGCTGGTGATGTTCTCCAGGCCCGCTTTCGCAGCGCCGTATGCCACGGTTCCCGGCGTTGGCCGCCTGCCGCTGACGCTGGCGATGTTGACGATCGACCCGCCTTGCGCCTGCGTCTGCATCACGGCGTTTGCGTGCGTCGACACCGAGAGGGGCCCGAGCAGGTTGAGCTCGATGATCTTGGTGCTGAACTTGGCTGACGCCTCCGTTGCGGGTACGTAGGGCGACCCACCCGCGTTGTTGACGACCACGTCGAGGCGGCCGTGCTGCGCGACGATCGCGTCGATGAGCGATTTCACCGATTCGTCGTCGCGAACATCGCAAGGACGAAATTCGTACGGCGATCTATCGACCGGCCGCCTCGCGCACGTCACGACGGTCGCGCCCTGCTCGGCGAAGACCGCGCTGATACCGGCGCCGACTCCTCGCACGCCGCCGGTCACCAGGACGACCCGGCCGCTCAGCCGCAGGTCGATGCCCGCCACACCAGCACTGTCAGCCCCGTCGGTCACTGTGCTAGCGTACCAAGCAAGTGCTTGCTTAGGTAGCCGACCCCTGCAGGAGACAAGATGTCGATCACCACCAAGTCGGTCGAACCGGGCATCGTCTCGGTGACCGTCGACTACCCGCCCGTCAACGCGATCCCGTCCCGAGGGTGGTTCGAACTCGGGGACGCGATCACAGCCGCCGGCCGCGACCCGTCCACCCACGTCGTGATCCTTCGGTCCGAGGGCCGCGGGTTCAACGCGGGCGTCGACATCAAAGAGATGCAGAAGACCGAGGGGTATACCGCGTTGATCGACGCCAACCGCGGGTGCTTCGAGGCCTTCCGTGCGGTTTATGAATGCGCGGTTCCTGTGGTTGCCGCCGTCAACGGGTTCTGCGTTGGAGGTGGGATCGGCCTGGTGGGCAACGCCGACGTGATCGTTGCCTCCGACGACGCCATTTTCGGCCTGCCCGAGGTGGAACGCGGCGCCCTCGGTGCGGCCACCCACCTGTCGCGTCTGGTGCCACAGCACATGATGCGCCGACTGTTCTTCACCGCCGCCACCGTGGACGCCGCGACCCTGCACCACTTCGGGTCGGTGCATGAGGTGGTCCCGCGCGCCGACCTGGACGAGTCCGCGCTTCGAGTCGCGCGCGACATCGCTTCGAAAGACACCCGAGTCATCCGGGCGGCCAAAGAGGCGCTGAATCTCATCGACGTGCAGAAGGTCAACTCCAGTTACCGGATGGAACAGGGCTTCACGTTCGAGCTGAACCTGTCCGGGGTGTCCGACGAGCATCGCGACGCATTCGCCGGGACCGACAAGGGGACCAAATGAGCGACAAGCGAACAACTCTCGACGACGCGGTAGCCGTCGTCGAGAGCGGAATGACCATCGGCATCGGCGGCTGGGGTTCGCGGCGTAAACCGATGGCGTTCGTCCGCGCACTGCTGCGCACCGACGTCACCGACTTGACCGTGGTCACCTACGGCGGGCCCGACATCGGCTTGCTCTGTTCGGCGGGCAAGGTCAAGCGCGTGTACTACGGATTCGTATCGCTGGATTCACCGCCGTTCTACGATCCGTGGTTCGCCAAGGCGCGCACGACCGGTGCCATCGAGTCTCGCGAGATGGACGAAGGCATGCTGCGGTGCGGCTTGCAGGCTGCGGCACAACGACTTCCGTTCCTGCCGATTCGCGCCGGCCTTGGCAGCGACGTACGCGCGTTCTGGGGTGAGGAGCTGCAGACAGTACGGTCCCCCTACCCCACCGATGGCGGCTACGAGGAACTCGTCGCGATGCCCGCGCTGAACCTCGACGCGGCGTTCGTGCACCTCAACATCGGCGACCAGCAAGGCAACGCCGCCTACACCGGTATCGACCCGTACTTCGACGACCTGTTCCTGATGGCCGCGCAGAACCGCCTGCTGTCCGTCGAGACAGTGGTGCCGACCGACGAGTTGGTGAAATCGGTTCCGCCGCAGGCGCTGCTGATCAACCGGATGATGGTGGACCGTGTCGTCGAGGCGCCCAACGGGGCGCACTTCACCACCGCCGAACCCGACTACAAGCGAGACGAGAAGTTCCAGCGCCACTACGCAGAAGCCGCCGCGTCGGACGAGACATGGCGGCAGTTCGTCAGCACCTACCTGGCCGGCAGCGAGGCTGATTACCAAGCCGCCGTAGCCAGATTCGTCGAGGAGGCGAAGTGAGTTCCGTGTCCCGTGCAGAGGTGTGTGCCGTCGCGTGTGCCGAGCTGTTCCGCGACGCAGGCGAGATCATGGTCAGCCCGATGGCGACCATGGTGTCGATCGGCGCACGGTTGGCGCGCCTGACGTTCTCCCCTGACATCGTGCTCACCGACGGCGAGGCTCGGCTGTTGGCCGATACCCCGGCGATCGGTGCGGCGGGTGCGATCGAGGGCTGGATGCCGTTCGGCCGCGTCTTCGAGACGCTGGCATGGGGGCGCAGGCACGTGGTGATGGGCGCGAACCAGGTCGACCGGTACGGCAACCAGAACCTATCCGCGTTCGGGCCACTGCAGCACCCGACCCGTCAGATGTTCGGCGTGCGCGGCGCTCCTGGAAACACGATCAACCACGCGACCAGCTACTGGGTCGGCAACCACTCCAAGCGCGTCTTCTGTGACGACGTCGATATCGTGTCCGGGATCGGTTGGAACAAGGTCGATCCCGACAATCCGGCATACCGGTTCGTCAACGTCTTCCGCGTGGTCTCGAACCTCGGTGTATTCGACTTCAACGGCCCCGAGCACACCATGCGGGCGGTGTCGCTACATCCGGGCATCGATGCCGAACAGGTCCGCGAGAACACCTCTTTCGAGGTGCACGGACTGGATGAGGCCGGCGAGACCCGACTCGCCACCGCCGACGAGCTGGAGCTGATCCGTGAGGTGATCGATCCCAAGTCGCTGCGGGACAAGGAAGTACGGACATGAGCAAACTGCGTACACCGCTTACTGAATTGGTCGGCATCGACCATCCGGTGGTTCAGACCGGAATGGGCTGGGTGGCGGGCGCGCGGCTGGTGGCGGCGACGTCCAACGCGGGAGGCCTCGGCATCCTTGCGTCGGCGACGATGACGCTGGAAGAACTTCGGACCGCGGTCACCAAAGTGAAAGCGACCACCGATAAGCCGTTCGGCATCAACATCCGTGCCGATGCGGGCGATGCCATCGACCGGATCGATCTACTCATCTCCGAAGGCGTCCGGGTGGCGTCGTTCGCGCTCGCACCGAAGCCGGATCTGATCGCCAAGCTCAAAGAGGCGGGCGTCGTGGTGATTCCGTCGGTCGGGTTGGCCAAGCACGCCAAGAAGGTGGCCGGCTGGGGTGCCGACGCGGTGATCGTTCAGGGCGGTGAGGGTGGCGGCCACACGGGACCGGTGGCCACCACGCTGCTGTTGCCGTCGGTGCTGGACGCCGTGGACATTCCCGTAATTGCCGCGGGCGGATTCTTCGACGGCCGCGGGTTGGCCGCCGCACTGTCGTATGGCGCAGCGGGCGTCGCAATGGGCACCCGCTTCCTGCTCACGTCGGACTCCACCGTGCCGGACGACGTCAAGCAGCGCTACTTGCAGGCCGGTCTCGACGGCACCGTGGTGTCGACCCGCGTCGACGGCATGCCGCACAGAGTGCTGCGGACCGGGCTGGTGGAGAAGCTCGAAAGCGGTTCGCGACTGCGCGGCTTCAGTGCGGCGGTACGCAACGCGGCGAAGTTCAAGAAGATGTCGAAGATGACCTGGCGGTCGATGATCAGCGACGGGTTGGAGATGCGGCACGGCAAGGAGCTCACCTGGTCGCAGGTGGTGATGGCCGCCAACACACCGATGCTGCTCAAGGCCGGATTGGTCGAGGGCAACACCGATGCGGGCGTGCTGGCATCGGGCCAGGTGGCCGGGATAGTCGAGGACCTGCCAACGTGTGCAGAGCTGGTCGAGACGATCGTCAACGACGCGATCAAGCACCTGCAGGCAGCGGCCGCACTCGTCGATTAAGAGGATCGCTTCAGTTCTGACAATTGAAGCTATACTCTTCATATGACCGGGATGAAGAATATCGCTTCATCGCAGCTGCGGGCGACCCTCATCGGCGATGTCGTCGGTTCGCGGACCGTTGCCGACCGCGCCGGCACTCACCGAGCGCTGAACGAGGCCCTGCGAGACGTCGCCGCAGCGGCGATCGACCCGCCGGCCTTCACGGTCGGCGACGAATTCCAGGGCGCGTTCACACGTGTCGGCCTCGCGATCGATGCTGCGCTTTCGCTGCGGTTGTCCATCGCACCCGACATCGACGTGCGGTTCGGCATCGGCTGGGGTGGGGTCACCATGCTCGACGAGAGCGCGGGCATTCAGGACGGTCCGGGCTGGTGGGCCGCCCGCGAAGCCATCGAGTGGACGGCTTCGGCTCAACGCCAACCCGGATTGGCGCTCGTCCGAACCTCCCTCCGAGCCGCACCCGAGACAAGGACCGACGTCGACGCGATCAACGCCGCGCTGATTTGTCGGGACCACCTGCTTGGATCGATTGACGACCGATCGACACGGATTGTGAAGGCATTGTTGGAGAACCGGACAAAGAAGGACATCGCCGCGACAGAGGGCATCAGCCCCTCGGCGGTGTCGCAACGCTCCGGACGCGACGGTCTCGACCTGATCGTCGTGGCGTCGGAGTACCTCCGGAGCCTGCCGTGAGCACCCTTGCGGTGATGCTCATCGCGATGGGCATCGCCGACGGGGTCCGGCGTCTGACCCGTCCGGTATGGGTTCCCGCGGTGGTAGCACCCACCGTGGTCGTGGTCTGCGCCGCATTGTCGGGGCTGTGGCACCGGGGCGACCTGGCGTTGTTGACGATCGCGGCCGCCGCGGGCGTCGGTTGGGTCCTGCTGGGTGCTCGCGCCGAACGATCCGGCGATCACGAGGGCGCGCCCTTGGCGGTGTTCGGGCTTGCGCTCGCGGCTCTGATCCTGTTGAACGGCTGGGCTTCCGACGTCGGCGGCCTCGTCCAGCGTTGGAGCGCGTGGGTCGAAATTGCCGGCATCGGCGACGTCAGCCCGAACCGGTTGCTGATGATCGTCGGCGCGGTACTACTGCAGTTGGTCACCGGCAACCAGTTGGTGCGGCTGGTGCTCGGCTCGGTCGGCGCCGTGAAACCCGAGGGGCAGCCGCAGCCGTCCGACCGGCTCAAGGGCGGTCGTCTACTCGGCCCGATGGAACGCACCCTGATCTTCGGGCTGGGTCTGGCCGGTCAGCTCGCCGCCGCCACCGCCGTCGTCGCAGCAAAAAGCATCATCCGGTTTCCTGAGATCAACGCCGCAAAGGCCCGCGAGAACGGCAACATCGGCATCGACGCCGTCACCGAGTATTTTCTGGTCGGCAGCTTCGCCAGCTGGATCATCGCGCTCGGCGGACTGGTGCTCGCGCAGTAGCGCGCCTTCAGACGCTGCGACTCAGAGTCGCTCGATGATCGTCACGTTGGCGGTGCCGCCGCCCTCGCACATCGTCTGCAGGCCGTAACGGCCGCCGGTGCGCTCCAAGGTGTTCAGCATCGTGGCGAACAACTTCGCGCCGGTGGCGCCCAACGGATGACCGAGCGCTATCGCGCCGCCGTTCGGATTGACCTTCTCAGGGTCGGCCTTGATCTCCTTCAACCAGGCCATCACCACTGGGGCGAACGCCTCGTTGATCTCGACGGTGTCGATGTCGTCGATCGACAGGCCCGTCTTCTCGAGCGCGTACCTCGTCGCGGGGATCGGCCCGGTCAGCATGAATACCGGATCGGCTCCGCGCGCGCTGATGTGGTGAATTCGCGCCCGCGGCTTCAGGTTGTGCTCCTTGACCGCCTGCTCGGATGCCAGCAGCACCGCGCTGGCGCCGTCGGAGATCTGGCTCGCCATCGCGGCGGTAAGGCGACCGCCGTCGACGAGTGTCTTGAGGCCGGCCATCTTCTCCAGCGACGTATCGCGCGGTCCTTCGTCGGTGACGAAGCCCTCCACTCCGATGATTTCGTTCTCGAAGTGTCCTGCGCGGATTGCTTCCTGCGCGCGCTGATGGCTCGCGAGCGAATACTCCTCCATCTCCTCACGCGAGATGTTCCATTTCTCGGCGATCAATTCCGCTCCGCGGAACTGCGAGATCTCCTGGTCGCCGTAGCGATGCAACCAACTCTTGGATTCGTTGGTCGGCGAGGTGAAGCCGAACTGTTCGGCGACGGTCATCGCCGACGAAATGGGAATCTGGCTCATATTCTGCATGCCGCCGGCGACGATCAGGTCGGCGGTGCCGGACATGATGGCCTGTGCGCCAAAGGAAACGGCCTGCTGGCTGGAGCCGCATTGCCGGTCGACGGTGACGCCGGGCACTTCCTCCGGGTATCCGGCGGCAAGCCAGGACAACCTCGCGATGTTGCCCGCCTGTGGTCCGATGGCGTCGACGCAGCCGGCGATCACATCGTCGACCGCACCGGGGTCGGCGTCGACACGGTCGAAAAGGCCGCGCCACCCCGCTGCTCCCAGATCCACCGGGTGCACACCGGCGAGCGATCCGTTTCGCTTACCCACCGCGGTGCGCACTGCTTCGATGACATATGCCTCAGGCATTATTGGCTCCTTCTTTGGTGATGCCGCCAAGGACAATTGAAAGATATTGTCGGCCAACTTCTTCGGCCGTCAACGGGCCGCCTGGCTGATACCAGCGAACCGAAACCCACGTGGTGTCGCGGATGAACCGATACACCAGGTCCACATCGATGTCGGGTCGGAAGTAACCCTGCTCGACGCCCTGGTTAAGCAGGTCCAACCACATCTTCCGCTGCTCCTTGTTGCGCGTCTCGACGAAGTCGAACTGCGGCAGCCCGGAGAGTCGTTTCGCCTCGTCCTGGTAGATGACGACCTGTGCGTGCCGGTGCTCGATCGCCTCGAACGACGCCATGAACAAACCCTTGAGTCGCTCCAACGGATTGGGCTCCGTGTCAGCGATCTGCTGATAGCGGCCAAACAACCAGTCGAGGAAATCCCGCAACACCTCCTCCACCATCTGCTCTTTGCTCTTGAAGTGGTGATACAGGCTGCCGGACAGAATCCCCGCCGAGTCGGCGATGTCGCGCACCGTGGTGGCACGCAAGCCGCGCTCGGCGAACATCACCGCGGCGAGCTCCAGAAGCTCGTCACGACGACTGACCGACGGTTGCTCTGTCATGCGCGTTGGCTCGACACCGAAATCACTTCTCCAGTCAGGTAACTGGAGTAGTCACTGGCCAGGAACGCGATGGTGGCCGCGATCTCCCACGGTTCGGCAGCGCGGCCGAAGGCCTCCCCTTCGGAGAGCCGGTCCAGCAGGTCCGACGAGCTGGTCTTCTCCAGGAACTTGTGTCGGGCGATGCTCGGCGACACCGCGTTGATCCGCACGCCGTGCTCGACGGCTTCGATTGCGCTGCAGCGGGTCAGCGCCATCACGCCCGCCTTGGCCGCCGCGTAGTGCGACTGCGAATGCTGGGCCCGCCAGCCGAGCACGCTGGCGTTGTTGACGATCACGCCGCCGTGGTCGGCGTCCCGGAAGTAGCGCAGGGCGGCGCGGGTCGCCCGCATCACCGACGTGAGCGTCACGT
>Ga0164306_10000530_pt1 | contig 15643 bp, 15 predicted proteins | sample Whisoiple_242_MG_FD_110213 | JGI IMG/M metagenome (GOLD analysis project Ga0164306, IMG submission 110213) | Soil microbial communities amended with fresh organic matter from upstate New York, USA - Whitman soil sample_242_MG | ecosystem: Environmental > Terrestrial > Soil > Unclassified >... | reverse complement strand
GCCGGAGGAGGTGACACTCAACCCGCTCTGCCCTCGCGGGACTTCAGGGCGATCTGCCAGCGGTAGAAGCTCATCGCGAGGGCGAAGTCCAGGCCCGCACGCCCGTCGAGGAAGCCCCTCCGGTAGACGTACATGTAGGCGAAAGACACCAGCGGCTTGAACGGCGCCTTGTGGAAGAGCTGCCCCTGACGGGACTTCACCCTCCGCACCTGCTCCTTGACGTCGGGGTGGTGTTCCAGCCACGCCTCCCAGTCCGAGTAGCGGTTGTGCCGCTCGAACCAGGCGGTGACCGGGTCCAGGTCCTGGTGCTCGATGGGGTTGCTCAGCGCCTCGGCCGTCGACGCGACCGGCTGGTAGTGCCCCTCGACCTCACCGATGCCGGGGGCCGCGAGGTCACCGACCTCCGGGTAGTAGCACCTGGTCCGGTCGGTCAGGGACCGCTTGCGGATGGTGTAGCCGTGGCGGAGCCGCTTTCCCGAGAACCAGTAACCCAGCGGTATGTCGTACGCCGCCGGTTTCGGGCCGTCCCGGTCGGCGAAGATCCTCCGCAGCTCCGCGAGCAGCCCGGGGCTGAGCCGCTCGTCACCGTCGAGCAGCAGGATCCAGTCCAGATCGGTACGGACGTTCTCCAGGCACCACTGCTTCTTGCGGGGATGCCCTCCGTCCCAGGTGTAGGTGACCACCTCGGCCCCGCACTCCTCGGCGATCTTCGCCGTGTCGTCGGTGCTGTGGGAGTCCACCACGACGACCGCCTCGAAGTGGCCCAGGACCGACTTCACCGCCTCGGCGATGTTCAGTCCCTCGTTCTTCGTGGGGATCGCGACGGCGATCGGCAGCTTGTTCATCCGTTCTCTCCTCGGGGCAACCAGGCGTAGCAGCCTGTGGAGGTGAAGGCGCGGGCTGACTTCGGGACGGTGATCTCCACCGGCTTCCCGGTGGCGGAGGAGCCCGCGGCGAGCTCCTTGCCCCCGGCCCCGGTCAGCTGCCAGCTGCACGCGGTGGTCGGTGAGACGGCCCTGTACCGTCCCGGCCGGATCTTCGCTCCCTCGTAGGTGCCGTCGGCGTAACCGAGGGCGGCCTCGTCCACGAGGTCCTGGTGCCGCGGGCAGAGATGCGTGACGGCCGGCTTCGCGTCCACGACCTCGCCGGAGACGATCGCCCCGACGGCGATGTCCCGGTCGGCCTTGACCAGGTACCGGAGCCGGTCACAGGTCTCCTGCCCCGTCTGGAGCACCGCGGCGGGGTCCATCCCCTCGGGCACGCGGTCGGTCAGGTACTCCTTCTGCTTCTCGGTGAGGGAACCCGTGGCCGGGGTGATCTCCCCGGCGGGCGCCTTCGCGGGGTCACTGGACTTCCGGGGCGTCGGAGCCGTCGTACCGGCCGCCGGGCCGGCCACGGAGGGTGTGGCGGAGGCCACCGCGGACGGCTTGCCGCCCGCCGCGGCCTCCGTGCCCCCGCCGCCGGACCCGCCGGACGAGCCGCAGGCGGCCAGCACCGCCGTCGCGAGCGCGACGGCGGCACCGGCCAGGAACGGGTATCTCACTCACTCGTCCTCAGGGCGTAGTGCGCGCTGACCTGGGAAGCGCTCAGCGCGGTCGGGTACACGGCCGTCTCGTCGATCTGGCCGGCGAAGAAGTTGCTGGTCGGGCGGTTCGGCCAGTTGGCCAGGTTGTCGCCGCCGACCCGCCAGTACCCCGGGTAGTTCTCGCTGCCCGAGAAGAGGAAGTTGGACGCCCGCAGCTGCCCGTCCACGTACAGCGCCATCCCGCCGGTGCCCTGCGTGGCGACGACGTGGTGCCAGTTGCCGTCGTTGTACGCGCCCGTCGTGGTGACGGTGCGGTAGCCGCCGCTGTAGACGCCGAAGACGAGGCGACCGTTGTTGGCCATGTAGACCTGCTTGTCGTAGCGGGTGCTGTTCTGCATGGTCAGGTTGCCGAACCCGATGACCTTGCCACCCCGGGTGGTGGTGGTCCTGATCCAGGTCTCCACGGAGAAGCGGGTGGGTGACGCGTGCAGCTTGTTGCTGTACGCGTACTCCGCGGCGCCGTCGAAACCGATGGCGGTCGAGTCGCCCGCGATCGCGGCAGGCGTCTGGCGGTAGGACGGGCCGTTGCGCAGGAAGCCGTTGTTCAGCTGCCCGGTGGTGTCCGCCGCGAAGGTGGAGGTGCCCTCGTCGTAGCGCCAGTAGAGCGAGGCGCCGTCGGACAGCACCCGTGCCGGATAGGGCTGGGTGGAGGACGCGACGGTCGCCGACTGCGCCGGGGACTTGGCGCTGGTGTTGGTGCCGTCGCTCGCGGTGATGCGGTACGAGTGCGTCTCACCCACCGCCACGTCCGTGTCCGTCCACTTCAGCTGCGGACGGTTCCAGGAGAGCGAGTACCCCGTGACCGTGTGCACCGGAGTGCTCGCACCGTCCTTGTAGATCCGGTAGGTCAGTTCACCGTCGTCCGTGTCGAAGCTGGTCTGCCACTGGACGTCGATCCGGCCCGGGGTGATCGTGGAGAGACTGACGTTGGGCACCCAGGGCGCCCCGGTGTCCGGTCCGTCGGCGAACCGGGTCAGCCCCTGCTGGCCGGTGCCGTTGACGGTGGTGAACTCGCCGCCGACCCAGAGGTAGTGGCGGCCGCCCTTGTCGGTCTGGGTCATGACCCGCGGCCCGACGGGCTCACCGATGCCGTCGTTCGTGTCCGGGAACCAGGGCAGGAGCGTCGGGTCGTCCACCGACTGGGCCAGCAGGTGCTTGCGCGGCTGGTCCGGGAAGCCGCCCATGCTGGCGCAGTCGTGGGCGTGGCTTCCGCTGTACAGCACGCCCGCGTGGACCAGCACGGCCTGGGTGGCGCCCAGGCAGGTGTCCCGCCAGCGCTGCTGGTAGTCGTCGAGGTCGATGGCGATCCGGCCGTCGAACACCCCGCCGCCGGTGCCCTCGTTGGCGGTGTACAGCCCCGTCGCGTCCGTGGTGAGGTCCTGCACGGTCGAGGTGTTGGGGATGAAGCCCGGGTAGCTCTTGGTGAGCGCGCCGGTGGTGGCGTCGACCACGGCCAGGGCGTGCGAGGTGGTGCCGTTCACGGTGAAGAAGTCACCGCCGAGCGCCACGTGCTGCCCGTCCGGGGTCACCTGGACCGCCCTGGCCACCTCGTCCGCGTTGGCGGTCCACGGCAGCAGGGACGCGCCGGTGGTGACGGCGGCGAACTTGTTCCGGGTCTGGCCGCCCACGCTGTTGAAGTCACCGGCCAGGTAGACGGTGTCCGCGGTGACGTCCAGGGCCCGCACCGTCGCCGAGACGGCGATCTTGAAGTTCTGGCGCGGCGTGCAGGTCGCCGTGTCCACGGCCACGATGTTGCTGACGCCCACCCCGTTCACCGCGCCGAACTGTCCGCCGGCGTACAGGGTTCCGCCGTCCGGGGAGAGCGCGAGGGCTCGCACCGTCGCCGTCCCCGAGGACAGGGTGAACGACAGGCTGCACCCGGTCGGCGCGCCGGTCGCCGCGTCGAACGCGGCGAAGTTGACCGCGGGCTCCTCCGAGGTGCCCGCCGCCGCGTCCGGCGGCCGGACGGTGGAGAAGGTGCCGCCGGCGTAGACGACCCCGTCCGTCGCGGCCATCGACCAGACGATGCCGTTGGTCTGCCAGGTGGTGAGGTCGTCCGCCGTGATCGACACCGGCGGTGTGAGCGCCGCCGCCGGGGAGGCCCCGGCCGCTGTCGCGGTCAGGGCTCCGGCGAACAGGCAGAGCGCGGCGGACGCGGCCCGCACACGGCCGCTCCCCCCATGTCTCCGCCCCGTGCTTCCGTTCATCATTCATCTCCGAAGGTGAGGACGAGCTGCGGCCGGCAGGCCGCGGTAGCCTCGCTCGACCAGATGCGGAGACTGTCCGTCCCGCTGCTGGTCAGGGCGAGTGAGGTGACGGAGCCGAGGGCCCCGTCCAGTGCCGTCGCGCCGAGGTCCGCCGAATGGTCGGTGGAGACCGCGGACGCGCCGGTGATGGTCCCCGGCACGGACGTGGAGAGCGTCGGCCGGGTGCTGTAGGTGACCGCCGACTCGGTCCACGCGCCGGTGACCGGCACGATGCTGTGGCTGTCGGCCGAACCCGCCGTCGAGTCCGGCGAGGTACGGAAGGTGAGCCGCGCGCTTCTGAGCACCCGGCCCGCCGGAGCGGGCGGCGGCGTGAACAGCGGACAGCTCCGGTGGGCCGAAGCGGGGAAGCCGGCCCGGGTGCGTCCGAGACGTCCGGGCCTGTTCACCGGTCCACCCGGACCGCGGACCCCGTGAGCTGGTCGCTCAGCAGCCGGATGTCGGCGTCCACCATGATCCGTGCCAGCTCCCGCGACTTCACCTCCGGCTTCCAGCCCAGGAGTTCCTCCGCCTTGGACGCGTCACCGATCAGCGCGTCGACCTCGCTGGGGCGCTCGTACTTCGGGTCGTAGCGCACGTGCTCCGCCCAGTCGAGGCCCGCGTGCTCGAAGGCGTACTCGAGGAACTGCCGCACACTGACCCCCTCTCCGGTGGCCACCACGTAGTCGTCGGGGGTCTCGCACTGGAGCATCCGCCACATCGCCTCCACGTACTCGGGGGCGTACCCCCAGTCGCGGACGGCGTCGAGGTTGCCCAGATGCAGCCGGTCCTGCAGGCCCGCCTTGATCCGGGCCACCCCACGGGTGATCTTGCGGGTCACGAAGGTCTCACCGCGCCGCGGGGACTCATGGTTGAACAGGATGCCATTGGTGGCGAACATCCCGTACGCCTCACGGTAGTTGACCGTCGCCCAGTACGAGTAGACCTTGGCCACGCTGTACGGGCTGCGCGGGTGGAAGGGGGTCTTCTCGTTCTGCGGGGGCGGGCTCGCTCCGAACATCTCGGACGAGGACGCCTGGTAGACCCGGGTCTCGATCCCGCTCGCGCGGACCGCCTCCAGCAGCCGTACGGTGCCCAGACCGGTGACGTCACCGGTGTAGAGAGGCGCGTCGAAGGACACCCGGACGTGTGACTGCGCACCCAGGTTGTAGACCTCGTCCGGCTGGATGTCCCGCAGCAGGTTCACCAGCGCCACACCGTCGGAGAGGTCGGCGTGATGGAGCACGAAGGAACGATTCGCTTCCTCGGGACCCTGGTAGATGTGGTCGATCCGCTCCGTGTTGAAGCTCGACGATCGCCGTATCAGGCCGTGGACCGTGTACCCCTTCTCGAGCAGCAGCTCCGACAGGTACGAACCGTCCTGTCCGGTCACACCGGTGATGAGTGCGGTCTTTGCCATGACTCCCCCCTTCTGTGGTTGCCCATGGGGCGGTTTGTGTCACCGAAATATCTTGATCTGAGTGGAATGCGGCAAAGGGTCACCCGGATGCCGTGCTGCTGGCACAATCCGAGCCATGACGACCGAACCCCCGGGCCAGGCCCAGGAATCCACCCGCTCCCTGCTGCGTCCGGGCGCCCGCATATTCGTCGCGGGCCACCGCGGTCTCGTCGGATCGGCGCTGGTGCGCCGTCTCACCGCCGACGGCCATGAGGTGATCACCCGCGGCCGGGACGAGCTCGACCTGCGCGAGGGCGCGCCGACCGAGGCGTTCCTGCGCGAGACCCGGCCGGACGCGGTGGTGCTGGCCGCCGCCAAGGTGGGCGGGATCATGGCCAACAGCACGAGCCCGGTCCAGTTCCTGGAGGACAACCTCCGGATCCAGCTCGCCGTGGTCGCGGGCGCCCACGCGGCCGGCGTCCCGCGTCTTCTCCTCCTCGGCTCGTCGTGCATCTATCCCAAGCACGCCCCCCAGCCGATCCCCGAGAGCGCCCTGCTCACCGGCCCGCTCGAACCGACCAACGAGGCGTACGCGCTGGCCAAGATCGCCGGAATCGTCCAGGTCCAGTCCTACCGCCGGCAGTACGGCGCCTCGTACATCAGCGCCATGCCCACCAACCTCTACGGCCCCGGGGACAACTTCGACCTGGAGACCTCGCACGTGCTGCCCGCCCTGATCCGCCGCTTTCACGAGGCGAAGCGGGACGGCGCGGACGAGGTCACCCTGTGGGGTTCGGGCAGTCCCCGGAGGGAGTTCCTCCATGTCGACGACCTCGCCGCCGCCTGTGTCCGGCTGCTCGAGGTGTACGACGACGCCGAGCCGGTCAACGTCGGCTGCGGCGAGGACCTCGCCATCCGGGAACTGGCCGAGACCGTGGCCGACGTGACGGAGTACCAGGGGCGCATCGTCTGGGACACCACGAAGCCCGACGGCACCCCCCGCAAGCTCCTCGACGTCTCCCGGCTCTCCTCGCTCGGCTTCAAGCCGCGGATTCCGCTGCGGGACGGCATCGCCCGTACCTACGCCTGGTGGCTCGGCCGGCAGGCCCCGCAGGACTGACCGTCCGGCCGGACGGCCGCGGCCCGTCCTGTTCCCGTGCACGCGGCCCCCCTCGTGACCCCCCACCACGATTCAGTACGCTCCCCGGCCGTCGGTGACGGCGCGTACCGTCCGGGCGAGCAGCCCCATGTCCGTCGCCACCGACCAGTTGTCGACGTACCAGAGGTCCAGCGAGACCGTCTCCTGCCAGGACAGGTCCGACCGCCCGCTCACCTGCCACAGGCCGGTCAGGCCCGGCCGTACGGCCAGGCGCCGCAGCTCGCGCTCGTCGTAGCGCGACACCTCGTCCGGCAGGGGGGGACGTGGACCTACCAGGGACATGTCACCCCGTAGCACGTTGAGGAGCTGCGGGAGCTCGTCCAGGGACGTCCTGCGCAGGGCATGGCCGACCCGGGTCACCCGCGGGTCGCGGCGCATCTTGAACATCGGCCCCTCGCTCTCGTTCGCTGCCGAGAGCTGCTCCCTGCGGGCCTCCGCGTCCGCCACCATCGTGCGGAACTTCCACATGGTGAAGGGCCGGTTGTGGCGGCCGTGACGGGTCTGGCGATGGAAGACGGGGCCCGGCGACGAGAGGCGGACCGCCAGCGCCAGCCCGAAGAACAGCGGGGCGAGCAGCAGCAGGCCGAGTGCGGCTCCGGTCCGGTCCACCACGGTCTTGAGCAGGGCCTGCGGACCGTTCCGCAGCGGCGGTGCGACGTGCAGCAGCGTCAGTCCGGCCGCGGACGCCGGACGCACCCGGGCGGCGGCGACCCCCGACAGCTCCGAGAGCACGCACAGGGCGAGCCCGCCGTCGTGCAGGCCCCACGCCAGCCGGCGCACCCGGTCGTCGTCCAGCTGCGGACCGGGGGCGACGAGCACCAGATCCGCGTCGTGGGCGAAGGCGCCGCCCAGCACCGTGGACACGTCGTCGTCGGCCGGCTCGGGTGCCAGCCTGCCGGGCGCCGGGGTCCCGCAGTCCGGCATCGCCGGGCCCACCGGGACCACCGCGACCGCCGTGTACGGGTGCCCCTTGCGGGAGTTGAGCAGACGCACCGCTCGGTCCAGGCCCGCCGCCTCACCGACCACCAGGACCCGGCGCGGGCGCCGGCCCCCCGTGGTCCGCAGCCGGCCGACGGCCCCGGCCAGGACCGCGAGAACCAGGCCCGGCACCAGCGCCGCGACGGCGGTCGCCGGGTCGAGGCCCCCGCCCGTCACGGCCAGCAGCACGGCCAGCCCCCCGACCAGCGCGAACCAGTCCCCGAAGGGCGCGTAAGGGTCACCGGACGACTCCCCCGGAAGCGGTCGCGCGTACCGGCCGCGTGCCGCGCGCACTCCGGCCCACATCAGCGCCGCCGACGTCGCGGCCGCCCCCGGCCCCGGCTGGTCACCGGCCCGGAGCACGAGCCAGGCGGGTACTCCCGTACCCGCCAGATCCATCAGGATGAGCAGGGCCGCACGCGGATCGGGCCGGTGCCTCGCCCGAGGTCTCTCCGCGTGGTCGCGCTGTACATGCGCCGGGGCCCTCCACACGTGCCCGGGAGCCACCCCGTGATTCCGGGAGGCGGCGGTACGCGGTCGTGGTGCCCCCGCCAGCCCGACAGGCCCGGATATATCCGATTCAGGTATTTCGACATGCCCCATGAACCCCCCAGCCACAGTTGCATCCCCACAAACGGGGCGCATCCGCCGATCCCATGGACAGACGGATGCGCCCTCGCTCGGTGCACGATATCCACACACGTGCCATTTCGCTGGAGTTCCCGTGAAGTTCAGACAGGACGGACGTTGTGATGCGTATCGCTCCGCCCGGCGGGTTTGAGGGGTGCCCGCCTAATATGGCGGCATGGAACCGCTTTCCGAGGAACAGACCGACCAGCTTGTCGCGATCGTGACGGACCTGGCCCGGCAGGGGCGCACGGACGAGCTCCTGGAGTTCTTCGACCACGGCCTGCCGGTCGACGTCCAGGACCACGAGGGCAACACGGCGCTGATGCTCGCCGCGTACCACGGGCACACGGGGACGGTGCGCGCACTGATCGGCCGCGGCGCCGACGTCGACCTGCGCAACGCCCGGGACCAGTCCCCCGTCGCGGGTGCCCTGTTCAAGGGCGAGGACGCGATCGTGGGGGCTCTGGTCGACGCGGGCGCCGACCTCGACGCGGGGACGCCCAGCGCACGGGCCACCGCGGAGATGTTCGGACGGACGGCCCTGCTCGGGTAGCCGCGGTCGCGCGCGGAGCCGCGGGAGGCTCCCGCCGGGTCGCCGGCGGCCTCCCGGACGGACCGGCGGCGACGGACACGGCACGAGGGCCCCGGGCGACGGTCGTCGCCCGGGGCCCTCGTGCGCTATGGCCGAAAAGAGCTCTACTTGGCGGCCTGCAGTGCCTCGATCGCCTTGCGGACACCCTCGCCGTAGGCCGGGTCGGCCTGCGTGCAGTGGCCGATGTGGCGCTCGATGGTGGCCTGGGAGGCGCCGTCGATGGCCCGAGCGGTGTTGCCGAACAGGGCGTCCTGCTCCTCCGGGGTCATCGCCCGGAACAGGTTCCCCGGCTGCTCGAAGTAGTTGTCGTCGTCCTCGCGGTAGTCGAACCGGTCCGCCGCGGCGCCGTCCAGCGCCAGGCCCGGCTCGGCGAACTGCGGCTGCTCCGCCCAGCGGCCGTAGCTGTTGGGGGTGTAGCCGGGCACGGCGCCCTGGTTGCCGTCCACGCGCAGCTGGCCGTCACGGTGGTAGGTGTTGACGTTCTTCGCGCCGCGGGGCTGGTTCACCGGGATCTGGTGGTGGTTGACCCCGACGCGGTAGCGGGCGGCGTCACCGTACGAGAACAGCCGGCCCTGCAGCATGCGGTCGGGCGAGGCGCCCACGCCCGGGACGAGGTTGGCCGGGGTGAAGGCGGCCTGCTCCACGTCGGCGAAGTAGTTCTCCGGGTTGCGGTTGAGCTCGAACTCGCCGACCTCGATGAGCGGGTAGTCCTTCTTGGACCAGACCTTGGTGAGGTCGAACGGGTGGTAGCGGTACGTCGCGGCGTCCGCCTCCGGCATGACCTGGATGTAGAAGGTCCACTTCGGGTGGTCGCCGCGCTCGATGGCGTCGAACAGGTCAGCCTGCGAGGACTCGCGGTCGTCGGCGACGACCGCGGCGGCCTCGGCGTCGGTCAGGTTCTTGATGCCCTGCTGGGTACGGAAGTGGAACTTCACCCAGAAGCGCTCGTTGCTCTCGTTGATGAACGAGTACGTGTGCGAGCCGAAGCCGTGCATGTGGCGGTAACCGTCGGGGATGCCGCGGTCCGACATCACGATGGTGATCTGGTGCAGGGCCTCGGGGAGGCTGGTCCAGAAGTCCCAGTTGTTCTCCGCCGAGCGCAGGTTGGTGCGCGGGTCGCGCTTCACGGCGCGGTTCAGGTCGGGGAAGTGGTGGGGGTCGCGGTGGAAGAACACCGGCGTGTTGTTGCCGACGACGTCCCAGTTGCCCTCCTCCGTGTAGAAGCGGAGGGCGAAACCGCGGATGTCGCGCTCGGCGTCGGCCGCGCCGCGCTCACCGGCCACGGTCGAGAAGCGGGCGAAGAGCTCCGTCTCCTTGCCGACCTCGGAGAAGAGGGCGGCCCGGGAGTAGCGCGTGATGTCCTGCGTCACCCGGAACGTGCCGAAGGCGCCGGATCCCTTGGCGTGCATACGACGCTCCGGGATGACCTCGCGGCTGAAGTGCGCGAGCTTCTCCAGGAACCAGACGTCCTGGAGCAGCATCGGGCCGCGCGGCCCCGCGGTGACGGCGTTCTCGTTGTTCGCGACGGGCGCGCCGGCGGCAGTGGTCAGCGGCTTCGTGTTGTCAGAAATTTTCCTGCTCCTCTTCGTGAAGACTTCGGTGCACCGACTCCGGATCCCGCCGACCACGCTCGGCCCGGCATCCGGGACACAGGCCCCAGTACGTCACCTCTACGTGGTCCACGGTGAACCCGTGATCCTCGGGCGTCCCGGGACGCGGGGCGCCCTGCGGGACATCGACGTCGGCGATCGTGCCGCACGAGCGGCAGACCACGTGCTGATGGTTGTCCCGGGACCGGCCCTCGAACCGTGCCGCGGAACTCGGCAGGTCGATCCGTCGTGCCAGTCCCGCGTCGACGAGCGTCCTGAGCACGTCGTAGACGGCTTGGGTCGAAACCGCGCCGATGCGTGTGCGAACCAGGGTGAGGAGGGTACTGGCATCGGAGTGCGGGGCCTCGTGGACCGCCGAGAGCACGGCGACCCTGGGGCGGGTCACTCGCAAGGACGCGCCGCGCAGGAGGGCCTTGGCCTCGGTTTCGGTCACGTACGCAGTCAACCACCTTTTTGGAATGATTCCAATCAAAGACATGTAAGAGAACTGTTGCCCGTAGAGAACTGTGGCTCATAAAGAACTGTGAGCGGTCGAACAACGGGAGACGAGCGGTCGAACAACCGGAAGCGCGCTGTCCGATATCCGCCAGCACAGCGGGGGCACCATGCCGCACCCTGGAGGCATGACCAGCGACGACAGCAGGTACGAGGCGGTGACCAGTCGCGACGCCCGGTTCGACGGCGAGTTCTTCTTCGCCGTGTCCACGACCGGTATCTACTGCCGCCCGAGCTGTCCGGCCACCACACCGAAGCGCCGGAACGTGACGTTCTTCCCCACCGCGGCCGCGGCCCAGAGCGGAGGATTCCGTGCCTGCAGGCGCTGCCGCCCGGACGCCGTGCCCGGCTCCGCCGACTGGAACGCGCGCGCCGACCTGGTCGGCCGGGCGATGCGGCTGATCGGCGACGGGGTCGTCGACCGGGAAGGGGTGGCCGGGCTCGCCGCGCGCCTCGGCTACAGCGCCCGCCAGGTCCAGCGCCAGCTGAACGCCGAGGTCGGTGCCGGGCCCATCGCGCTCGCCCGCGCCCAGCGCGCCCACACCGCCCGGGTCCTGCTGCAGACCACCACCCTGGGGGCCGCCGAGATCGCGTTCGCCTCCGGCTTCGCCAGCGTGCGGCAGTTCAACGGCACGGTGCGCGAGATCTACGCCCTCACCCCCGGAGAGCTGCGTACCGCCCGGCCCGGCGGGTCCTCCCGCCACGGCTCCGTCGGCACCGCCGACGGGGGCGGGGGAGTGCCCCTGAGGCTCGCCCACCGGGGCCCCTACGCCGCGGCCGGGATCTTCGACCACCTCGCGGCGCGCGCCCTCACCGGCGTCGAGGAGATGGCGGGTGAGCCGGGTGACCGCACCTACCGGCGCACCCTGGACCTGCCGAACGGCACCGGCATCGCCGAGGTCGGGGAGAGGACCGGCGACGGCTGGCTGGAGTGCCGGCTGCACCTCGGGGACCTGCGGGACCTGACGACCGCGACCCAGCGGATGCGCCGCCTCTTCGACCTGGACGCCGACCCGGACGCGGTCGCCGAGCGCCTCGGCGCGGATCCCGCACTCGCCCCGCTCGTCGCCCGGTCGCCGGGGCTGCGCGCCCCCGGCGCCGCCGACGTCCACGAACTCGCCGTCCGGGCGGTCCTCGGCCAGCAGGTCTCCGTGGCCGCGGGCCGCCGGCTCGGCAGCGCGCTGGTCGCGGCCCACGGACCGCTGCTCCAGGTCCCCAGCGGCGCCCTGACCCGTACGTTCCCCGGCCCCGGGGACCTCGCCGAGGCCGCCCTGGACGAGCTCGGGATGCCCGGCTCCCGGCGCGCCACGCTGCGCGCCGTCGCGGCCGCCCTGGCCGACGGGAGGATCGGCCTGGACCCGGGTGCCGACCGCGAACGGGCCGAGAAGGACCTCCTGGCCCTGCCGGGCGTCGGACCCTGGACCGCCGGATACATCCGCATGCGGGCACTCGGCGACCCCGACGTACTGCTCACCGGCGACGTGGCCGTCCGTGCGGGGATGCGGCGGACGGGAGCGCGGGCCGCCGACGCCGGGAGCTGGCGCCCCTGGCGCACGTACGCCGTGCACCACTTCTGGCAGGCAGCCGCGGACCGGCGCCGCCCCGTGCCGGCGTGATGTCCGGATCCCGCCGGTCGCACCGCCCGTGACCCGGCACCCTTGACGTGTACGACGAACCCGGAAGGACCCCGACCATGACGCTCTACACCACGACCGACAGTCCGCTCGGCGCGCTGCTGCTGGTGGGCGAGGAGTCGGCCACCGCGCCCGGCGGCACCGCGCTCGCCTCGCTCTCCGTGCCGGGCCAGAAGGGCGGTGCGGCGGTCCAGGACGGATGGACGCGGGACGACGGGGCCTTCGCCACGATCGCCGCCGAGCTGCGCGCGTACTTCGAGGGCAGCCGGACCGGCTTCTCCGTCGAATACGCGGCCGGCCGCGGCACCGACTTCCAGCGGCGCGTGTGGCGGGCACTGGAGGCCATCCCGTACGGCACCACGCTCAGCTACGGCGAGATCGCCGCACGGATCGGTGCCTCGCGCATGGCCGTGCGCTCGGTCGGCACGGCGATCGGCGCCAACCCGCTGCTGGTCGTGCGCCCCTGCCACCGTGTGATCGGCGCGAGCGGCGCACTGAGCGGCTACGCGGGGGGCCTGGAGCGCAAGCGACTGCTCCTCGACCTGGAGAACGGCCGCCGGGCGGCCTGAGAGGAGCGACGCCGTGGACGCCCTGATCCCGCGCCCCGCCAGGGAGATCGCCCCGGGCGCCTGGCACGTGCCGGACTGGCTCACCCCCGCGCAGCGGCGCGCGTTGGTGACGGCCTGCCGAGCCTGGGCCACCGGCCCCGTACCCATCCGTCACACCCGGCTTCCGCGCGGTGGCGTCATGTCCGTGCGGACCGTCTGCGTCGGCTGGCACTGGCAGCCGTACCGGTACACCCGCACCGCGGACGACGTGAACGGCCTGCGGGTCGCCGAGTTCCCGGACTGGATGGTCCGGCTGGGCCGCCGCGCCGTCCTCGCGGCCTACGGCGACGAGGCCCGCGCGCAGGAGTACACCCCGGACACCGCGCTGATCAACTTCTACGACGGCCAGGCCAGGATGGGCATGCACCAGGACAAGGACGAGCGGTCGCCCGCCCCGGTCGTCTCCCTGTCCATCGGAGACACCTGCGTCTTCCGCGTGGGGAACACCGAGACCCGCACCAGGCCCTACACCGACGTCGAACTCTGCTCGGGCGATCTGTTCGTCCTCGGAGGCCCCTCCCGCTTCGCCTACCACGGGGTGCCGAAGGTCCGGGAGGGCACCGGTGACCCGGACACCGGACTGGCCTCCGGACGGCTGAACATCACCATGCGGGTCACCGGGCTGGACCGGCCCGGAAAGTGACGGGGCGTCCGCCGCGCCCAGGCCCCCGGCGCGCACTCCCGCCTGCGGCGACGGCGTTGTCAGTGGCCGCCAGTAGGTTCAGTCGTGTTCCGCCGGTCCGGCGAGGACGACCCCTTAGTTGTGCATGGGAGATGGCGTGTTGTCCTATTGGGAGAGGTCGAGCACGGCACGGGTGATACCACCCGCGCGGCCGCGCAAGCTCGCCAAGGTTCCGTTCGTCGAGCTGGCCGACGGGCGTCTGCAGGGTGTGGTGTCCAGCGGATCGGACATCGGGCGGGTCTACGTCTCGTCCGTCGCCGCCGGGTCCTACGCCTTCGCCTGCAGCACCAACAACAACCGGCCCTGCGGCGGCGCGCGTGGATCGTTCTGCAACCACATCGGCGCCCTGATCAACGAGTCGGTCCTGCAGTACGGCGCGGACCGCGTGGTCCGGTACCTGAAGGCAGAGGTCCCGGAGGGTGAGGTGGACGGGGCGGTGCTCGCCTCCGCCATGCGGAGCACCCGTCCGGAAGCGGACACGACGAAGGCCGCCGCCTCCGTCTTCAGCCGCTTCCTGCGTCATCTCACCTACCTCGAACACGCCCCGGCGACCATGCCGTTGCCCGAGATGCAGTTCTTCCCGCCGACCAGGGCGGTGGCGTGATGCGCGCCGACCTGCTCGCCGGACCCTTCGACGGGCTGGACGAGGCCCTGGAGGCCGTCGACGCCTTCGACCGGGCGCTCGTCGCCGGCCTCCTGCGCCCCCAGCCCGCCGGCGCCGGCCCGGCACGGCTGGCGGACGCCGTCGTGGGGACACCGCTCGCGGCCCGGGTCGCGGAGGCCGCCGCGAAGGCGGCGGCCGGAGCCGCCGGCGAGGAGCACTTCCTGGCCCTGGCCGGCGCGCGCACCGCCCTCCTCGGCTCGGTCCACGACGCCCTGCTGGCCCGTGTGGAGGAGGCGGCCGGACGCTCCCACGGTACGGAGAGCGCGCCGCCGGCCGCACCGGGGGCCGCGGAGAACGTCCTCACAGCCGCCCGGGCGTGGCTCTCCGATCTGGCACGCTGCGGATGGCAGGGCCTCGACCACGAGGTGGTGTCCGGAGCCGCGGAGGTCGTCACCGCCATGCTTCCCGACCCGTCGCTGCGCCGCCTCGCGACCCTCCTCGACGGCTTCGCCGCCGAGCTCGCGGCGTCCTGTCCCGGTGCTTCGGCCGAGCGCTTCCCGGTGCGCCGCTGGGCCGACCTCTGGTCGCGCGGGATGCTCCTGACGGTGCCCGGCGCGGCCGGCGCCCCCGTCACGGGAACCGCCGACGGACGCCTGCTGCCCCTCGGCATCGACGTGCAGGAGCACGCGACCGCGGCCCAGGCGCAGGTGCACGCCGTGTTCGAACCCGCGGACGGCTCCGCGTCCCGGCTCGTGCGCGCGAGTGTGTCGGTGCCGAAACCCGACACGGTCGTCGGAGCCGGGATCTGGCAGCTGCTCCGCCCGCACATGTCGCTCCTCGCGGCTGCCGGCGAGGGCCGTTCGATGGACCTCACCGGTATGCCGGTCACCGCCGAGGGCGATCTCGTCTGGAGCGACGAGCACGCCCGTACCGGTGAGCCCGCCGAGGCGTTCGCCACCGCGCGCGTGGCCCTGCCCACCGCGGTCGCCCACGTGACCGCACCCCTGGACCGGCACCCCGCGAGGCTCGCCGTCCCCGTCTTCCTGGAGGGATACACCGCCTCGACGGACGACGACGGCGTCCTCACCTTCACCGTCGCCGGGCTCGAACTGCTCGTCGACACCGACCGCGTCCCGGCCGCCGGACCCCTCACACCCGAGGCCGTGGGCACCTCCGGGGCGTGCATCGCGCTGGTCCGCTGGGACGCCGGGGCGTTCCACGTGCAGCCGCTCGCCGTCGAGACCACCGTGCGCAGGAAGGTGACCGCGGTGCACGCGGGGGCGTGGGCCGGAGGGACGACCGACAAGGCCGGGGTCAGGGCCGAGAAGGCGGCCACCGACGCCGCGAAGGTGCTGAGTGAGCGCGCGGGAAGGCTGCTGCGGAAATGACCGGACAGCAGAGCCCCGGGACGACCGGGGAACCCT
>Ga0164306_10000529_pt1 | contig 15660 bp, 12 predicted proteins | sample Whisoiple_242_MG_FD_110213 | JGI IMG/M metagenome (GOLD analysis project Ga0164306, IMG submission 110213) | Soil microbial communities amended with fresh organic matter from upstate New York, USA - Whitman soil sample_242_MG | ecosystem: Environmental > Terrestrial > Soil > Unclassified >... | reverse complement strand
CTTTTACTGCTGGGCAGCGGCATGCGCACCTCGCCCACAAGGAGCAATCATGCGTGAGAAGGTAGTACTGGCATATTCCGGCGGACTTGATACCTCGATCATCATTCCCTGGCTCAAGGAAAACTACAACTGTGACGTGATCGCCATGATTGCCGACGTGGGCCAGGGCGAAGACATTGACGCAGTGGTGGAAAAGGCCCGCAAAACCGGCGCCGCGAAGGTAATCGTGAAAGATCTGCGGGATGAATTCCTGCGCGACTATGTCTTCCCCGCCCTGCGCGCCGGCGCCGAGTATGAGCACAAGTATCTTTTGGGAACGTCGCTGGCGCGGCCGGTGATCGCCAAGCATCAGGTAGAAGTTGCGCTCACGGAAAACGCTACCGCGCTGGCCCACGGCTGCACCGGCAAGGGCAATGACCAGGTCCGGTTTGAGCACGCTTTCCAGGCCCTGGCGCCAGACTTGAAAGTGATTGCGCCGTGGCGGGAATGGACACTGAAGTCCCGCGAAGACTGTCTGGACTACGCGGAAGCGCGCGGCATTTCCGTGACCGCCAGCCGCGAGAAGATTCACAGCCGCGATCGCAACATATGGCACCTGAGCCATGAAGGCGGCGAACTGGAAGATCCCGCCAACGCACCGTTCGAATCCACCTGGCAGCTCACGCGCTCGCCGCAGGAAGCGCCGGACCGTGAAGAGACTGTCACCATCGGTTTTGAGGCGGGAACGCCTGTCAGCGTGAATGGGCTCCGGCTTGACCCCTTGCCGCTGGTGGAGCTGCTGAATGAGATTGGCGGACGCAACGCGATTGGCCGCATCGATCTGGTGGAAAACCGTTTTGTCGGCATCAAGTCACGCGGCTGCTATGAGACGCCGGGCGGAACATTGCTGCTGACGGCGCATCGCGAACTGGAAGCGCTTTGCCTGGAGCGCGACCTCATGCACTTCAAGCAACTCATGGCGCTCAAGTACGCTGAGATCGTCTATTACGGCCTGTGGTTCACGCCATTGCGCGAAGCGTTGGATGCTTTCGTCGCCGAGACGCAGAAAGAAGTCAGCGGCACGGTGACGCTGAAGCTTTACAAAGGCAACGTCACCATTGGCGGGCGCGAGTCTGAGTATTCGCTCTACCGCACCGATCTCTCGTCGTTCACCATGAGCGAGAGCTATGACCAGAAAGATGCGGAGGGTTTCATCCGCATTCTGGGCCTGCCCGCAAGGTCGCGGGCGCGGCTCAGGCAGAAACAGGGCGCCCAGGACGCGCGGGTTTCGCGTGTCGGGGCGGAGGAGATCGCGAAGTGAAGATGTGGTCAGGCCGGTTCCGGCAGCCGCTGGACCCGCATTTCGAAGAGTGGCAAAGGTCGTTTCCCTTCGACCAGAAACTGCTGCGCTACGAACTTGCGGCCAGCCGCGCGCACGCGCAGGCGCTCAAAGCGGCGGGCATTGTCACGCCTGCGGAATTTGGGCTGATTGCCGCGGCGCTGGACGAGATCGGCAAGACCAGCGAGCAGCAGCCGGGGTATTTCGACGACCCGGAAGCTGAAGACGTGCATCACTTCGTGGAGAAAAAGCTGATTGCGCTCATCGGCGAAACCGGAAAGAAGCTGCATAGCGGGCGCAGCCGCAATGAACAGATTGCCACTGACCTGCGCCTGTTCGTGCGGGATTCCATAGACCACTTGCGCTCCGTGCTGGGCGATCTACTGGAAGCGCTATTGGACCGCGCCGCCGAATCGAAGTCCCTGGTCATGCCCGCTTATACACATTTGCAGCGGGCGGAGCCGGTGCTGACCTCGCACTGGCTGCTGGCTTATTTTGAGATGTTCTTCCGCGACGGCGAGCGGCTGCTGGATTGCCGTGAGCGCGCAAACGAATGCCCGTTGGGCTCGGGCGCGGTGACTGGAGCAACGCTGCCGCTCGATCGCGAGCTGGTAAGCCGGGCGCTGGGATTCACGCGTCCAACGGCCAACAGCATGGACGCAACCAGCGATCGCGACTTTGCGCTGGAGTTGGTCAACACGCTTTCTTTGCTGGGCGTTCATCTCAGCCGCTGGGCGGAGGAGTTCATTCTCTTTGCCACGCAGGAATATGCCTTCATTAGGCTTCCGGAGGCCTACTCCACCGGCAGCAGCGCCATGCCGCAAAAGCAGAACCCTGACGCGCTGGAATTGATCCGCGGAAAGTCGGCGCGGATGATCGGTAACCAGGTGGCGCTGCTCACCGCCATCAAAGGCCTGCCGATGGCTTACAACAAAGACATGCAGGAGACGCAGGAGCCGCTGTTTGAGGCCGTGGCCACAGCCGGTCATTGCCTGAAAGTTGCCGCGGGCTTTATGCGCAAGGTCAAGTTCAACCAGGAGCGGATGAAGTCGGCGTGCGAGTCCGGGTTCATGAACGCCATGGCTGCCGCCACATATCTGGCCAGGCGCGGTGTGCCGTTCCGCCAGGCACATGAGATCGTAGCCAAAGCAGTGCAAAAGTGCGTATTGCAGGATTGCGAACTGGAGCAGCTCACGCTCGAGGAGCTGCGTGAGTTCAGCCCGGCATTTGAAAACGACGTTTACGAGCAGCTCACGGTGGAAAACGTCCTGGCCTGCCACGATGTTCCCGGCGGGACGGCGGCGCATCGGGTGCAGCAGGCGCTTAAGGCAGCGCGGGAAAAGCTGGCTACCATGCAGGAGGCCCATGGTACGCACGCGTAACGCCATTCTGCCGGACGTTGAGCAGATTCACGCGATCATCCGGGCCTATTCCGGCAATGGCACGCTACTGCCGCGACCGCTGGCGGAGCTGCGTGAGAACGTGCGTGACTTCGTAGTGGCGGAAGAAGATGGAAAGATCGTGGGATGCGGCGCATTGCATCTTTACGGCATGCACCTGGCTGAAATTCGCTCGATTGCCGTAACGCCTTCTACCAAAGGTCTGGGCGCCGGCCGTAAGCTGGTGGAGGCATTGCTCAAAGAGGCTGAGCGGCACAGAGTGACTTGCGTCTGCCTGTTTACGCGGATCCCGGATTTTTTTGCTCACATGGGATTCAGCCTGGCGAAACGCGACGACCTTCCCGACAAAATTTACAAAGATTGCCTGCAGTGCCCCGCGTTCAATGCGTGCGATGAGATCGCAATGTACCGCGGCGAAATTCCCAAACACAGCGGAGTGCGCGACTTGCAGATACCAAAACCGCTGGTTAAGCTGACCGTGTGAGCACGAACCCGCCCGAGGGATTTATTTTTTCCGCCTGCACCGCCGGCATCAAAGCCAGCGGCAAGCCCGATTTAGCCTTGGCCCTGGCTCCAGACGGCGCTGCCGCGGCAGCCATGTTTACCCGCAACCAGATCGTTGCCGCGCCGGTGACAGTTGGACGCGAGCATCTGCGCCGCGGACAAGGGCTGATGCGGGCCCTGATCGTGAACGCCGGCAATGCCAACTGCGCCACGGGCAAACAAGGATTGAGGGCCGCCACCAGCGTGTGCATAGGAGTGGCAAAACAGCTTCAGGTCAGCCCGCACCGGGTGTTCCCATCTTCCACGGGGATCATCGGCGTGCAGCTGCCGGTGGAGAAAATTCATGCCGCAATTCCCGCGCTGGTAAATTCGGCGGCGCCGGGCCCGGGCGCGTTCGATCTGTTCGCCCATGCAATCCTTACCACTGACACGCACAAAAAAGTTGCGGCCCAGTCGATAACCTTCAATCAAACTCAGGTGATTCTGGCGGGAGTGGCCAAGGGCGCGGGCATGATCCATCCCAACATGGCAACCATGCTGGTCTACCTGTTTACCGATGTAGCGGCCAGCCCGCGCGAACTGCAAACCTGCCTGAAGGAAGCGGCTGACCAGAGCTTCAATAATATCTCCATTGACGGCGACACCTCAACGAACGACACCGCGCTGCTGCTGGCCAGCGGCAAGAGCGGCGTGCAATTCAAATCTGTGCGCAATGAATTCCGGGCGGCACTGACAAAAGTCTGCCGCTCGCTGGCCGCACAAATCGTGGCCGATGGCGAAGGGGTAAAGCACGTGGTGCGGCTGAACATCGAACAGGCGCGATCGCGGAGTGAGGCGCGCCAAATCGGCCGCGCCATCGCCAACTCACCCCTAGTAAAGACAGCATGGGCCGGCGCTGATCCGAACTGGGGACGCATCCTGTCTGCCATCGGGAGTTCCGAAGTCAAAATCAATCCCGAGCGAATTAATATCTATCTGGGCGAGCAGCAGATCTGCCGCCACGGCGCGGCCTGCCCTTTCGACCATGATAAGGCGCACGCATATATGTCGGAACCGGTGTATGAGATCCGTATTGCGCTGGGCGCCGGCAACGCGACGTTGGAGTTTCTTTCCTGCGACCTGACGGCGGAGTACGTACGGATCAATGCGGATTACTCGACATAGCATTCAGCAGTCAGCACTCAGCATTCAGCCAACAACAGGTCAGCCGCGGATGAATACGACAAATGCAGATAAAGAGAATAAGCCGCGAATCAAGGCGAAAGACGTGAGCCATACTCAGGTTTCGATTTGAGTTATTCGCAAAATTCGCGGCTTGCTTCCTTTTTGATCTGCGTCCATCAGCGGAAATCTGCGGCGATGTTCTTTGGCTGAATGCTGAATGCTGAGTGCTGACTGCTGATTGCGCTGTTTGCCGCGCTTTGCCGCTTTGCGTACTGTGGGCTGAATCGGTATTTTAGAGACAGATGCCACAGACCTTAGCCGAATATCCGCAGATGCACCTGGCGCGCACGAGCGAGATCGCGTACGTCAATCGTCGCGGCTTTCGCACGCTGCGATGGACGTACCGCCAGCTTGCGGAAATGGCATTTCGCTTTGCCCGCGAACTGGAGGCCAGGGGCATTGGCAAGGGCGATCGCGTCTTATTGTGGGGCGATAACTGCGCGGAATGGGTTGGCGCGTTCTTTGGCTGCATGCTGCGCGGGGCCGTTGCCGTTCCCATGGACCGCATTGCCGCGCCAGACTTCGCCCAGCGCGTAATGTCTGACGTGGATGCAAAGCTGGTCGTCTGCTCAAGCGCTCTTACTCCGCACGCAGGCACTCGCCCGTCGATGGAGCTGGAGAACTTGGTTGAGCTGCTTCAGCAACACTCTGCCGATGCATACAAGCCGGCCGAGTTCAGCCGCGATGATACGGCGCAAATCGTTTTTACCTCCGGGACCACGGCAGAACCGCGAGGCGTGGTGCTGACGCATGGCAACATCCTGGCCAGCGTTGATCCCATTGAGCGCGAGTTCCCCAAGTATCGGAAATCAGAATGGCTGTTCCATCCCATACGCTTTCTGGAGCTTCTGCCGCTCAGCCATGTGTTTGGGCAATTCATGGGGATGTTCATCCCCACGCTGCTCGGCGGCACGGTGCACTTCCAGGACAGCTTCAAGCCTACCGACATCATCACGGCCATCAAGAGCGAGCGGATTTCCGTGCTGGTGGCGGTTCCGCGCGTGGTGGAATCGCTGAAGAACAAGCTGCGCGATGATCTGGGCGCGTTCATCGAAAAGAACTGGGACCGAGCGGAAAAAGAGCACTTTCTGAAACGCTGGTGGCGGTTCCGCAAAATCCGTCGACGGTTTGGCTGGAAGTTCTGGGCGATTATTTCCGGCGGCGCCGCGCTCGATCAGAACACTGAAGAGTTCTGGCGGCGGCTTGGCTATGTTGTGGTGCAAGGCTACGGGCTTACGGAAACCAGCTCTTTGATCAGCCTGAATCATCCTTTCAAAGTGGGACGCAGATCGATTGGCAAGGTCCTGCCGGGCCGTGAGATGAAGCTTGACCCGGAGACCGGTGAAATCCTGGTACGCGGAGAGAATGTGGCGCGGCAGTATTGGCAGGGCAAAGGATTACGGCCGGTAACGGGTGAAGAAGGCTGGTTCCGCACCGGCGACCTGGGCGCCATGGATGAAGAAGGCAATCTTTACTTCAAGGGCCGCAGCAAGAGCGTGATCGTGACGCCGGCGGGGCTAAAGGTTTATCCGGAAGACCTGGAGCAGGCCCTGCGCAAACAGCCGCAGGTGCGCGACGTTGTGGTGGTTGGCGTGGCGAAGGGCGGAAATGCCGAAGCATGCGCCGTGCTGCTGCTCAACAATGGAGATTCCGGCAGCGCTGCAGTAGCGAATGCCAACCAGTCGCTGGCGGACTTCCAGAAAATCCGGCGATGGTTTGTCTGGCCGGACGACGATTTTCCCCGCACATCGACCCAGAAGCCCAGGCTGGAGCTGATTCGACGCGCGGCGGAAGATCAAGCGAACGGCAGCGGCGCAGATCCCACCCGTTCGCAAAGAACGCGCAAGGATGGGGCACCCGCCGGCAGCCGCGCTGTAGACGGGACGCTGGAGGAACTTGTGAGCAATATTGCGGGCCGTCACGTTGAACTCAAGCCGGGGGCCCACCTGGAAAATGATTTGAACCTGAGTTCACTGGACCGGGTGGAGTTGATGGCGGCAATTGAAAATCGCTACCAGGTTGATTTAGGCGATCGCGAATTTTCCAAACTAAATACAGTGGCAGACCTGGAGAGCCTGCTGAAGAAATCCGCGCCGGAAGCAAAGAAGAGCGACTATCCCTATTCGCGCTGGCCGCAGAATTGGCTGGTGCGATGGATCCGCGTGCTGGTCTACCACGCCGTCACGCTGCCTTACATTATGGTGATGGCGCGGCCCAAGGTGACAGGGCGTGAGCGACTGAAGGATTTTCGCGGACCGGCGCTGATCATCTCCAACCACATTGCGCAGATCGACATAGGATTTCTGATGGCGGCGCTGCCCATGCGCCTGCGCAACCGGCTGGGTGTGGCCATGCAGGGTGAAAAATTGCGGGCCATGCGCTACCCGCCCAAGAACTGGTTTGTTGTGAAGCGCTGGTGGGAACAATTGCAGTATGCGCTGACCGCGGCGTTCTTCAACGTGTTCTCGCTGCCGCAGCGGTCAAAGTATCGTGAGAGCTTCCGCTTTGCCGGCGAGCTGGCCGATCGCGGCTATAGCGTGGTGATCTTCCCTGAGGGCCGGCGCACCGAGACCGGCGAGATGTCGCCTTTTCGCAGCGGGATTGGCTTGCTGGCAACACAGCTCAACCTGCCGATTATTCCCATGCGAATAGATGGGCTGTTCCCGTTCAAGATCGCCAAAAAGCATTACGCGCCGCCGCACGCAGTGCAGGTGAGGATTGGCGAGCCGGTGCGGTTCGAGCCAACGGCCGATCCCGAAGAAATCGCCAAAGAGTTGCAAAGGATCGTGGCGGGGCTGTAGTTGGCTGGGCAGAAGAAAACCTTACCGCGGATAAACGCGGATTGTCGCGGATTTGGACGACGAAACCTTCACCACACATTGACCCGGATGACACTGATCAGGACGGATTACCGGCATTCATGGTTTGTTTTAAACTGAAAGCTGGCAAAGACCTGGTTATGGTTTCTCAACAAGCCCTATAAATAAAATAGAAGCCGCGAGGCCGGCTTGCGCGCCGAGCGGCATGTAACAAGCGCAGCAAAACTTCCGGACCACGAAGCACATAAGCGGTTTGGAGCGGGAGCGACAAAGCAATGATTCATACCGGCCGCCATTTTCTTCAGATCCCCGGACCAACCAACGTTCCTGACCGCGTACTGCGCGCCATGGACCGCCCTGTTATCGACCATCGCGGGCTGGAATTTGCTCACCTGGGCGCCGAGGTGCTTGAAGGCGTGAAGTCCATCTTCAAGACGCAAAGCCCTGTGGTGATCTATCCCGCGTCCGGGTCAGGTGCGTGGGAGGCGGCGATTGTGAACACTTTGTCACCCGGCGACCGCGTATTGATGTTTGAGACCGGACACTTCTCCAACCTGTGGAGGGACATTGCCGTCCGGCATGGGCTGATGGTTGATTACGTACCGGGAAACTGGCGGCGGGGCGCGCAGCCGGCAGACGCCGAACAGCGTTTGGTCGAAGACATCCCGCACGACATCAAGGCCGTGATGGTTGTGCACAATGAAACTTCAACAGGTGTCGCCAGCCGTATTTCCGAGATTCGCCGCGCCATGGACCGCGCGCAGCATCCCGCGCTGCTGATGGTGGATACCATCTCATCGCTGGGATCGATGGACTACCGGCATGACGAGTGGGGCGTGGATGTGACGGTAGGCGGGTCGCAAAAAGGATTGATGCTTCCGCCGGGACTGAGCTTCAATGCGATTTCTGAAAAGGCGCTGGCGGCCAGCAAGTCGGCAAAGATGGCGCGCTATTACTGGGACTGGCAGGAAATGCTCAAACCGAACCGGTCAGGATTCTTCCCGTACACGCCCGCAACCAACCTTTTATGGGGACTGCGCGAAGCTTTGGCCATGTTGCATGAAGAAGGCCTGGAGAACGTCTTTCGCCGGCATGACCGGCACGCCGAAGCCACGCGCGCCGCGGTGGAAGCCTGGGGGCTGGAAGTGTGGTGCGAAGAGCCAAGAGAATATTCCAGTTCGCTCACGGCCGTACTGATGCCAATGGGGCATGATGCCGACAAGCTGCGAGAAATCATTGTTGAAGCGTTTGACATGTCGCTGGGCACCGGATTGGCCAAGCTGGGAGGCAAGGTCTTTCGCATCGGCCACCTGGGACATTTCAACGATCTGATGCTGGCAGGGACGCTGAGCGGCGTGGAAATGGGGCTGAAGCTGGCAGGGGTCCCGCACAAGGCTGGAGGCATGAACGCGGCGTTAGACCGCCTGGCGCTGAGCCATCAGCAGGCCGCTGGTTCTGTGCCGGTGCCGGCGCCGGCGAGCGCTGTGCGCTGAAGCGGCGGCAGCGGGCAATCAGCGCTTGTCGTCCTTCAGGTTGCGAAACCCGGCGCGGTGCTCGCGGATAAGGCGTTCAATCCGCGATTGCAACAGCGTCACCGAGTCGAACAAAGTCTGGATGCCGCCGGTTTCCCAGGTCACGTCTTCGTGCTCCAGGTCCAGGGAGAGGTCGCGCATCATCTGGGCGAAGCGGCGGATCCTTTCCGCAGCCAGAAAAGTGGCCAGCAGTTCTTTGCGTCCAGGCTGTGCATTGTGCAGCTCGCTGGCGGTCCATGAAGTCATGCGGATTTCATCGAGCGCAGTGCGGAACTCCTGCAAGGCTGAGGCGTCTGAAATGGCGCCCGATTTCAGGTCCCGCTCGAGAAGACGCAGTTCGGCCGTGAGGGTGCGCAGCCGGGAAGCGAGTTGGAACCCCTTGTCAGCCATTTTGGTCGCATCTATTTTGATGCTTTTGAGCTCTGGAAAGACCGATTTTTCGGCGCGAAGATGGCCACAGCGCGTATTTCACATGGCCGAGACAGCATTGTCCTTCGGTAACCCGCTGAGGGCGCGAGCTGCTTGCAGGAGCATCTATAAAATTTAAAACGCTATTTGGCTTTGCGCTTGCCCGCTGCGGCAACGGTCTTCCGCGGCGGTTTGGCGGAGCGCACCGCTTTCGCTTTGGCTGCGCGAGGTGAAGCAGCAGGCTCCGGAGCGGATTGGCCAAGGGCGGCCAGCGGCGGCAGCTTTTGCTTGAGTTTGAGGACGGGTTCAAACAGGTCCCACAGTTTTTCCACGCGCTGCAATACCTTGTCAGAGGTAAACACCAGCAGCCCGGGATCATTCTTTTTTGAACAATTTTCAACTTCCTCCCACGTGACCGGTGTGGAAACCGTTGGCTGGTCCTTGGCGCGCAGCGAATAGACGTTGACGGTGGTCTTGTGATCGTCGTTCTGGCTCCAGTCGACGAAGACCTTGTTCACGCGCAGGGATTTCTTCATGTCCGAAACAACCAGGCCGGAATGGCGCTCTTCCAGAAAGCGTGCAATGGCCCGGGCAAAAGGCTTGGTCTGCTCGTAAGTGACTGCCGTGTTCAGGGGAACATAAACCTGAAGGCCCTTTGACCCGGAAGTTTTGGGAAAAGCCTGAAGGTCAAACTGGGCGAAGATTTCACGCACCCACAAAGCGACCTGGCAGCATTGCACGATGGTGGCGGGAGGCCCGGGATCAAGATCGAAGGCGATAACGGTTGGGCGCTGCGTTTCCGGCGCGCGCGCAAGCGAGGTATGAAGTTCAAGGTCAGCGAGATTGCCCAGCCAGACCAGCGTGGGCAGATCGGCGGCCACGCAGTAGTCCATGAAACGATTATTGCCTTCGCTCCAGACGCTGGCGGTCTTCATCCATGGCGGCCGGTAGCTGGGACAATTTTTTTCGTAGAAGTACATTCCGTCCACGCCATTGGGATAACGCTTGAGCGTGAGCGGCCGTTCGGCAAGATGGGGCAGAAGCACGGGCGCAATGCGCACGTAGTAATCGATTACCTGGCCCTTGGTGAAACCCGCCTTGGGATAGAGGACTTTTTCCAGCTTCGATAGCTTGATCTGGCGGCCCTCGACCTCAATGACAGATTCCGGCTGCTTCTTTGCCATGGGAACTCCTATACCCCTGCATATTAGATGCGATGACCGAAGAATTGCATTCCATGCCGTTAACTCCAGAGGTGCATTTTTCAGGGGTTGTTCCACAACGTGAAATCGCGATCAGCCATCTAATCCGTGATGCCTGACGACCAGGACAAGGCGCTGCCGGTAAGCTCGTCAAAACCGCCGGCTTTTTGTAAGCAGCAGGAATCGCTGTTTCGCGAGGTGATTGGGCTGCTGGAGCGGAACCACGTGCCATTTGTGATTTCCGGCGCATTTGCCCTGCATGAGCATACGGGGATCTGGCGCGACACCAAGGACCTGGACCTGTTCCTGCCGGCGCAGGAGGTGGGGCGGGCGCTGCGGTTGCTGGAAAAAGACGGCTTTGCCACCGAGGTGCTCGATCCGGTGTGGCTGGCCAAGGCGCGGCGCGATGGATTTTTCGTCGACCTGATTACGGGGATGAGCAACGCGGTAATCCGCGTGGATTATTCGTGGATCCGGCATGCCAGCAGGGCAGAGGTGTTTGGCATGTCAGTGCGCGTGCTGGCGCCGGAGGAGTTGATCGCTTCCAAAATTTTTGTCACGCGGCGCGAACGCTTTGACGGAGCGGACATCTGCCACGTGATTTACGGGACGCGCGGCAAATTTGACTGGCAGCGCCTGCTGAGCCTGATCGGCGACCACTGGGAAATGCTGTTCTGGTGCCTGGTGCTCTACCATTATGTTTATCCGGCGAATTCCGACTACGTGCCGGCGGAAATCTGGACAGAGATGGCCAAGCGCTTCAGCGTCGAGCTGGCCCATCCGAACAAGGGCGCGAATTTCCGCGGCAGCCTGATCGACGACAAGATGTTTGCCATCGACGTGGCGGAATGGGGCAAGCGAGACATTCTGGAAGAATACCGCGACAAGGCCGAGGTGATCCGGCAGGAGACGGAAGAGGCGGCTTAGGAGCCGCCTGTATCTCAGCTTTTTCCAACCCATGAGAATTGCAGCGACAGCCGATTTGCACTTCACGCCGCAGAGCTATGACCGCATCCGCGAGCCGCTGGCCCGGGTGCGCGACGAAGCCGACGTGCTGGTGATTGCCGGCGACCTGACCAACTACGGCAAGCCGGAAGAGATGCATTCCCTGTTGAACGGACTGGTCCGGTTGCGCATTCCCATTGTGGCCGTACTTGGCAACCACGACTACGAAAGCGGCCAGGAAACCGAACTGATCAAGATGATGACCACCGAAGGCATCAAGGTGCTGGACGGGAGCAGCTACGAGCGCGACGGAGTGGGGTTCGCCGGCGCCAAAGGCTTTCCCGGAGGCTTTGGCCGCGGCATGCTGACGGCTTTCGGAGAAAAAGAAATCAAGGCGTTTGTGCAGGCGGGACTGGATGAGACGCTAAAACTGGAGCGCGCGCTCACCATGCTGCGGACGCCAAAAATCGTGATCGTGACCCACTACGCACCGATCTGCGAAACCGTGGAGGGAGAACGCCCGGAGATTTTCCCCTATCTGGGCAGCTCGCGACTGGCAGAGGTGATTGACCGGCACCAGGCGGTGGTCGCGTTCCACGGCCACGCGCACCACGGAAAACCGGAAGGCAAAACGATTGGCGGGATACCGGTGCATAATGTCGCGCTGTCGGTATTGATGGCGCAGAACCCGCCGTGCCCGTATCGAGTCATAGAGGTTTAGCTTTCGCCGCAGATTTGCGCAGATGGCCGCAGATCAAACATTGCCAAATGCTAGAAATGCCAAAATTGCCAAAGATCGCCGAACTTTTAATCTCAAGACTTGTGCGATGCGGAAATGCAGGAAGCGATGCAGAAGCTATCGATCCGGCAACTTAATCTGCGCTCATCAGCGTGATCTGCGGCAAACCCGCCTCTGCTACTATTATTCCGAGTGAAATCCACTGGATCCAATGTAGTGCGCATCGAAGCGGAGGCGCTGCGAGAGCTGGCTGACCGCATCGACGGGCCGATGGCCAAGGATTTTGTGCAGGCGGTGGAATGTCTGCACTCCTGCGGCGGCCGCGTTGTGGTCACGGGAATGGGCAAGAGCGGGATCATCGCGCGCAAGATCGCGGCCACGCTCAGTTCCACCGGCACTCCGGCGCTTTACCTGCATCCCGCGGAGGCCGTCCACGGCGACCTGGGAATGGTGGTGCGGGGCGACGTGGTGCTGGCGCTCTCTTCCAGCGGCGAGACGGAAGAGATCCTGCAACTGCTGGTAACGATCCGGCGGATCGGCAGCAAACTGATCACGATTACCGGAGACAAACTATATCCGCCGAATTCGCATAAGCCGGCTTCAGGCAAAAAATCTACGCTGGCCCAGGCCGCGGACATTGCGCTGGATTGCTCGATTGACCAGGAAGCGTGTTCGCTGGGGCTGGCGCCCACAGCGTCGACCACGGCAATGCTGGCCCTGGGCGATGCGCTGGCCGTGGCGCTTTCAGAAAAGCGTGGATTCAAAGAAGAAGATTTCGCGCATCTGCATCCCGGCGGCAAGCTGGGCAAGAAACTGGCACGGGTTTCGCAGTTAATGCACAGCGGCGATTCCGTTCCGCGCGTCGCGCGAACCACCAAGATGGCGGACGTGATTTACGAGATGTCGCGCAAGGGGCTGGGCATCACCACCGTGGTGGAGAACAACAAGCTGCTGGGCGTGATCAGCGATGGCGATCTGCGGCGGTTGCTGGAAAAGCGCAAAGACGTGCTCAACATGACGGCCGGAGAATGCGTGACAACGGACCCAAAGACGATCCGGCCTGAGGAATTCGCCATGACCGCGCTGAACATCATGGAGCAGAAGAAAATCACGTCGCTGGTGGTGACTAAAGCAGACGGCACCGTGGAAGGGATTATTCATCTGCATGATCTGTGGGGAACGCAGATGGTGTGAAAACAGCTTCTGGCTACTAGCTCGTGGCTTTTAGCTTTGTTTGGCAGATTCAGGCGAACTTGGCTAAAGGCAAAGAAAACAGCTCTTAGCCATTAGCTCTTGGCCTTTAGCTTGTTTCGTGGTGATCAGCGCCCAGGTTAAAAGCCACAATGCGCAAGGAAGACGATTTCGGACAATGCCAATGTGTGAGGAAAGCAAATAGCAATTGGCCAACGCCGCTCGGCTTTCAAAAGGAGGGGAGATGCTTCTTGTTATCGGAATCGTTTTGGTTTTGATGATTTTCTATACCGCGTGGTTGGAACAGCGGATTCGTACACTGGAACGACGCTGGGACGAATCTCTTGACCAACAAACCCAATACGGACTTTCGTCGCAGGGATCGCGCGAACCAAGATAAAGAGAGCGACTTTTCATGTTTCCTCAATTCAATCAGTTTGAATTCGTCCTGGTTGCAGCTGGAAAACTCAGACTGGAGACCAATGGCTGAAGCTCTTCATCGCGCCAAGAAAATAAAGGTAATCCTCTTCGACGTTGACGGAGTGCTTACCGACGGCTCCATCTGGCTGTTCCCTGCTCCGGTGGCGGGGCCGCGCAGCACGGACGCGCACGCGCAAAAGCATGCTGACCTGCCGGGGTTCGGCATTATCAGCCAGAACATGATCGAGGCCAAGGGCTTCAACGCGCATGACGGCACGGCGATTTCGCTGGCGCGACTGGGCGGTCTGAAGACGGGCATGATCACGAAGCGAATTTCAGAGACCGTGGCTTTGCGGGCGCGGGACCTGAAGATCGATTTCCTGCACCAGGGCGCGCAGAACAAGTCAGACATTCTGGACAAGATCCTGGCCGAGAGCGGCTTTACTGAGGAGCAGATCGCTTATGTGGGCGACGACGTGATTGACCTGCCGATTATGCGGCGCTGCGGGCTGGCGATTGCCGTGGCGAACGCGCGTCCGCAGGTGAAGGCGATGGCGCATCATGAAACGCCCTCCAGCGGCGGCCACGGCGCAGCCCGCGACGCGGTGGAATACATTCTTGAAGCTCAGGGTACGCTGGAGAAGGTGATTGACGCGTATATACATGCGAGGACGTCAATCAAATAATCGCCGTGATCGCGCGTGATCGGAAACCCTAAAACCTTACCGCGGATGATCGCGGATCAGGTAAAGGCCGGAATTCACCGCGGAGGCGCGGAGACGCGGAGAAAAACACGGCTCTGGAAAACCTTTAACCACAAAGGACACGAAGGAACACAAAGAAAGGGCGAGGCCGACCACGCGCCGAGCCCGCTGCAGCAGGCGCAGAAATAATCTTTGGGTGGGCGATGGTCTATGGCGGTGTGGAGCGCAGCGACAGGAATACAGGAAAAACCTTTAACCACAAAGGACACGAAGGAACACAAAGGAAGGGCGAGGCCGACCACGCGCCGAGCGGCTTTTCTTTCTGTCGCGATGCTCCAACCCGCTTGAGAGCACGGACGGAATCAGATTAGTTCAGCTCACGAGACGAGCGGCTCGGCACACTAGTTGGCCGAGCCGCTTGCAAAAAGCGCAGCAGATTACTTAAATCGAAATGGTCTATGGCGGTGTGGGGCGCAGCGACAGGAATAAAAGACGCGGCAAAAAAACAAATGACCCACCGGTTTCCCTGCCAAGACGCTTGCGCGTCAGAACCGGTGGATCAGTTTTTTAGCTGCCAGGTACTGCAGCTACTTACATTAGAAGCAGCATCTCGGAAAAGGTTGTATTGGGCAGGTCGGGACCAGGGCATGGAAGATCGGGTCACCCGGACCAAGTCATCGCAGGCGAGGGCGCCTGCGCTCCACATTTCCCTACGCAAAGCCGGTTCCCGGTCGGAAAGGCCGGGGCCGCCGCCATAGCTGATCAACTCACATCATGATTCAGTTATTGCCTGAGGGCGGCGGCTTGAGCGAACGCACGAACGATACGAACTCAGGGTTTTTGCGCAGGCCGGCAAACTCATTGTCATGGAGCGCGCCCTTGATGGGGTAGCCTTCCTCATTGGCCTTGCTCAGGTAAAAGCGGCAATGATCGAAATCACCGTGCTGGCCGTACATCTGGGCCATGACGTAATGAAAGTGCCCAAGATCGTTGGACCCGACCAGCCGGATGGAGATGGCGGCAGCGGCGGACTGACGCTGAAAGATGTCAGGGTCAATCTCAATGGCACGCTGGTATTCCCTGGCGGCGCGGTCAAAATCTTTTTGCGAGAAATATGCTCCGCCCAGGTTGCTGTGGAAGCTGGCGCTCCCTTCGTTGAGCTTGATGGCCTTTTTGTATTCCTTGATGGCCGCGCCATAGTGCCGCGAGTTGTAATAAAGCGCGCCCAGATTGTTATAGGCTTCAGCGTAGTCT
>Ga0164306_10000528_pt1 | contig 15685 bp, 5 predicted proteins | sample Whisoiple_242_MG_FD_110213 | JGI IMG/M metagenome (GOLD analysis project Ga0164306, IMG submission 110213) | Soil microbial communities amended with fresh organic matter from upstate New York, USA - Whitman soil sample_242_MG | ecosystem: Environmental > Terrestrial > Soil > Unclassified >... | reverse complement strand
TGAAACCGTATGGGCAAAGGAGGTATCCTCGGGATCCTTCGACGCGCGCTCGTCCCGCAAGCGGGACTCACACTTGCTCAGGAAGACAGAAGGAGAGATTGTCGTTACCCTCTAACTGAGACACTACCGTAATCTGCGCGTCAATGAAATACGATGCAACCATGCTCCTTTAGAAATCCATGGCTCGCGTTTTAGAGTTGTGATATAGAAATTGCGCATGATCTGCCCTAACTGCGGTAAAGAGAACGCCAGCCCTTTCGGTTACTGCGCTTTTTGTCAAAAACCACTGAGCACCGTGGGCGGAGCCGCCGCGATGCCCGGCCTGGCAGCGCCAGAAGCGCAAGGGCCAAAAACAATGAGCGTCGCGGCAAGGATCTTTTTGGCGCTCACCATCCTTTTGGTGTTGCTGGTCGGGATATTTAAACCCGTAGATCCGGGCAGCGAGGGTTTCGAAGCAGGCCAGTATTTCGCAAGGCTGCTGGCGCTGCTTGGCCTGCCTGCGCTGGTCGCCTTTCTGGTGGCCGGACGGGAGAAGGCGCGCCATCCCAACCGGTTTGTCCTGGTGTATTGCATAATTTCCGGTGTCTTCATTCTGGGCAGCGCCGGCAGCATGCTGAGCTTTGAAACTCCGCAGCAGCGCTTTACCAGGTTGGTGCGTGAAGCGGCGGGTATACAACCAGTCAGTCACAAAGGGTTTCCCAGCCAGCGCAGGTTTGACGATGCCGTGCGTGAACAATACGGAAAACTGCTGCAGGAGAACCGTGATTACATGGCGCGAGTAAAGGGGCTCGACAACAGCAGGGTGAAAGAAGTGAATACCGCGGCGGCATTCGCCTCGAAGGCAGCCGCCCAGCCGGGCCTTGACCAGCTGCACGCGCTCTACAACGCAGATGCCGCTCATGAGCAGGAAGTCCAAAAGATTTTCAGCGGGCTGCGGCATGTTTTTGACAACGCGAGCTCGCAGGGCGAACGCGACGCGATGCTCAAGGGATTTGACGAGTCCGTGGCGCAGCAAAACGCTCGCCGCCAGCAGGCGCTCGCCATGGAGAAAGCATGGGTGGACGCCGTGGACGATGAACACGCCTACGCTGCCGCCCATCGCCAGAGTATTCGCATGGTAGAGGGCGCCCTGCTGGTCTACGATCCGGTGGTCCGCAGCGAGCTCAACGGCAAGATCCAGTTTCAGGAACAAAAGCGCAAGGCCTTTCTAAAAAGCCAGGAGGATTTCAAGAGGGCGCAGGCCGAATCGCTCAACAAGATGGGCATCTCCAGCAAGGACCTGGGGGTGAAATAGTAGTGCGTTCTAATCCGTGATCATCCGCGGTAGGGTTCTTGCCCTTTCCGATCTCGGCGCTCATGTGCGATATCGGCGATCCTGGGATGCCAGTTGCATTCCTGCCAATAGAAATCCGACGTTTTGCGCAGCAGTTCCGATTTGGAACAGAGCAGCTGGTTATTACTAAAGCAAAGTACATCCTAGTTATAGATTACTACCTCTTATCTACCGTTCCCCAGCTGATGCTATCGCATCAGACTAACCTTTTGTAGTTCAAACAGAAGATTTGAGAACTCTTATCTCAAGTCCTGGGGGGCCCCTTTTATGTCTCAGCGGTGTAAGTTGAAGTTTAGCCTGTTCGTGTTACTAGCCATATGCTCAGTTGCTCACGCTCAAACTAGCGTTGGACTAGGTGGTGGTGGTTCCATCTATGCGCCTGCGGTGGCGCCTTATAACTCCAATGTTATGTTTGTCTCCTGCGATATGACGGGACTTTATCGCAGCATGGACGGTGGCCAGCACTGGACCATGATGGACGAACGAGCGGTGCAGGGAAGCACCAGTTTCAGCGTCGCATTCGATCCGACGACGCAAGGCCACATCATTGGATACCATCCCTCGCTGGGCATGAGGGAATCATTTGATACAGGTAATACCTGGAGCGCATTTTCGCCGGGCAGTCCCGGTTCCATCACTGCCGCTGCCTTTTCTACCGACAGCCCCAGCAAGCTCGTGATCGGCACTTCGAGCGGTGTCTATGTTCTGCAAAATGGCGCATGGCAAGCAGGCCCCGCCGGCAACGTGCTCAGAATCATCTTTGTTACCGACCCTTCAACCGGACACCAGGTAGCATATGCCGCGACCAGCGGAGCCATTTATCAACTCAGCTCCACTGGCACGTGGAATACATTTTCTTCAGGACTGCCGATTGGCGGATCAGAACAAGTTACCGACATCGCGGGTGGAGCGGACGCAACTCACTTTGCTTTGTATGCCACGATCTCGACTGCATCCGGCCAGCTTGCAACTTCAGGCGGAGTGTATCGTTACGCCTCCAACAATCCAACATGGACTCGCCAGGTAAGCGGGCTCAACGGCGGCAATGGAACAATAACAAGAGATCCGGACTGCGATACCGGCACCGATCCGCAGTATCAGTTCCTGGGCGTGGCCGCTGCACAGCCGGACTCGGCTTATGTGACTGCCATTAACACGACCTGCAAGGATTATGTCTACAAAGGAACGCTCAGCAGCGGATCCATGAGTTGGTCGCCGGTTTACGATGGCTTCCAGAACCACACTACTAACAACCTTACTCCGGGTTGGATTGAGATGCAGCCTCCGTGGGGACTTGGTTGGGGATTCGGCGGAGGCGCGCATGGTTTCGCAATCGCGCCTGGCGACTTCAACACAGCGGTGTATGTGAATGAAGCGGCCGTCCACATCACTACCAATGGCGCCGCGCAGTGGGTGGCGAGATACACAAGCCTGACCACTGGAACGCCCGGCACGAGTTCCGCCCGCTGGCAGACCACCGGCCTGGATGTAACAACAAGCTGGTACTACTATGCTCATCCGGACCCCAACAAGGCGAGTATTCATTTCATCGCAAATACCGATATGGCCCTCTCACGCAGCGTTGACAGCGGCAGCACGTGGGTGCCAATTTTCCAGGGCGGAGGCTCTTCCTGGAACACTTTCTACCAGCTTGCCTTTGAATATCCCGCTGGGTCAAGGATATGGGCCGGCGTCTCCGGTCATCATGACATTCCGCAGGAAACCCAGCTCAACGACAACAGCACGCCTATAGGAAATGGCACGGTGCTGGTTAGCACCGATGACGGCGCAACCTGGAACTCCGTGGTCACTTCCGGATTGCCCAATGGCCCCGTGGATTCCATCATCTATCGCTCCGGGACGCTCTACGCCTCAGTGTGGGGAAGCGGCGTCTATAGCAGCGCGGACGGTGGTTCCACCTGGACGCAAGTTGGCTCATCAGCATCTTTCACCAACAAGCATGTTTACCAGCTTCGTTTCGACGCGAACGGCTCCCTGTACGTGGTAGTCGCCGCCAATAACACAGGGGCCTTTGTGCAGGGCGGGTTGTACAAGCTGGTGAGCGGATCATGGCAGAAACTTTCTTCAGGACTTGAAACGCTGCTTGCTGGACGCGGCGCCAGCCTGGCTCCCTATGATTTCCTGATAGATCCAACAAATTCCGACCTGATCTATCTATGTGCCGGAGATGTTCCACACAGCAACGGAGGGTTCGGCGTTTACAAGTACAGCCTGTCTGCAAACACGTGGACTGATATGGGATTGCAGAACACGATTGGCGTGGCCGACTCGCAGGTGGCATTTGCGCCGTTTGTGATCAACAGCACTCTCTACGTCACCACGATGGGCAATGGAATATGGCAATCGACGAACGGCGGATCCACCTGGACGGAATACAAAGGAATTCCATTCATGTCTCCGCAGAGAATGACATTGATCGGCAGCCAGATCTACATCACGACTTTCGGCGGTGGAGTCTGGAAGCCGGGAACCTCCCCGCCGCCGCCTCCTCCGCCAACGGTCAGTATGACAGCGCCCACGGCAGGATCAACTGTTTCCGGCACGATTACATTGTCGGCTACGGCATCCGATTCAACCAGTGGTGTTGCCGGAGTGACGTTCCTGGTTGACGGCGCCGTGACCGGGACAGAAGACACGACCTCTCCTTACAGCATGTCATTCGATACCACAACGCTCAGCAACGGGAACCATACGTTCTCAGCGCGGGCGCGAAACAACGCGAACGTGACCGCCACCAGCAGCGGCGTTACGGTGAACGTGCAGAATCCTCCGACCGGCGGCGGGGTGCTGACGCTTACCGCAGCTCTGGCGTGGTCGCCCGCATCTCCATTCACCAACCAGTCCACCACGGCGACTTTCACGGTCCAAAACACCGGGACCGCCGCCATTACGGTACAGAGCTTTGTCGCCGCAGGGCGCGATCCTTCAAACGCCAACGTCGACTTCCCGGCCACGGGCGCGGTAACGCTGCAACCCGGACAGTCGTATCCCTATTCAGCTTCGCGATCATTCGCGACCGCGGGCGGTTACAGCTCCTGGCCGTCGTGGTTTGACGGCACGAACTGGAACAATCTGGCCAACCCCAGCAGCTTCACGGTTCAGAACACGGTCACTGATCCTGTTCTGTTCTCTGACAATTTCAACCGCACCACCGGCCTGGGCACGAACTGGTCAGTGTTCGCGGGAAGCTTTACTACCGATGGCTCCATGGCCGTCGCAGGAACCATGACAAGTTCAGGCACGGGCAACTGGGCCAAGGTCACTGCCGCGCTTAACGCCAATAATTATTCGGTGGCGGCCGACATCATCGTCCCGGCTGGCTCGCTCGATTCAGGACTAGTGGCGCGCAGCAGCGACTCGGTCAACTTCGATAGCACGCTCTATTCGGCCCAGCTCGCGTCCGATGGACACGTCAATCTCTATCGCCGTAACGCCTGGAACTGGACTCTGCTGAGCAGCGTGGCCACCACCATCACGGCCGGGACCAGTTACAACCTGAAACTTATCACCACCGGCTCCAACCCGGTGCATCTGGAGGTCTGGCTGAATGGAGTGCAGAAGATCATCTTCGATGATAGCTCCACCAGCAGGATTACAACCGGAGCAGTCGGAATGATGAACTATGACACCAGCGTGAAGTACGACAACTTCACCGTCACGGCGCCGGTGCTGTTCTCTGACAACTTCAACCGCACCACCGGCCTGGGCGCGAACTGGTCAGTGTTCGCGGGAAGCTTTACTACCGATGGCTCCATGGCCGTTGTAGGAACCATGACAAGCTCGGGCAGTGGCAACTGGGCCAAGGTAGTGCCGGACCTGAACACCAACAACTACGCGGTTTCGGCGGACATGATCGTGCCTGCCGGCTCGCTGGATTCGGGGCTGGTGGCGCGCAGCAACGATTCGGTGAATTTCGACGCCACGCTGTATTCCGCGCAGATCGCAACCGATGGACACGTTAACCTTTATCGACGCAACGCCTGGAACTGGACGCTCTTGAGCAGCGTGGCCACTACCATCACGGCGGGCACCAGTTACAACGTAAAACTCATCGTGACCGGCTCCAGTCCGGTGCATCTGGAGGTGTGGCTGAATGGAGTCCAGAAGATCGTCTTCAATGACAGCTCAACCAGCCAGATCGCAACCGGAGTGCCCGGAATACAAAACTATGACACCAATGTAAAGTACGATAACTTCACGATCCAATAGCCGTGGTCGTGAACTAACCCTTAACTCAAGCATTAAGAGCGGTCCGGAAACGGGCCGCTCTTTTGCTGCCTTGTGGGAGAGCTTTCACCTTCGCATTCACCATATCTACCGACGCATTATGAAAGGGAGCCCCGATCACCCGATTCTTGCAGTTTCCTATCAGTGTCATCCGTGTTGATCAGTGGTAAGTTTTTTAGGTTTTGCTTTTCAAATTACCCGATTTTGGCAATTTCGGCGATTTTGGCGATTTTGGCAATCTCCTTCGTGTTCCTTCGTGTCCTTTGTGGTTACGCCTTGGCTCTTCCGATTACGCGCGATGACGGGCGATTCCGTGCGATCACGGCGATTCTGGGGTACCCCTCCCCCCTGGGCTCCAATTAGGATTCCAAAGGGTTTAACCGAGGTCATCCCAAGGTCATCCCAGATTGAACGTGGACTTCAGCGATGACCGTGGAGCGCAGCCGCCCTCGGCTGCGGGTTGGCTTTCCGATCACCGGCTGCCCCGATCTCGGTGGCCCCTACCCCTCCCCATTCATCCCAGACCATCCCAGGTCATCCCAGATTGGCGTAGGGTTCAGGGTTCTTGTCTTCCGATCACCGAATCTACCGATCACCAGATCATCCGATCTTGCTCGCGCCTAGCCCCTCCCGGTTCATCCCAATTCATCCCAAGCCATCCCAATTTGGCGTAGACTTCAGAGGTTTTTACCTTTCCGATTACCCGCTGCTCCGATTACCAGATGACCCGATCTTCTTCGGCTTTCTGGCTAGCCGCCAGTAGCTCGTAGCTACCCTGCTTCATTTTGCATTATATCGTTTTTTATTCGCTTCTGTCAAGCCAAAAACAACCCGTGTATGCACCCTTACGAGTCTTCTTTAGTTTTGCTGGTAGTTATTTACTAAGTGTTGAATGCTTCTGTTCGGCTAGTTACTAACTAGCCACTTTTTATCCGCAGGCTTCATCGTTTATAAATTTTGGCCAACCACACCCCAGAGGAAAATCCCGTGCTTTCCCGCGGCACAGGATTTGTACCGGCTTGCCGTTCAAATGCGCCATTGGTGTAGCTTCAGGAGTCTAAAGACAATTCTGGCCGTTGTTGGGCTATTGCAGACCGAGGGAGAAAATCAATGAAAGTTGTCAAGCTGTTACCTGGTATCGTACTGGTGGCTCTTGTTTTTGCAGCCTCGTCCTTCGGCCAGCAAAGTTTCATGGACGAACCCGGCATACCACGATTCACTACAGCATTTCCAGTCGAGCACGGTTTCATTAATCTTGCTAACGGCAATCTCCATATTGAAATTCCCATAGCCACTTATCCCCAGAGGGGAAATTTGAAGCCTATCCGCGCTCGCCTCGTATACGACAGCCGGATTTGGAGTGTTGGCACGGAAATAATAAATGGTGGGCAGTTCTGGCAACGCTCATCGGCGGGAGGGCTATATGTCGGTGGCGAATTTCGGCTTGTGACTGAAGGTGAAGCAGGTCGCTCAACTTTTTCTCAAAGCACGCAGCAGTGTGGTGACTTCGTTGACGCTGGCGGAAAACACCATCCGCAGTATCGCACGACCTTTGAAAATTACACATATCAGGAACCCAACGGAACCAATCACAGGATGAACATAGATAGACTGTACCTGTCATCTCAGCTTTGTACGGGAGGTGGTCAGGTTCCAACCGGCTCAGGCTCTGACGCCAGCGGCTACAAGATGGTTGTCGATGACAACAACATAACAGTTTACGAGCCGGACGGAACGCGCGTCACGCCTCTTCTAACCTCCACATCTGCCACGGTTTCGCCCGGCACTTCAATGGTTCAAGACACCAATGGCAACTATTTTACTTATGCCAACGGCTCAGCTCCCAACACCACCAATGTTGTCGATTCATTGGGGCGTATTCCGGTCCTCACCAGCTTTTCAAACAATCAGACTTTCATTGACTATCTTTGTGAACAGGGGTGCAATCCTACGGGTGGCGATCGTGCCAGAATAACCCTGAATATCACATATATTCCCATCGCTACACAGTTCAACGCTATTTACCAGGGCAGCGGTGTGCGGGAAGCTTCCGGCTCTGTCGACGTCTTAGACAGTATTGTTCTCCCAGACAATACCTCCTATCACTTTCAATATGACTCCTACGGTGAAATGACCGGGATAACTCTGCCCACCGGCGGCCAAGTTACTTATGGATATGCAAATTTCACCGACTATACAGGTTATACAAACCGCTGGGTCACTTCTCGTACCGTAGACGGAAACCTCTGGAGTTTTCCCCCGACGCTTCCCGCATGCTCCACTCCGCCATGTCCTCTCATCGTTAACGTGACAACTCCACCGTACAATGATGGGACTAGCACCGCGAGCGACAATTATGTGTATACATATGCTGTCTCAAATGGCACAGAAAGTGGAGCGTGGATCACCCAGGAGCAATACTTCCATGGTTCAACCTCAGGCACTCCCGTACTAACCAAGACCACAGATTATGGCTATGTTGGGGCCTGTCCGGCGTTTTCTGGCTCTGCGGGACAAGGATTAGAAAAAATCAGAGAAACCATTACGTGGCCGACGTCAGGCACACTAAGCAAGAAAGCCGAGTACTGTTACGACAATTTTCACAATCTGACCACATCCAAGATGTGGGATTATCAACCAAATGGAAACTTTGCTGCTGCGCCAGATCGCGAAATCGACAATTCATATAAAACCGACACAGCCGACGCAGCCTATACCAATGCCAACATCGTCAATCTGCTCAAGACCACCACAACCAAAGGCGCGGGCGGTAACCAGGTCTCGCAGACCACATATGGTTATGACGAAACCGCTCTTCAGCCTTCCGGCGTAACTACAAATCTCGCTACTCCCACTGCTCCCAGGGCCAATCGCACCTCGGTCAGCAGATGGCTGAACACCAGCACAAGTCCTGTCGTCAGTAACACTGCATGGTATGACAGCGGAGAGGTGTATCAATCCAAGGATCCGCTGCAACATACGACTACTACTTATTTTGATTCTACCGGAGCATATCCAAACAAAATCTGCAACGCACTGAATCAGTGCTCTTATCAGGTTCACGATTTCAACACCGGACTGATGACCAGCTTCACGGATGTGAACGGTTCTCAGGCAGGAGACCCAACTCACACGACCAGTTACACATTTGACACGCTGCTGCGCCCGCTTTGCACCAACCTCCCAGATGGCGGCCAGACTTGTCTTTCGTATCCGGATGCAAATCATGTCTCGCGGCAGCAGATAATCACTGCTAGCTTGCCCCCGGATACATCCACCACTGTTTTCGACGGATTGGGACGAGTCAGTCAAACCCAGCACACGCTTCCCGCTGGCGTTTCCAAGGTGGACACTACCTATGATCCGGTCGGCGCTGTATTTACCGTGAGCAATCCCTATTTCACCACGGCCGATCCGACATATGGCGTTACCCAGAGTTTTCATGACACGCTTAGCCGTGGGGTAAAAACCATCAAACAGGATGGCAGCGTGAGTTCCGCCGCATATAGCGCGCGCAACTCCGGGACCGCAAATGGAACATGTATCACAACCACGGATGAAGCCGGCAAGCAGCGAATGGCCTGTCACAATGGCTTCGGAGAACTGGTCGAAGTGGATGAACCTAATGCCTTGGCGCAAGCCACGAACGCAACCGCCAGCGTGTCCATCAATGGCGCCCTGCAGGAAACAATTATTACCGGCGGAACGCCTCACGCTGCTGCGGCCGGAAGCCCACTGAGCAGCATAGTAATGCCGGACGGCTCAGCCCAGACTTTCTACTACGATGCCAACCAGCACGTGAACCATTTCTACTGGAGCAGCAGCAACGGATGGACCAATGAAGACGTAACTGTAATTACAGCAGGGGCCACTCCGGCTGGGACAGGAAGCGGCCTGACCAGCACCGTTATGAATGATGGTTCCATTCATGTGTTTTATATCGGATCAAATCAACATATTTATCAGCTTTACTGGTATAGCAATGGGGGCTGGACGAATCAGGACATCACCGCCATTACCGGAACAGGCCTTGCAGCCGTTGGAAGCAAGCTGACCGCTGTTGCGCCGTCCAGCGGGCCCATTCCCCTTGCTGTTTTCTATGAAGCAACCAATCAGCATATTTACCAGTGGTATTGGTCACCAACCCCCGGCTGGCAGAATCAGGATCTTTCGGCCTCCACCAGCAACACTGCAGCAGCAGTCGGCAGTGCCATAACTTCGGGGATAATGAATGATGGCTCGTGGCAGGTCTTTTACATTGGTTCCAATCAGCACGTCTATCAACTGGCCTGCTGCGGCCCAGCCTGGAACAACTATGACATTACCTCATTCGTGCCCGGCAGCCTGCTTCCCGCGGTTGGTAGCTCATTGACCATGCTTACACCCCCGGCTGGTGCGGCGATCCCGATTATAGTTCTCTACGAAGGGACCAACCAGCATATCGACCAGTTCTACTGGTCATCCGGCGTGGGCTGGCAAAACCAGGACATCACGTCTTTTACCGGCAATGTATTGGCCTCTTCTGGCAGTGCTCTCACCAGCACGATCGCATCGGGAAATTGGTATGTCGGTTATGTTGGTGCCGCCAACCAGCACGTCTATGTGCTGTCCTGCTGCGGTCCGGGCTGGGCGAATGCTGATTTGAATGTCGCCGCCGGCAGCACCGTAACTGCTGGCTCAGGCAGCGGACAGTCCAGTGTTGGTGCTGCAAATAGCCTTTACATGCATGAGTTTTATTTGGGTGGCAACCAGCATGTTTATGACATCTATTACAATGCCGGCCTCCCAGGCTGGCAGACCGCGGATTTAACCGGCACCTCGAAAAACGTCCAACTCGACGCAGGCACCGTCTCTTTGACCGTCGGCAGCTTTACCGCTACGGTATGCTTTGGAAACAGCACCAACCCAGCCTGTACTGGCAAGCCCGTGAACTATTCGGCCAGTGATGTCGCAAATGCCCTGGTTCAAGCGCTGAACGTCACCGGGTCTCCCGTGAGCGCCGCCGCCTCGGGCTCTTCCATCAACATGACGTGGTTGCAGCCGGGGGCTTTTAGCCCGTCAGCAGCTCCTTTGAGCAGCTCTCACGACAATCCTGCCCTGTTCCCCAATAATTCGTTCAGCAGCGCGGCAACCACCTTCTCCGGCGGTCAAAGTGCGCCATTCGATAGCACCAGCTACTCCACAACCTACCAGTATGACGGCCTGGGCAACCTGCTGCGCGTAGACCAGAAGGGCTCTGCTCCTTCTGACAGCACCCAGTGGCGGACGCGGACCTTCGTTTATGACTCGCTCTCTCGCCTGCTCACGGCCACCAATCCCGAGTCGGGCACCATCACCTACGCTTACGATAACGACGGCGAAGTATTGATGAAGACCTCGCCTGCCCCTAATCAGAACCCCGTGCCGCCAACCCAGACTGTCAGCTATTGCTATGACGCGCTGCATCGCGTCACCGCCAGGGATTACTCCGCGCATACGTACACCCCTCCTGCTTGCCCCATCACAGCGCCGGTCGTCAGCTACGTCTATGATTCCGGCGCCAACGGCAAGGGCCACCTGACCTCATTAGCTGACCAGGCCGGATCTGGGATTTACGGTTATGACAACATGGGCCGGGTGATCACCGAGACACGGGTGTTAACCGGGGCAAACAACGGGGCTATTTCAAAATCCGCCAGCTACGAATACAACCTGAATGGCTCGCTCTACAAGCTCCACTATCCTAGTGGGGCCGTTGTCACGTATACACCGGGCGCCGCTAGTCTCACACTCTCGGCGATCGACACCGGAAACAGCATCAACTACGTCACCAATGCCACGTATGGAGCGGATAGCTCTCTCACTGGCTTCGTCAGCGGCAACAGCCCGACCTTCACGGGAATCACCAACGCGTTTGGCTTCAACAGGCGCTTGCAGCCGCTCACCATGTCCGCCACCGCTCCCAGCCAGACCGTTTTCTCCATCGGCTATGACTTTCACGCCGGAACTGGATCGTCCGGATTCGGGACGGACAACGGTAATGTCTGGGGAATTATCAATTACAAAGATCAGACCCGAAACCAGACCTTCTCTTACGACCCCCTGAACCGGCTGACCTCGGCCCAGAACGCCGGGACCGACTGCTCTGTGCTCGCCCTTCAGGGCAAAACCAAGTTCTGGGGCAACAGCTATGTGTATGACGCTTGGGGCAATTTGCTGCAAAAGAACATCACGAAATGCAGTGCCGAACATCTTCTGGCCACCGCGGACGCGCAGAATCGCATCCACGTTCCAACTCCGGATTACGTTTATGATGCCGCCGGCAATATGACCACAAATGTCACCGACGGGGTGACTTCCATTTACGACCCGGAGAACCGTATCTCCACCGCGACCAGCAACAGCATCACCACCACGTACACCTACGACTCTGACGGTAACCGCGTTCGCAAGTCCACCGGCAACCTGGCCGCTAACGGCACGCTCTACTGGTACCTGACGCCCGGCGTGGTCTCCGAAACCGATCTCGCCGGAACCACCCAGAGCGAGTACATTTTCTTTGACGGCGAACGTGTTGCCCGCCGCGACGGCGCAACCGGAACGGGCGGCGTCTTCTATTACTTCTCAGACGACCTCAAGACCGCGTCGGTCATTACTGATTCTGCCGGAGTGATCAAAGTCGAATCGGACTATTACCCCTGGGGCGGAGAACTTCAGTTCGTCAACAATGACTCCAATCATTACAAGTTCACCGGCAAAGAACGCGACTCTGAAACTGGCCTCGACTACTTCGGCGCGCGTTACTACTCGAATGGGCTCGGTAGGTTTGTTTCCCCCGATCCGCTGTTGACTACGCTCCGGCCCGAAAATCCCCAGACGTTTAATCGCTATGCTTACACTTTGAACAACCCCGTACGTTATGTTGACCGAAATGGGCTGTACGAGGAAGACGTCCATCGCGATCTCACAACAGTGCTCGCTCTTGCGGCTGGATTTGATTCTAACGCTGCGGCAGCCATCGGAGCCGCTGATCAAGGTGTCGATACCAACCCGCAAACAAGCCCTTTCTCAGGTACCCAAGCTCGAAAGGATTACCATTTTACAACGCCAGACCGTCGTGAGCAGCTCTGGAACGCATTCGAGGCGTCTGGCTCAGAAAATGATCTCGGTATTTACATGCATGCTGAACAAGATTCATTCTCGCATGAGGGGTTTGGGCCTAAAATGGGCCATCTCTTTGCCGGACACGCCCCAGACAAAACCTACAACGATGCGCCGAAAGCCGATCGGATGGCGAACGACACATATTCAAAACTGGTTGCTGCCGCCGACAAAATGGGGATCAGCAAAGACAATAGAGTCGCATGGAACAAGATCGACAAGCTTGTTGGAAATTTTAATCGAGCCAAAACCAAAGAGGAAAAGCAGAAGATATTGGCGCAGATTCGAGAAACCATTAGGAAGGCCCAGGAGGAGCAGCAAAAAGCTAAAAACCCTAAGCACACAAAATATGACGCAACCACTCACTAATGTTGGAAAAGTTATAATACAACAGGAGAAATGGTGTGAACGTGAAGCTTGTGATTGCGCTAATAGCCGCCAGTACTATCGCGGTCGCATCTTCCTTGCTCTTTTTGATTCAAGGTGGTTTCGGTGGCGGACATGGAAAGTTTGACTTCGCTATCGGCATTTTGGGATTACCCTGGGTTGCATTGATTTCGAAGGATTCTGTCATTAGCAGAATGGCCTTTTCTGTGGGGGGAGACTTTCTATGGTTAATTGGCTTTCCATTCTTGCTCAATGTGATTTCTGTCTTGGCTATCAAAATGGCGGTGCAGTTGCTCCGGATTTCAGTTGTTAATCGCCGCTAGCCGCTCCTGGGTTCCGTCCGCCGTCGCGCTCTCTTTCTCCCCGCCCGTGTTTTAATAGCCTTTCATGAGATTTGCGTCTTTATTCGTCCTTGGGATACCCCTCGTCCTCTCCATGAGCCTCCGAGGCCAATCCTCGCCTCCCAACCCAACGGTCACAATTCCTCCCCGCATCTTCTTCTCCGATCTCGATAGCGGCCCCAACGTCGGCGGGCAGAAGAACCACGGCGTCTGGGTGACGATCTGGGGCAAAGGCTTTGGCGCGGAGCGCGGCTCTTCAACCGTCACAATCGGCGGTGGCGCTGCGGCGGAGTATCCCATATGGACTGACACAAAGATCACGTTTCAACTGGGGCCGCGAGCCAAGACCGGCGACATTGTGGTGAGTGTTCGCGCGAAGACGAAGAGATCGCGGGGCGATGGCCAGGCGGGCAGCGGCCAGAGCAATGGCATGCCATTCACTGTTCGCAAGGGCAAGATTTATTTTGTCGCGGTGAATGGCATGGACCTCCGCAAAGGCACCTTTGAAGCGCCGTGGAGGAGCATTGTCCATGCCAAGGAGCACATGTCCGCCGGGGACGTGACCTACATACGCGACGGCGTGGCGCAAACTTCTGAAGACGATTACGCCGCCTACCTGAGCATGGACCGCAGTGGCGTCGGCAATTCCGGCAAGCCCGACGCGCCCAAAGCGCTGGTGGCGTATCCCGGCGCGCGCGTGACGATTGGCCGGGCGCATGGGCTGGAGTTTGGCATTCGCACGCCCAACATTCAGGCGCGCGAAGACTGGTGGGTGTTTTCGCAACTGCACATCATCGGCCGGCAGGCCATTGATATGGGCGGCACGGGCTGGAAGATTGTGGGCAATGAAATTGAATGTCCGGGCGGCGATGGCCAGGTAGGTTGCGTGGAGACCAGCCAGGGCAGTCGCATCCGGTTCTATGGCAACGAAGTGCACAATGCCGGCGCGGGGCCGGCGGCCTCAAAGTTTTATCACGCGGTTTATTTCAGCACTGACTCCAACCACATTGACGTGGGCTGGAACCATATTCATGACAATATGACGTGCCGCGCGATTCAATTTCATTCGTCACCGCTGTGCCGGCCGGGCTGCGGCAGCAGCGACGAAACCGGGCGCAACCAGTTTGATCTCCACGTCCATGACAATCTGATTCATGGCGATAGCTGCAACGGAATTAATTTTGCCACGGTCGATCCCAGCAAGGGCCCGGTGGAGGCTTATAACAACGTGATCTATCACGTTGGCGTGGCCGATCCCAAGGATGGCGGCGGCGCTTTCTCTTGCATTTATATGGCGGGGATCACGAACCGCGGCCGCGCCGGCAAGGGCATCGTGGAGGTCTTCAACAACACGTTGTATGACTGCGGCGCCAATCCATCGCGCAATGCCGATGGTTCCCACGGCGCCTTTAGCGTGGGCGACGGCGAAGGATTGATGATGCGGCTGCGCAATAACATTGTGGTTCAACTGCCGGGTGAGATTTATATCGACGGCAGCAAGGCGCAGATTACCGGCGAAAAAAACCTGTGGTTCGGAGCAGGGAACGGGCCGCAGCAGACGCAAGGCAATGTTGAGGCCGATCCGCTGTTCGTCGATCTGGGAAAGTTTGATTTTCACCTGCGCGACGCCAGCCCCGCGCGCGATGCGGGCGTCGCCGTGCTGCCGAATAACCCTTCTATGCTGCGCAATGCCCGAGCGACAGATAGCGGCCGCACCACGGACAAAGATGGTGTGCCGCGTCCGCAGGGAAAAGCGTTTGACCTGGGCGCCTATGAGAGATCAAACCAGGAACAAATATCTCGTTGAAAGTGTCAAATTGAAGTAAAAAAGGGTAGTGGGTCAGTTTGAATTCCACAGCTTTTATAATTTGATTTTTACCAAAACTATTTAGTGCTTGTCATGCTGAGCGCCGCGCGCGTCCGGCGAACGGGGTCCCCAGATCGCGCCGCTTTTGCGCGAGCAGGGGCAGGAAGCCGGGTTAAGAGCAAGTCGAAGCACCCCGAGGATGCATTTTCTGTCCAGGTCGCTTCAGGGAATTCTACCCAGGCGTTTTGCATCCTAAGCTGTTGGCGGGCGGGGCTATAAGAAATCCGAGCAGATCCCCGGTAGAATTCCCTATTACGGCATGGCATAGGACGCATTCTCGGGGTCCTTCGACTCCCCCTCGGTCTCCCGCTACGCGGGAATCCCTCGGAGTCGCTCAGGATGACAGAGGGTAAGAATTTTTATCGAACT
>Ga0164306_10000526_pt1 | contig 15724 bp, 14 predicted proteins | sample Whisoiple_242_MG_FD_110213 | JGI IMG/M metagenome (GOLD analysis project Ga0164306, IMG submission 110213) | Soil microbial communities amended with fresh organic matter from upstate New York, USA - Whitman soil sample_242_MG | ecosystem: Environmental > Terrestrial > Soil > Unclassified >... | reverse complement strand
TCGGCGAGAAGTACGTGGAACTGCTGGACGAGGGCATCGCCGCGGTCAGCCTGTTCAACGATCTGCAGGCGGTCTACGGCCCGATGGCGCTGACCGAGTAGGAGTCCCCCGCACCCGGATCGAACCGCCGATCCACTCGCGTTCCACCAGCCGAGTGAGTCTGCTCACCGAGCCCTTGTTAACCTGGGTTCACTTCTGTCATCCTGACTGCACTATGACCGACTTCACTGAACCCGCCGAATACGCCGATCTCCGCGCCGCCATCCGCGAGATCACCCTGACGCACGGCCCGGCCGAGTACGCCGAGCACGGTCGTACCTCCACTCCGATGTCGGGCCTGTGGACCGACCTCGGAAAGGCCGGGTTCATCGGCATCAACGTCCCCGCCGAATTCGGTGGGGGCGGCGCCGGGATGGCCGAGCTCGCGATGGTGGCCGAGGAATCCGCAGCCGCCGGGTGCCCGCTGTTGACCCTGCTGGTGTCCAGCGCCATCGGCGTCGAGATCCTGCGCCGGCACGGGTCAGCGGCCCAGCAGCAGGAGTGGCTGACCAGGCTGGCCGACGGCAGCACCAAGGTCGTCTTCGCCATCACCGAGCCGGATGCCGGTTCGAACTCGCACCTGATCACCACCACCGCCCGGCGGGACGGTGACGACTACCTGATCTCCGGGCAGAAGTACTACATCTCGGGCGTCGACGAAGCGGCGGCCATCATCACGGTCGCCCGCACCGGTACCGACCCGGTCACCGGGAAGGCGCAGCTGTCGCTCTTCCTGGTTCCGGTGGACGCACCCGGCTTGAGTTGGAACCGGCTCGAGGTGGCGGCCCAGATCCCGGACCGGCAGTACACCGTCTTCTACGACGAGGTCCGGGTGCCGGCCACCGCGCTGATCGGCATCGAGGGCCAGGGCTGGGCGCCGCTGTTCGACGGGTTGAACCCCGAGCGGATCACCGCGGCCGCGATCGGCGTCGGGATCGGGCGTTACGCGGTCGACACCGCCGCGGCATATGCCCGCACCCGGGACGTCTGGGGCCAGCCGATCGGCAGCCATCAGGCGGTCTCACATCCGCTGGCCAAGGCGAAGATCCAGGTCGAGTTGGCGGCGCTGATGACGGCCAAGGCCGCCTGGCTGCACGATCAGGGTCTGCCGGCCGGCGAGGCGTCCAACATGGCGAAGTACGCCGCGGCGGAGGCGGCCACCGCGGCCGTCGACGCAGCCATCCAGGTGCACGGCGGAAACGGGCTCTCGGTGGAGTACGGCCTGATGCCGCTGTGGGGGATGGCCCGGCTGCTGCGCATCGCGCCGGTGAACAGCGAGATGGTGCTCAACTACGTCGCCCAGCACACCCTCAAGCTGCCCCGCTCCTACTGACGGCCGTCGGCCGCCGTGCGGAGGCGGGAGTCGGCTCGTTCGTCCGCCGACGGGCCGACACCTAAACTTGCCCGGTGACCGCCACTGCCGAGAACTCCGCACCGCCGCGCCAGGAACTGGCCACCCAGTACGACCCGGCGGCGGTCGAGGTACCGCTGTATCAGCGGTGGTTGGCGGCCGGGTATTTCAAGGCCGACGAGCAGACCGTGCTCAGCGGCGCGAAGCGGCCGTTCTCGATCGTGCTGCCGCCGCCGAACGTGACCGGGAACCTGCACGTCGGCCATGCCCTCGACCACACTCTGATGGACATCCTCGCGCGCTGGCACCGGATGTCCGGGGACGAGGTGCTCTGGCTCCCGGGGATGGATCACGCCGGGATCGCCACCCAGACTCTGGTCGAGCGCCGGCTCGCGATCGACGGCAAGACCAAGCACGACTTCGGCCGGGACCTGTTCGTGCAGAAGGTCTGGGACTGGAAGCAGGAGTACGGCGGGGCGATCCTCGGCCAGATGAAGCGGCTCGGCGATTCCGTCGACTGGAGCCGTGAGCGGTTCACCCTGGACGACGGCCTGTCCGCCACGGTGCAGACCGTCTTCAAGCGGATGTTCGACGACGGCCTGATCTACCGCGCCGAGCGGATCATCAACTGGTGCCCGGGTTGTCGCACCGCGCTGTCCGACATCGAGGTCGATCACTCGGAGGATTCCGGCGAGCTGGTGTCGATCCGCTACGGCGGGGTGGATGGCGATCCGGCCAATTCGATCGTGGTCGCCACCACGCGGGTGGAGACGATCCTCGGCGACACCGGAGTCGCCGTGCACCCCGACGACGAGCGGTACCGGCACCTGGTGGGGCGGACCGTCCTGCTGCCCATCATGAACCGGGAGATTCCGGTGGTCGCCGACGAACACGTCGATCCGACCTTCGGCACCGGCGCAGTGAAGGTGACCCCGGCGCACGATCCCAACGACTTCGAGATCGGCCGACGACACAACCTGCCGGCACCGACGATTCTCGACGAGGCGGCGCGGATCATCGACACCGGAACCCGTTTCGACGGAATGGACCGGTTCGAGGCCCGGGTTGCGGTGAAGGAGGAACTCCGCGCGCAAGGTCGGATCGTCGCCGAGAAGATCCCGTACGTGCATTCGGTCGGCCATTGCTCGCGGTCCGACGACGTCATCGAACCGCGGCTCTCGACCCAGTGGTTCGTCAAGGTCGAGCCGCTGGCCAAGGCTGCCGGTGATGCGGTTCGCGACGGCCGCACCGTCATCCACCCGACCGAACTCGCCCCCAGGTACTTCGACTGGGTGGACAACATGCACGACTGGTGCATCTCCCGGCAGCTCTGGTGGGGTCACCGGATCCCGGTCTGGTACGGACCGGACGACGAGATCCGTTGTGTCGGACCGGATGAGGAGCCTCCTGGCGAGGGCTGGACGCAGGACCCGGACGTGCTGGACACCTGGTTCTCGTCGGGGATGTGGCCCTTCTCGACCATGGGCTGGCCAGAGCAGACCGACACCCTGAGGGCGTTCTACCCGACCTCGGTGCTGGTCACCGGCTACGACATCCTGTTCTTCTGGGTCGTCCGGATGATGATGTTCGGGCTGTACGCGACCGAGAACTCCGCCGGCGAACCGCAGGTGCCGTTTCACACCGTCGCCCTGCACGGGCTGGTCCGCGACCAGTACGGCAAGAAGATGTCCAAGTCGAAGGGCAACACGGTCGACCCGCTGCAGTGGATCGAGGACTACGGCGCAGACGCGGTGCGCTTCACGTTGGCCCGCGGGTCCAATCCCGGGGCGGACCAGGCCATCGCGACCGAATGGGTCGCCGGCTCGGGGAAGTTCTGCTCGAAGTTGTTCAACGCCGCGAAGTTCGCCCAGCTCAACGGGGCCAGGGTGCCGGACGGCGAGTTGGACGTCGATGCGCTGACCCCGGCTGACCGGTGGATTCTCGACCGGTTGGACGAGGTGATCTTCCAGACCACCCAGCTGCTGGGCGATTTCCAGTTCGGCAAGGCCGCAGAGGGCCTGTACCACTTCGCGTGGGACGAGGTCTGCGACTGGTACGTGGAACTGGCCAAGGTCCAGATGCCGAGAACCGACGCCGATCCGGCCAGGGTCGCCAGCACCCAGGCGGTGCTGGGCACCGTCCTGGATGCCCTGTTCCGGTTGCTGCACCCGTTCATCCCGTTCGTCACCGAGACGCTGTGGACCGCCCTGACCGGCGGGGAATCACTGGTGATCGCCGACTGGCCGACCCCGTCCGGTCGCCGCAAGGATCTGGCCGCGGCCGGCTGGGTCGCCGACATCGACAAGCTGGTCACCGAGATCCGCCGGTTCCGTGCCGATCAGGGACTCCCGCCGGCCCAACGGGTCCCGGCGCAGATCACCTTCGACCGGGGCGGCGAGGTGACCCCGGCAGGTGCGGCGTTGTTGACCACTGCCGGATCACTCAGCCGGCTGACCACTGACGCGTCAGCGGAAGCCGACTTCCGGGCGAGCACCTCGCTCCAGGTCACACTTGACGGCGCGGGAACCGTGACGGTGCAGCTGGACACCTCGTCCACGATCGATGTCGAGGCCGAGATCGCCAGATCCAGAAAGGATCTCGCCGCAGCCGAGAAGGAGGTCGCGGACACGGCCAAGAAACTCGGCAACGAGGCGTTCCTGGGCAAGGCACCATCCGCCGTCGTCGACAAGATCCGCGATCGGGCGGCCAGGGCGTCCGCCGACGTCACGCGGTTGACCGAACGGCTGGCCGCGTTGCAGAGCAGCGGCACATGACCGGCCCGGACGATCGACCGGATGATCACGAGCCTGCCAACGACGACGCGATCTCCTGGGATGCCGGCAATCTCGGCTTGCCAGGGGCCACGGCTCCGGATGATGAGCCCGATCCGACCGGCGAGATCGCAGCGGCCACAGCCGATCTGGACGACGACCTGCCGCCCGGCGTCACCGGGGTGGTCCCGGATGCGCCACCGCTGAGTCTGCCGGTGGTGGAGGCGTTGCTGGATCGGCGCCGCTCCGAGGTGCAGATCTCGCCGACCCTGGACCGGATCACCGCGCTGCTCGACCTGCTCGGCAACCCACAGACCTCCTACCCGGTGGTCCAGATCGCCGGCACGAACGGCAAGACCTCCACAGCCCGGATGATCGATTCCCTGCTGGAGCGGCTCGGGTTGCGATCGGGACGGTTCACCTCGCCGCACCTGCAATCGGTCACCGAACGCATCGCCATCGACGGTGCACCGATCTCGGCCGAGCGGTACGTCGAGTTCTACACCGACATCGCGCCGTACATCGAGATGGTGGACGCCGGATCGGCGGCGCAGGGTGGGTTGCCGCTGTCCAAGTTCGAGATCCTCACCGCCATGGCCTATGCGGCGTTCGGCGACGTCCCGGTCGACGCCGCGGTGATCGAGGTGGGACTCGGCGGAACGTGGGATTCCACCAATGTCGTGAACGCCAAGGTCGCGGTGATCACGCCGATCGGCATCGACCACACCGAGTACCTGGGTGACACGCTGACCGAGATCGCCGGGAACAAGGCCGGCATCGTCAAACCAGACTCGGTGGCGGTGATCGGGCCGCAGCAGCCGGAGGCGATGACCGCCATCCTCCGACGCACGGTCGAGGTGGATGCCTTCGTCGCCCGGTTCGGCAGCGAATTCGACGTGCTGGACAGGGCTTTCGCCGTCGGTGGCCAGCGGCTCACGTTGCAGGGACTGGGTGGGGTCTACGAGGACATCTTCCTGCCGCTGGCCGGCGAGCACCAGGCCACGAACGCCGCTGTCGCGCTGGCCGCGGTGGAGGCCTTCCTCGGTGCGGGCGCCAGCCGCCAACTCGACATCGCCTCCGTGCAGGACGGATTCGCGGCCGTCGCCTCACCCGGCAGGCTGGAGCGGGTCCGGACCTCGCCGACGATCATGGTCGACGCCGCGCACAACCCGCACGGGGCAACGGCTCTGGCCGAGGCGCTGGCGGCGGAATTCTCGTTCTCCCGGTTGGTCGGCGTGCTGGCCGTGATGGCAGACAAGGACGCCCGCGGCATCCTGGAGGCGCTGGCCGATTCGTTCGACGAAGTGGTCGTCACCCGCAACTCGTCGCCGCGGTCGATGTCCGTCACCGACCTGGCCGATCTGGCGATCGACGTGTTCGGCGAGGAGAGGGTGCATGTCGCCGGCCGGATGGACGAGGCCATCGCGTTGGCCGTCGATCTCGTCGAGGTGGGGTCCGATGACGTCACCGGGACCGGGGTGGTCATCACCGGCTCGGTCGTCTCGGCCGGTGACGGCCGTTCGCTGACCGGCCTGGCCCCGTCGTGACCGACACCGGGCCGGACCAGGACAGCGCCGGTCCGCCGCCGAGAACCCGGCCCTACGACCCGGAGAAGGGGTTGCGCGGCGTGATGTCGGCAACCCTGATCCTCGAGGCAATCACCGTGCTGCTGTCGATCCCGGTCGCCGCGAACACCGGGGCCGGTGTCGGCCCGGTCGGTGTGGTGGTGATCTGCGTGCTTGCCCTGTTGCTGATCGCCTGCTGCGCGATCATCTCGCGGCCGTTCGCGGTTCCGGTGATCCTCGGCCTGCAGGCGGTGATGATCGCGTGCTGGCTGATCAGCGCGCCGCTCGGCGTGATGGGCATCGTCTTCGGGCTGGTGTGGGCGTTGATCCTGTGGTTCCGCGGCGAATTCCGGCGCCGTCTGGCGGCCGGTACGCTGCCGGGGCCGCCGCAGCCCAGCGGCGGCTGACCGGTCATCCCGACCGGTTGTGTGAGAGACGACAGTGCGGCCCACCGGCCGCCCCAGCAAAGGGAGCGCCTTCCTGTGTCCGAGAGAACTCTGGTCCTGATCAAGCCCGACGGTGTCGAGCGGGGCCTGGTCGGCGAGGTGATTGCCCGGATCGAGCGCAAGGGCCTGAAGCTGGTCGCGCTGGAACTGCGCGTGGTGGAAGCGGTCGTCGCGGAGGAGCACTACGCCGAGCACCAGGGCAAGGGCTTCTACGACAGCCTGCTCGAGTTCATCACCGGCGGACCGCTGGTCGCGATCGTCGCCGAGGGGCCGCGCGCCATCGCCGCGTTCCGGCAGCTGGCCGGCGGCACCGATCCGGTCGAGAAGGCCGCCACCGGCAGCATCCGCGGCGACTTCGGCCTGGAGACCCAGTTCAACCTGGTGCACGGTTCCGACTCGCCGGAATCGGCCGCCCGCGAGATCGGGCTCTGGTTCCCGAACCTGTGACCGGATCGGACCAGGCCGCTGCCACCGTGGACCGGGTAGGTCCCGGCGGCAGCGTGGCGTCGGACAGCGCCTTCGGGGTTGCGCTGGTGACCCTGTGGCAGGACGTCGCGGACGCCGGCGGCCCGGTCGGATTCGCTGCACCCGTGGTGCGGTCGGAGGTCGCCGCCCTGGCGGCGGGTCTGGTGGAGGAACTGCGCACCGGACGCCTGCTCGGACTGGTGGTCAACCAGTCGCGCAGGCTCGTCGGGGTCGCCTTGCTCCGACCGGGGCGCAACGTCAGGCAGCACACCGGACGGATCGAACTGCTGCTCGTCGACCCCGGCCATGTCCGGGCGGGGTTGGGCAGCCAACTGATGGACGGGCTGTTGCGGCTCGCCCGGGAACGCGGGTTGGACCGGCTGGAGGTGGACGTCCAGGACGGAGCCGGACTCGAGCAGTTCTTCGGCCGCTACGGTTTTGCCGAATGGGGGCGCCGGCCGGGTTGGGTTCGTCCCGGATCGAGGGAACACGACGAAGTCCTGATGGGAGTGCTGCTGTGAGCCGCCGCATCGTCGACCTGTCACATCCGATCCACGACGGGATGGTGACCTACCCGGGCATCCCGGCGCCGGTTCTCGGCGCCCATCTCACCTTCGACGAGTCGGCCGCGCACTATGCGGCCGGCACCGAGTTCTCCATCGGGACGATCTCGATGGCCGCCAACACCGGCACGTACCTGGACACCCCCGCACACCGGTACCGGGACGGCGAGGATCTCGCCCGCCTGAGCCTCGAGCGGATGGTCGACCTCGACGGCGTCGTGGTCCGGGCCAGGCAGCGGAGTTCTGCCGGTGGTCGGGCGATCGAGGAATCCGATCTGATCTCGGCGCTGGACGGGGTGCAGCTTGCCGGCCGGGCGATCCTGATCGAGACCGGTCACAGCGACCAGTGGGGAACCCCCGGGTACTTCGTCGATCATCCGTACTTGACCGACGACGCGGTCGAGTACCTGGTCGCGGCGAAACCCTCGCTGGTCGGCATCGATTCGCTGAACATCGACTCAACGCACACCGGCCGGCGCCCCGCGCACAGCTGGCTGCTGGCGGCCAGAATTCCGGTCGTCGAGCACATGACCGGCCTGGATCAGTTGCCGGACAGCGGGTTTCGGTTCACCGCGGCGCCGCCGGCTGTGCAGGGCATTGGCACCTTCCCGGTCAGGGCGTTCGCCGTCGTCGACTGACCCGTCGGCGCGGCGAGTGCTCGGGGGTTCGCAGCCCGCTCAGTGCTGGCGGCCGCGGCGACCGGTGGCCAGGAACGCCCAGCCGATCATCACCGTGCCGAGGAGCAGTGCGACGAGCCCGACGATCACCGGAACGGTGATGTCCAGGCCGGTGCTGGCCAGCATCAGCGGCGTCGTGCCAGAGGGACCGGTGGCGACGATGGGTTCCTCGTTCAGGGCGGCCGAGGCGGCGGGTGCGGCGATCAGGGCAAGCGCCAGGCTGAACACCACGAGGGCGGCGGAGGTGAGCCAGAGTCGGACCGACCGGTACTGCGTCATCGACTCTCCTCCTTCGGTTCGACCGGCACAGCGCGCGCAGGCGCGGTTGACACGGGAAAGACGTACGGAACGCCGTTCTGGTTGCGCCCACCGTCGTGTTGTTCGGGTGGCACCTGCCAGCCAACGTATCGATCGACAACGTATCGACCGGGCATTTCCGGCAGCCCCGACGCGCCCGACGAGATGACCACGATCGACGCCGTCCGGGCTCGGGGTACCGTCGGCGACCGTGTCCCCGACCGTTCCCGTCGCCGGTCCCGCAGCCGATCAGGCACCGGATCAAGCTCCGCCGATGATCGTGGCCAGCGCGCTGCGCAAGAGCTTTCCGGTGAAGTCCGGACCTGATGTCGAGGCCGTCCGCGGGATCGACCTACAGGTGGCCCGCGGAGAGTCGTTCGGATTCCTCGGCCCGAACGGCGCGGGCAAGTCGTCGACCATGCGGATGATCGCGTGCGTCTCGCCCCGGACCAGCGGTCGGCTGAGCATTCTCGGGCTCGATCCGGAGGTGGACGGCGTCCGGATCCGGGGTCGGCTCGGGGTGGTGCCGCAGCAGGACAATCTGGACGAGGAGTTGAGCGTCCGGGAGAACCTGATCGTCTACGGCCGCTACTTCGGCATCCCCCGCGGCGAGTGTCGCCGCCGTGCCGCGGAACTGCTGGATTTCGCCCAACTGGTCGACAAGGGCGACGCCAAGGTCGAGACCCTCTCCGGTGGGATGAAACGTCGGCTGACCATCGCGCGGTCGCTGATCAACGATCCGGAGCTGCTGTTGCTCGACGAGCCGACCACCGGCCTCGATCCACAGGCGCGGCATGTGCTGTGGGACAGGCTGTTCCGACTCAAGCATCGCGGCGTGACGCTGGTCGTGACCACGCACTACATGGACGAGGCCGAACAACTCTGCGACCGGCTGGTGGTGATGGACGGCGGTCTGATCGTCGCGCACGGGTCGCCGGCCGAGTTGATCGCCGCGCACAGCTCCCGCGAGGTCGTCGAGCTGCGGTTCCTGCCGGGAACCCAGGACGCCGCGCAGGACCGGGTGGGCGAGCTGGTCGAACGGATGGAGATCCTGCCCGACCGGTTGCTGCTGTACACCGATGACGGTGACCGGACGCTGGCCGACGTGCACGCCCTCGGGGTGCAGCCGTCGACGTCGCTCGTCCGCCGGTCAACCCTGGAGGACGTGTTCCTGCGGCTGACCGGAAGGAGCCTGATCGATTGAGCAGCCCTTCTGTGACGCCGGCCCGGATCCCCGGCGGGCGGTACCTGGTCTGGGAGTACCTGGTGCGGTGCTGGCGTCGCTACCTGGTGTCCAGCCTCGCCGAGGCCGTCGGCACACCGCTGCTCTATCTGCTGGCGCTCGGGGTCGGGCTGGGCACGTTGATCGACTCCGGGCCGGACCCGCAGGCCCTCGGTGGCGTCGACTACGTGGACTACATCGCGCCGGCCCTGCTGGTGGCGGCGGCCGTCCAGGTGGGCATGGGGGAGTCGTCCTATCCCGCCTACAGCCGGTTCAAGTGGACCAGGGTGTTCTGGGGGATCACCGCCACCCCGGTGACCCCGGCACAGGTGTGTGAGGGCGAGCTGCTCTTCATCGCCACCCGGATGCTCGCCGGTTCGAGCCTCTACTACCTGGTGCTGCTCGCCTTCGGTGCAGCCGGTGGTGCCTCCGGGCTGCTGATGATCCCGATCGGCGCGTTGACCGGTCTGGCCTGCGCCGTCTGGGTGCTGGCGCTCGGTGCCTGGATGCGATCGGAGGGCGGAGCGTTCAACGTGGTCTTCCGGTTCGTCCTGATCCCGATGACCTTGTTCTCCGGATCGTTCTTCCCGATCACCGAGATCCCGCTCGCGATCAGGTGGTTGGCCTGGCTCTCACCGTTGTGGCACGGGAACGAGTTGGCCCGCGGAGCCGCCCTCGGTGGTCTCGAATTCTGGCCGGCCGTCGGTCACCTGGTCTATGTGATCGCACTGCTGGCCGCCGGTTACCTGGTCGCCCGCCACCGTTACCGGGTGAGGCTGATCGTGTGACGGTCGAACCGACCCGGATCGAGGCGGAGCGCCGGCGCACGGTGCCGTTGCTGCTGCGGGTGATCCCGTTGCAGCTGTACGCGGGCCGGGCATCAGTCGTGCTGGAGCGCAACCTGCGGGTCTACCGGAGGGCCTGGATGATCATCGTCTCCGGCTTCTTCGAGCCGGTGTTCTACCTGCTGGCCCTCGGCGGCGGCCTGGGTGCGCTCGTCGGCACCGTCGACACCGGCGCCGGACCGGTCAGCTACGCGGCGTACATCGCGCCTGGATTGTTGGCCACCTCGGCGATGAACGGGGCCATCTACGACTCGACGGTCAACGTCTACTTCAAGATGCGGTATGCCAAGCTCTACGACGCCATGCTGGCGACCTCGCTCGGTCCGATGGACGTGGCGCTCGGCGAGATCGCCTGGTCGTTGCTGCGGGGCGGGATCTACTCCGCGGGTTTCGTCGTCGTGATGCTGATCATGGGCCTGGTCGAGTCCTGGTGGGTGGTGCTCGCCGTGCCGGTCGCGCTGCTGATCGCGCTGGGGTTCGGTGCCGTCGGCATGGCCATCACGTCGTTCCTGCGCAACATCCAACAACTGGACTGGATCACCACGGCGATCCTGCCGATGTTCCTGTTCTCCACCACCTTCTACCCGCTGAGCGTCTATCCGCCGGCGATCCAGGCGGTGGTCCGGTGTCTGCCGCTGTACCAGGGCATCGAGCTGATGCGCGGCCTGTGCCTGGGAATCGTCTCGTGGGGGCTGTTGTTGCACGTCCTGTACTTCCTGGTGATGGCGGCGATCGGTATCGCGCTCACCGCCCGCCGGCTGGACCGGCTGCTGTTGCGGTGACGCCCGCGCAGCCGCCGCCGGGCCGCGCCTGCGGCTTGCCCAACGGCCGTGTGGGATACTCGGAAGCGATTCGGCGCCGCATGCAGCGGCAACGGGTCCGGGCATGGTGGGTCGCGGCAGGTCGTTGCTGGCCCCGGTGAGTGAGACATCGGGTGCGAACGCAGCGCGGCTGCGGAACCGATCGGCCCGACAACCACCCAGACTTCCCGCGGTCCCCACTTCCCAGCAGGGATCACGGAAAACGAAATGTACGAAGTCCCTGTGCGGACGCGTCCAGTACGCGCCCGGGGACCTCGGAGAGGAACTGTCTCAGTGACGCCCAACCTGGAATCAGCCCTATCGGGACTGCCCGCCAAACCCCGAGTTCACGAACTGTCGAAGCGGATCGGGATCAGCAACAAGGAGCTGCTTGCCGCGCTCGCCGAGCGAGGCCTGACGATCACCAGCTCGTCGTCGTCGGTGCCGCTCGCGGTCGCCCAAGAGGTGATCCAATCGCTGCTCGGCGGTGACGGCACGTCCGAGCCCATCGATCAGCCGGACACGCAGGCGGCGACTCCGGTCGAAGCGCCACCAGACGTGCCGGCGACCCCACCGGACGCGATCAATCCGCTGTTCCTGCCGCCGGTTGCTGACGCGGGCAGCGTCGTACCCGACGAGGAGCCTGCCGGTCCGGCCCGCTCCGGGTCGTCCCGCCGCCGACGTGGACGTTCGGGTGCGAGCCGTCGCCCGGCCGACCAGGAGTCGACCGAGGCGCCGGGCGATGTCGCTCCGGATGACGCGGTCGTTCCGGAGGCGACCGCCACCGCGGAGCCGCCCGCCGATACCGCGGATGAGACGAACGACGAGCGCCCGTCCGGCGACACCGACAGTGACGCGGACGACGACGCCGGCTCCCGCAACCGCCGCAGGCGTCGTGGTCGTCGCGGCCGCGGACGGGTGGCGGAGACGGACGAGCAGGACTCGGAGAGCAGCGAGCAGGCGAGCGCGGAGCAGGACGGCGCCGGGACCAGCGGCGATGCCGAGGCCGGCTCGCAGGCTCCCGCCGTGCAGGACGAGGACGCGACGACCGAAACGGAATCCGACGCCGATGCGGACGCCGAATCCGAGGGCGGCCAGCGGACCGGTAGCGGCAACCGGCGGCGACGCCGTCGTCGCCGCGGGTCCGGCGGTGACGAGGCACCCCGTGAGGACGATCCGGACAACACCGTCGTGCACGTCCGTGAACCTCGGTTGTCGCAGGCCGGCTCGTCGTCCGGCTCGGCCGGCGGCTCGTCCAACGAGGTGCAGGGCATCCGTGGTTCGACCCGGTTGGAGGCGAAGCGGCAGCGTCGTCGCGACTCCCGGGACACCTCGCGCCGGCGGCCGCAGATTCTCACCGAGGCCGAGTTCCTGGCCCGCCGGGAGTCGGTCGAACGGGTGATGGCTGTCCGGCAGCGCGGTGACCTCGCCCAGGTCGCGCTGCTCGAGGACGGCATCCTGGTCGAACACTTCGTGTCCCAGACCGGGTCCGATTCGATGATCGGCAGCGTTTTCCTCGGCCGGGTGCAGAACGTGCTGCCGTCCATGGAGGCCGCTTTCGTCGACATCGGCCGCGGTCGCAACGCCGTCATCTACGCCGGCGAGGTGAACTGGGACGCCGCCGGCCTCAATGGAAAGGCCCGCCGGATCGAGACCGCGTTGTCCAGCGGTGACACCATCCTCGCGCAGGTCTCCAAGGACCCGGTCGGCCACAAGGGCGCCCGGCTCACCACCCAGATCTCGCTGCCCGGCCGGTTCCTGGTCTACGTCCCGGGCGGCGGCGCCACCGGGATCTCCCGCAAACTGCCGGACACAGAACGCAAGCGGCTGAAGTCGATCCTCGACCGGATCGTCCCCGAGGACGCCGGGGTGATCATCCGCACGGCCGCCGAGGGCATTGCCGAGGACGAACTGATCCGCGACGTCGAACGGCTCAAGTCCCAGTGGGAGGAGATCTCCCGGCGGGCCGAGGCCAAGACCGGTGCGCCGACGCAGCTCTACGCCGAGCCCGGCACGCTGATCAAGGTGGTGCGGGATCTTTTCAACTCCGACATCACCCGGTTGGTGGTCGACGGTGACGAGGCCTACGGCCCGGTCGCCGACTACGTCACCGCGGTCGCGCCGGAGCTCGCCGACCGGCTCGTCCGCTACGAACCGGCCCCGAACGGAGCCGACGTCTTCGCGGCCTACCGGATCGACGAGCAGATCGCCAAGGCGCTCGAGCGCAAGGTGCACCTGCCGTCCGGCGGTTCGCTGGTCATCGACCGCACCGAGGCGATGACCGTGGTCGACGTGAACACCGGGAAGTACACCGGCTCCGGCGGCAACCTCGAAGAGACGGTGACCAAGAACAACCTGGAAGCCGCCGAGGAGATGGTCCGCCAGCTCCGGCTCCGGGACATCGGCGGCATCATCGTCATCGACTTCATCGACATGGTGCTGGAATCGAACCGCGAACTGGTGCTGCGGCGGCTCACCGAGGCGCTCGGCCGGGACCGCACCCGACATCAGGTCGCCGAAGTGACCTCGCTGGGTCTGGTGCAGATGACCCGCAAGCGAATGGGCACCGGGCTCGTCGAAGCGTTCTCTGAGCCCTGCCCGCATTGCGGGGGACGCGGGATCGTGCTGCACGACCTGCCGGTGGTCGCCTCCGTCAGCGACGACGGTGGCGGCAACGAGCGCCGCTCCGGCAAGGGCCGGCGTGGACGGGGCCGGGACACCGAGCGGGTCGAGGAGATCGTCATCCCCCGGGTGGTCGAGGTGCCCGCCGGTCGGCGACCGGACCCGCGCGGGCCGAAGCCGCCGAGCATCGGCGGCGGTCGGGACTCCCACCGTGATCAAGACCAGCGGACCGAGGCAGCTGCGGACGAACGCGTCGCGACCGGGCCCGACGCCGAGGAAATCGACTGGATCGAGGCCGCCGCGGCCGCCGGAATCCAGGCGGCCCAGGACGCCGACGCGGACGACTTCGAGGCGCACGAGCCCGGAGACGGCATCGCCGATGACGACAATCCCGTCGACGCTGCCGAGGTGGCAGAGATCGTCGTCGATGACCCGGCCGAACCGGATTCCGCCGACTCCGTGGAATCCGAGGTGACGGCAGCGGAACCGGCTGTCGACGTCGTCGTCGAGGCGGCCGAGACCGAGCCGGCGCCGAAGCGGCGTCGCGGTAGGCGGGCCGCGGGTCGTCCCGCGGGTGCGCCGCCGTCGGCCCAGCCGGTGGACATCATCGTCCACGAATCGGTCCCGGAGCGGGCCGCCCCGGTGGAGCAGCAGGCGAGCGATGGTGCCACCAACGGGCACGCGGACAACGATCACGCCGACAACGGTCACGCGGACAACGGTTCTGCTGACAACGGTCGGGCCGACGATGCGGTTGCTGCGCCGCCGGCGACCCCGCCGCGTCGCCGACGGGCGGCCAGCCGACCTGCTGGACCCGCGGCAGGCGGCGCCGGTGAGCCGGTGGTGATCGCCATCCCGGTCGACCAGCCGGCTGGGTGACGACCGGTCGCAGCGGTGGGTTTGCCCCCACGGTGCCCGGCCGCGTACTGTAGGCGGTCGGCACGCTGCTGCGCAGCGGGCTTTGCGGTGCCCTGGTTCGTCGCCTCGTGCGTGCGGGCCGAGCGTCTCGGTGACTCGTTCTCGAGCAGCTCGTCAGGGGCGCCACCGACACTGATCACCTGGACACCTCGGGTATCCGAGGTGGGCATGGCGGTGGGCGTCGGTGAGAGCCCCGCAGACCCGCGCAAGCGGCGTGCACAGAACTGAAGAGCACCGAGAAGTAGTACCGAGTCCACCGAAACCGGGCAACACCGGCAACACAACAGGCAGGAAGGCGCGTCCACGATGTACGCGATCGTCAAGACCGGCGGCAAGCAATACAAGGTCGCCGAAGGTGACGTCATCGAGATCGAGAAGCTCGAAGGCGATCCCGGTGCCGCAGTCACCCTGCCCGCGGTGCTGCTGGTCGATGGCCCCGACGTCACCTCCAAGAGCGATGCACTGGCGGCGGTGACGGTCTCCGGTGAGGTCGTCGCGCACACCAAGGGCCCGAAGATCATCATCCACAAGTTCAAGAACAAGACCGGCTACCACAAGCGGCAGGGGCATCGCCAGCCGCTGACGCAGGTCAAGGTCACCGGGATCTCGGTCGGGTCGGCCAAGGCCGATTCCGCCGGCTGATACGACTCTTTCGAGAAAGGCGCCACCACCATGGCACACAAAAAGGGCGCGTCCAGCTCCCGGAACGGCCGCGATTCCAACGCACAGCGGTTGGGCATCAAGCGGTTCGGCGGGCAGACCGTGAGCGCCGGCGAGATCCTGGTCCGTCAGCGCGGCACCAAGTTCCACCCGGGTGACGGCGTCGGCCGCGGCAAGGACGACACCTTGTTCGCGCTGATCGCCGGCGCGGTGGAGTTCGGTTCCAAGCGGGGCCGCAAGACCGTCAACATCGTCGCTCCGGTGGCCTTGGCCGCCGACGCCGAGCAGCCGGTCCCGGTCGGAGTCTGACCCGCACCGGTTTGTCTTCATCCCTGCGAGGGGCGGGCCCGAATCAACCGGGACCGCCCCTCGCGGCATCTTCAACGCCGGTTTCGGCGCTACCAATCCGTTCGTTTCGCACCGCCGCCGGCTGATCCGGCCCTGATCCACAGGAGGTGACCGTGGCCAGGTTCGTCGACCGCG
>Ga0164306_10000525_pt1 | contig 15730 bp, 10 predicted proteins | sample Whisoiple_242_MG_FD_110213 | JGI IMG/M metagenome (GOLD analysis project Ga0164306, IMG submission 110213) | Soil microbial communities amended with fresh organic matter from upstate New York, USA - Whitman soil sample_242_MG | ecosystem: Environmental > Terrestrial > Soil > Unclassified >... | reverse complement strand
GGCTAAGCTCGGTTGGAGGCTGGGTTGAATCGGCCCGCACTGGCACCACATAAAAATCCGCCTGGCCGCAGCTGGTGCAAAATGACTTGAATGAATCGATGAGATAGCCGTTTGCGTTCCGCTGAGCAAAGCTATCCATGTGCCACAGCCGGTTTCCAGAACCGGGTTCGCTCATGGCCAGAGCGCCAATCCATTTTCCTTCCACAATTGGTTTTACGTACGCTTCATTCTGGCCATCTTTTGCCAGAGCGGCAATCATGGCGAGCGTGCTCATGTGCATGCAATACACCATGGCCGTGGAAGCGCATCCCTGGGCCAGCTCTTCCAGCACCATGGCCGTGGTAAGTATGCCTTCTCCGGGGCCGCCCTGGGCTTTGGGGATGGTCAACGCCATCAGGCCGGCATCAGCAATTGCTTTCAGTCCTTCACGCGGATAGATGGCATCCCGATCTACCTGGGCCGCATTTGGTGCAAGCGATTTCTGGGCCACGCTCCGGGCCAGCCGCTTCCACCTGCCTTGCTCCACGGTGAGCGCAATCCCGGTTAAATTCAACGCATCTGGCATAAATGATTCATCCTCACAATGAACGCTCGTGTTTTATAAGTTGTCAGTGGAGCTCCCTGATATCACAGGGCCAATCTTGCGGCCTTCGCAGGTTTTTCCAACTCCAGGTTTAGACGTTTTGCAAGCCGTTCCATTACCTCAATCAGACGCCAGGCATGTGCCTCAGTGTGCGCGGCTGTGCAGGAAATTCTGATCAGGTTTTGCGTGGCCGCGGGACGCGCCACTCCATTCACATAAATTCCTTCTTCCAACAGCTCCCTGGCCATTTGGAAGAGCATTATCTCGTCCGGTATCACCACTGCCACCACCGGACTATTTCCGTCGATAACACTGAACCCCAGCGTTGCCAGCTCGCGGCGGATCAGGTCGGCGATCCGCAACAGCCGGTGACGCCGCTCCGGCTCCGTGCGCAGGATACGCAAGGCACACCGGACGGCTTCAACAGAAGCAGGCGGAACGCTGGCGGAAAATACAAATGGCTGGGCCAGATGCTTCAGGTAGTGGACCACGGGCTCAGTGGCCGCGATAAATCCACCGGCGGCTGCCAGCGACTTGCTGAAGGTCCCCATCACCACATCTACGTCATTCAGGACGCCTTGTTCTTCCGCTACTCCGGCGCCGGTTGGGCCGAAAATCCCCAGGCCGTGTGCCTCATCAACATACGTCCGTGCGCCATACTTCCTGGCCAGCGACGTGACGGCTCTCAGATCGGCAACGTCGCCTTCCATACTGAAAACGCTTTCGCTCACAATCAGCACGCCCTCGCCATTGGCCTGCTGCAGCCGCTTTTCCAGGTGCTGCATATCGTTGTGGCGATAGCGCATCGTGCGCGCCGAAGATCGCAAAGCGCCGTCCACCAGGCTTGCATGAAGATTATGCTCGCAAAGGATGAGCTCGCCCTCATTGGCAAGGGCCGCGATGGTTGCATAGTTGGCCTGGAACCCCGTGCCAAACACAATCGCTTCTTCCTTGCCCATAAATTCGGCAAGCTCTTCTTCCAGCTGGACGTGAATGGGCAGCGTGCCGTTCAGAAGACGGGAGCCACTGCATCCGGTACCGTATTTATGGATTGCGGCGGCCGCAGCTTCCTTTACCCGCGGGTCCCAAGTGAGGTCCAGGTAATCGTTGGAGCCAAACATCAGGACCTTGCGGTCCCCAAGCTTCATCTCGCTTGGCCCGCAGCCTTCCCGTCCGCCGAAAGTCTCAAAATAGATGTAGAGCCCTGCCTCTTGCAATGCGCGGGCACGGTTAAACTTCCAGCATTTCTCAAAGATGTCCTTACGATCGGATGGGGCGCCGTTCGGTTCGGGAACCGGGGCATCGTTCATGAGATCAAGCTCCTGAGGTCTGTGCCGCAACTCTAGACTCGGACCGTTTATGTTACAGCGGCCGGTTATTTTGGATCTTTCGCACACCCACTTGGGGGTAGCGAGCTAAGTTAAGTCCCTAATCAACAACAACCTCCACATCAACAGCGTGAAGATTGTGCCTGTGCAACTGCCTTCCTGACAAGCTCTTTCTGGCAGCCTATGGGAAACCATATTTATAAATGAAACCGCAATGGTACCATGAAATTTCTGCTATATTCGGGCTGTTTTCGAATTTGTTTGACTCGTCGGAATCTCTCAGAACCGCTTCCCGAGAGATCCTGATTAATAGAACTTTTAGACTTATGAGCTCTGCCGCGTCAGCCACAGAAAAGCCCCCGCTGTCACTTCTAAGCGCAACTCTGGTGAATTCTGTACCGCTATCGCCGGAAGTCCGGCTCCTTACTTTGCGGGTGGAAGACGGCTCTCCGCTGGCGTTTCTGCCCGGACAGTGCGTCCGCGTTCAGCAGGAACTCGATGGGAAAGTAGTGCACTTGGTTTATTCCATCGCCTCTCCACCGCGGGCTGACAATTGCTTTGAATTATGTGTAAAGCCGGGAAGAAAAGGCTCGCCCGCTGACCGTCTTTGCGCTACGCGCGTTGGAGCAGAATTGCGGATTTCGCGTCCGCAGGGTGGTTTTGTTGTGCAGCAACGTGGCCCGGCATCGCTTTTCCTGGCTGCCGGCACCGGCATCGCTCCCATCCGGTCGATGATTCACTCGCTGGCCGGCACGGGCCGGCATGAGCTTTGCTTGATTTTTGGCGCAAGGTCCATGGAGTCTCTCTTCTTTCACTCAGAGTTCCTCGACCTTGCCAGCCGGCATTCGGATTTTCGCTATGTTCCGGTGCTGAGCCGTCCGCATGCAGCCTGGACCGGGGCCAGTGGTTATGTGCAGCACCATCTTGACGGTGTTTCGCGCCCGCCGGATGCGCGGGCCTATCTGTGCGGCCCACTCGCCATGGTTGAAACCGCCAGCCGGATATTGGTCGAACACGGATGGCCTGAAGAAATGGTCCATTTTGAGCGCAACGGCCATTGAAAACCTCTTCAATGATGTCCCTGCCCTGAATTTCATCAAGAATGAACAAAACCGGCGTCCCCGGGGCGCCGGCTTAGCTCTGCGGTTGGCTCATCCAGAGTATTAGCCGCAATGTGCCAGTGCGGAAGGCCGCAAACTCTGCCTGTGACCGGCTTTGCGATGTGCGGGAACAAAAGCCACTGGCTTGTTCCGGGGCGTGGCCCCAATCTGGCTGTATTGCGCCATGAATTGCTGCTTTGCGCGATGGAGCAGCACACGAAGATATTCCCGGCTGACTCCCAGTTCGGCGCACACATCATCTTTATCTCTTTGCTCAAAAAACACCGCGCGCAGTATGTTGCGGTCCTTGGCCGGAAGCTTGGCCAGCACCTGCTGGACTTGCTTTCGGGTTTCCTCTGCCAGCAGCATTCCGTCCGGCGCCGGGGACTTATCGGCGGGATCGGATGGCATATCGTCGAGCGGCCTGGTCCGTGATCGCGAGCGATACGATTCCCGCAAAATGTTGTTGCATACCGAGCTTACAAACGCGCCGAACCGCTCCGGCTGGCGAACGCCGCCTTCGGCCCGCACTGCCGCCCATGCCCGCAGCAGGGTCTCCTGTTGCACATCCTTAATATGCTCAGGACAAGCCAGGCGCCGGCGCAGCTTGTTATTCAGGATCCTGGTGAAATAAGAAACAAAATGCGCTTCAGTGGCAACTTCCTGCGCCCTTAATTCATGCAGATAGCTTTCATCGAACTGATGGAAATCCATGCAATGCGCGGTGCCCATTTCCCTGCTCCTTTACAGCGCCTTCTCCTTCGCTCGATAGGCCGCTGTTGCGGCAAACGGCTTTGCCCACAGGCCGTGGGTTTCTCCGCCCAAATTGCCTGTAAGGCACGTCACATCAAATAAACGATGACCGTTGCTTGTTTCATAAGACGCCCAGGTACGGAATTTCCCTGTGAGATTTTTGGGTTTCTTTTTGAATTTTGCGGCTCTCGCGGAAGGGGAACGGTTGATCGAAGGGAGCTTTCGTTTCGTCCGATTTTCGCAGAAAAAGGCTAATGGCCACCTTCCATTTGGTGACCATCAGCCATTTTGGCAGGTAGCAGGCCTAACCGTTTGGCGGCGTGTTCGTCTTGACCAGCAATCCGCCTAATTGGCAGTCCACCAGTGACGCCACGGGAAGCAATCGCGCTGCCGGCGAGGTGGAGTTCATGACCGCCGGAACTACTCTGGGCGATGCCTCCAATGCAGGCCGGAAACTGGTGGGACGCGTGCTGCCGCCCTCACTCCCGCCAGGTTCTGCGTAATCCGAAGGCTCGATATACACAAGTTCATATTTCTCTCGCAACTCCGGAAAAGCTTTCTCCAGCATGAAATTGAAGAAGGTAATCGCATGTTGCTCGCGGATTTTTGGATCATGAATAGTCGGCCCCACTCCGAAGAAGAACCGGCGAATTCCGGGAGGGCAGTGTGGCGACGGGTCACAGTGCATTTCAGGCTGGTTGCATTTCATGCGCACCTTTTCTTCCTCGTCCACACGATATTCGAAAATGAAATTCGTCGGCATCATACCTGCCGGCTTTAATGCCTTTTTGCCAAACCTGACATTCAGAGGCCGGCCACCGAAATTAATGCTCCTCGGAATGGGAAGATCAAGAACAACCAGGCTCGGCGGAATGGTCCACTTTTGCGTTTCGGCGACAAAATCATTGAAACCGGGGTTGATGTAGGGGTCCGGATTAGGATCCGAGTACCGGTGCAGCCCTTCGCCGGATAGTTCGAAGCGATATCCGCTCGATTTCTCGTCCCGCTTCCTGTAGGTTTCGGGATCGTTAAAGTAAAAATTATGGTCAAGATCTTTTCTGGCCGGATCAAGGCGCGGCACAAATGCCGTAAGCCGGTGGGACTGCTTCTGCAAAACGACCGCGAAGGGCCCTTCAAGGAGTATCTGCAAAGAATGGACCCTTGTATCGTTTGGCGGGGTTGGAATTGAGTGCCCGTGCATACACCCCTCCAGTGTGCCGACTAAAGGCAGGGTGCCGAGCGCTTTCAAAAGGTCACGTCGATTCATATTCTTCCTTCTCCTGACAATTCACAGCAAAACAAACAAATTCTTCTGCGCACCATATTCAACGAATCCACAACATCCGGCAAGCTACTTCGCATCAGCCCGGTTAACCTAGCTTGCTCTCCCAGTCAGGCTGAAGCTTGCCCAATAATAAGGGTGCGGCCTTTCCGCCAACATGGCCTTACGCGCGTGATAAATTGCCATGGCAACAGACTTATCATTGCTTAAGTTTTGGTAAAAACTGATCATGAGGCGTGACGTGCTCTCCGAATCAACATCCCAATGACTGGCAATGATCCTCGGCACGCGGGCCACAAGAAAAGCACGAACCAGACTGTTGGCGTCCAGGAACCCGTTTTCCCTGCCGACGGCTGTGGAGCATGCGGCCAGGACTGCCAGTTGCGCGTTCCGGAAAAGCCTTGGATCGATGTCTCTTGCCTTTAGAGACTCTTTGGCATTCAACACGAGTGTCGTGCCGCTGCCGTCGCGCTTTCCATGCCCCATATAATGAAATATCCGATTGGAGGCAAGTCGGGACCGCATTTCATTCCAATTCGTGCTCGAGGAATCAACTATCTGTGTTCGCGGAAAAATGCGCGAGATCGCATTTCGTTGAGCTTCCATCCCCGGGAGATAGCCTGAATCGGGCGCGTGAGACGCATCCAGAAGAAGCAGGTCCATTTGCGAATCAATCAGCGGCGGAGAACGCAGGGCTTGCTCCATCTCCAGTCCAGGTGAGTACACAACAGGAAATTTCTCCCCAAAGTACCAGCCTTCTGGACTATTCAGTGCCTCAACAGAAAGGTTATAAGCTGACCGGTCCAATTCCACCACCACGACCTGAGATTCTGGCAAGTGTGCAACGACCGGTTGAAGCAAAAGAGAATACAGCCATTCCCCTTGCTCCCGCAATTCGCTCAATTTCGAGCTGGGAGTGGCGCAGTGTTCGACAAAATCGCGCACTGCCCGCTCAAAATCCTGCTGCTTCACATTCACCCACGTGCTCTGGAGCCCGCCGGCATTGGAGATCCAGATTTGCATGCCATCCTTGAAGTTCGCGTAGATTACCCGCGTTTCGGCCGGCATCTGGTATCGCTGTTTGGGACTCTGCGTTTTCTTCTGGCCCTGTACGGGTTCAGAAACTTGACGGACTGACGCATGGAAGCCTTGCAGCAATGGCCGGTTCTGGTACCACTCCCACCGGTCCAGGGCTTCTTTATCTCTCTTTTGTTCCAGCAACACACGAACGAGCCCCCGGTAACTGTCATCGGTGGCTCTCAGCCACTTGAGGCGCTCATCGCCGTCTTGTAAGTTTTCCAGCGTTCTCTCTGCGATATTGATCGCGTCCTGGTAAGCTGCTTTGGCTTCCTCTAGACGGCCCAGCTCTCGATAAATACTCCCGGAGACCCGGTCAACGCTCAGAGTGATGAAATCATTCTGTACCGTTTTTACGGTATTACCCACTTGCTGAATGGTCGCCAGCGCTCGCTCCGGATCGCCTTGCTGCAACTCCAGCTCGGCAGGCTCGATATCATTAATCAACCGGTACTCAATGGGATCGCTTTGCTCATCGGCTTTTAAATTCTTGAGCAGGCTTGATGCTTCAGCTTCTTCTGATTTTGCGAGCGCTTTCTGCTTTTGCGATAGAAAGATGTTCCGCAGACGAAGGTGAAGCATTGCTTCTCGAAATGAATTGCGGCCTAACGAAGCTTGCCGTAATACCAACGTGTGCTCCAGAAGGTCCCGTGCCGCATACAAAGAACCGGCCTCCTCCGCACATTGCCACATCACCGCATAAAACTGGTCCAGACGGTCTTTGGGGTAAATCCCGTCCCAATATCGCTTCAACCCTTGAATTCCCTGCTCCCACGCCCCATCGCACCTGCCTTGTTGATGATGCATGCTCGCGGAAATCCCAAAAACACGAAGCTCCATCACCGGGAAATGCGAGCGTTGTGCCAGATCGAGACTCACCCTGGCATCGCTATCGGATTCGGCCAGTTCACCAAGAAAATTCCTGCATTGCGCCCGTTCCAGGGCCGCTTGTGCCTGCAACCAGCGATATCTGGTGGAGGATAGCTCGTTCCAAAGCGGCTCTGCGCGAACAAGGCATTCCGAGCCTCGCAGCAGGCTGCGGTTCGCATAGACTGCTTCAAATTGCGCAAATAATTTTCCGGCCACATTGTTCTGCTTGGCAAAGAGCGATTCGGCGGTATCTGATTGCGCAATCGCAATCTTGTGAAGTCCCTGTTCATTCGCCCGAACTGCCGCACTCAGGGCCTGGATTCCTGCAAGGTCCGCGGAGCCTGCCGCACTGATAAAGTCTCTCATCCATTGATCTGAGTGTTCTTCGGCAAAGACTTCTGATAAAGCCACAAGGGCCCGGTAAGAATCGCTATTCTTGTCGGAGAAGGCAACCGGCAACCACTGGCTGAATGCCTTCTGCTGGTATTGTTCCGGGTCCTCAGGCCTCAGAGTGCCCTGGGCTTTTTGTTGCAAAAAAAAAGCGGGTCGGAGTAACTTTGCTGGCGTTTGCCGGAAATTTTTGCCTTCCCCTCTTTCAGGTGCTGCCGGGCCTCAGTCGCCCAGCCGCTGGAAGAATCAACCTGAAGATACTTTTCCCAGGTGTCCACCGCCAGGTCCCAGAACTGTGTCTTCTCATAGGCGATAGCGAGATCAAAAAGAGCGCTGGCGCGGTCGTCACGATTCAGGTCCGGCTTGCTCAGGACCTCGCTCAGCAGGCGGAGCGTGCGTTGCAGGTTGGGACGGTCGGCCCGGCTGTCACGTTCAAAGTAGCTGGCCGCCAGGTCGATTTCCAGGCTGGGACTGGCCAATCCGGATGAACGCGCTTTTTCGAAATCTTTTTCAGCTTTTTCCAGGCTGCTGGGAGTTGACTCCCACAACAAGGCGCGGCCCTGTACTTGCAACCAGCGTGGGTCGGCATTGGCCGCGCGCAGGTTGTCGTTTGCGGCGCCCGTGGCATCGTGCAGCGACGTGGGAATCTCGTCCATCCCTCGGCCGCTCTCCGGACCAAGCTCGACAGTGAACGGTTTGTAATCAGAATGCTCAACCGCCGGCAGGCGCATCAGCGTTGTTCGCCTGTCCGTGAAAGCTGTGGCTACCAGTTTTGCCGCCTTTTTTACTTTGAAGTCAGCCAGCAAAGCGGGCCCCTGGATGACCGCGAAAATGACCAATGCCAGCGCAACAGCCGCAGGAGCAATCTTCAACCAGGGAAACCGCCTTCCACCCGCGATCAATTCGCGCACCAGCCGCTTTTGCCATTGTGGTTTGGAGCTTTCAAGTTGATGGAGAATGGCAATATCGTCCGGTGATTGCTCCTCAGAGAACTCCCGGATGTACCGTCGCAGCGCCGCACCGCAGGTATTGCATCGCGCCACGTGGTGCATGGTCTGCTCGGCCATCGCTGGCGACAGGATCCCGGCAGCCAATTCCTGGATCACTTCGTCATCGGGACAATTTGGACGCCGCGGAGCGTTCATTGAGCAACCTTCCTTATACAAGCGGTTCCACGCCCGGCTCCGACCAGCTCCTTACGAATGGCGATTGGAGCGCCGCCCCGGGAGATGTGTACCCCGCCATCTTGACGTTCTGGAACCTTAGTCCTAAGCCGCTTCACCTTTTACCGCCTCTTCAAACCCAAAGACGTAAAACTCGGGATGAAACCTTTTCACCCCTCTAAATCAATGAAAACAATACCGCTCAATCATCCTCTCCGCTGGCGCCCTTCAAGCCAAAGGCTTCTCGCAGGAACCGCGTCAACCGAAGCAAGACAGCTTCAACGCCCTTCACCGTCAGTCCCATGTTGGGGAGAAAAGATATTTCCTTTGCCGTGTAACCCTGCTCATAAAACAACCAGAAGATTGTCACGTCTCTCTCATAGGTTGCAGAGGACGAAAAACGCTGAAGCAGCGTTTCCACTTTGTCCTTCAGGTGGGCAAACTCGAGCCGATCCTGCCCGTCTGACGGCAGTGGCAACACTGCGTCGCTCGGTTCCACTTCATCTGCTTTGTTTTCTGGCTGCCGGAAGTGGTCTCGAACCACGTTCGACGCGACCACCTTCAGATATCCAAAGATCGTATTCTCATATTCATTCTTGATGCTGCGCAGAGCCCTGCAATCATTCGCAAAGAGTTTCACATAAGTGTCCTGGATCAGATCGTCCACCAGGCTTGGAGCTGGTTCTTTCCAGCGGCGGATCGTATTCAAAATCACGCTCGCGATGAGCGGCTGGGTCCGGCGCACGAATTCCCGCCACTGCTCCTGCTCTCCTGAGCCTAAGCAAACATGCAGCAGTTCCCGAATTGGGGCTTCGTCTTTTACCATCCGGCCGTTTTTGCCGTGAACTCGAAATTTTACTTCGTGCAGAGTCAGGGCTCGATGTAAGTTCGGGGAATTCTTGTTAACTCAACATGAACCTGTAAAGCAGGTCGCGCGAAGCCAAACTCATTTGTGGTTGCAACAGCTTAGCAGGATTGCCGGAGTCGAGGGAAAAAGCCGCAAAAGATGAAATCGCTGGCGGAGCCCCTCTGTCTTTGTCCAATGAGAGCCATCTCCGGCCAAAGGGTTAAAGATACGCGCGAAAATCCAGATAAAAATCGGAATTTTCAAAGCACGATTATTTGCGTTAAGAGTTGTATAATCCTGCGCCTATGAACAGCGTAACGGTTTATGTAATACAAGCCGGGCTTTCTTTTCTGATGCTGTTTCTTCTGGTGCTGTGGTTCATTGGCCCCTATCTGGCGGCGCAGCCAATCCGCAAAGCGATGCTCGTGATGCTGTCTCCGCACATCGCCCACCACGTGGGGCTTGCCGTGCTCATTCCGGGCGTGGTCGGCATAGGATTTCCGCAGAACTTTGCCATGGTCATCGCGATCGGCGAACCAACCATGCTCTTCCTGCTGATATTCTGCATGGGCGCTGTCCGCAAGGGTTCGCCACTTGCTTCGCCGCTCTTATGGATCTTTACCGCCGCCGGCTTTGCCTATAACTTTCTGTCCGCCTATCTGGCATTGATTCTGGGCGCCGCCCTGGTAGATAAGCTGCACGCGCACTGGTACGTCTCAGTCTTTTACGTGCCGCTGCTCGCCGTCTCGCACATTCTGATTCTGATCAACCTGCTGAAACGAGGGCACGAACTCAAGGCAGCCACCGCTGGTCGAGGGTAAGTCGGCCCGACAAGAACCGGAGAGCGTCCGGGATTGCCACATTTCACTCGTAGCGCAGCGCGATCATAGGGTCGACTTGAATGGCCCGGCGCGCGGGCAGGTAACAGGCAAACATCGCCACGGCCGCCAGAAGCACTGGCACGATCACAAACGTAAGAGGGTCCGTCGCCTGTATGCCATAGAGGAAACTCGCCATCAAATGGGTCAATCCCAGGGCCGTTAAAACGCCGATCGCTATTCCCAACCCGGCAAGCTTCGCGCCCTGGCCAAGAATCATTCCAAATACGCTCTTGCGCTGCGCGCCCAGCGCCATGCGGACCCCAATTTCCCGCGTTCGTTGCATCACGGAATAGGAAATGACTCCATACATTCCAACACAAGCCAGCAACAAGGCCAGCCCCGCGAAGGAAGCAAGCAAGAGCATGGAAAAACGCGGCTGGGCCATTGAGTCGGCCCGCAGACTGGCCAGGGTTGCAGGCTCCGTTATCGGCAGGTCCGGATCAAGCGCGTGAATTGCCTGGCGCACTCCCCCCATCACTGCTTTGGGGTCGGTCTTGGTGCGGAGCACAACAGACATCATCAACATGGAAGGATAGGGCTTCTGCGTGTACGGCACGTACATCTCCGGGCCGGGTTCTTCGCGCAGCGAAAGGTGTTTAATGTCCGCCACCACTCCAACAATACTCATCAGCGGGAAAGCCGGGCTTCCCAGGCCTACTTGCTTCCCGATAGGGTCCTGGTCCGGCCAGAATTTCTTTGCCATGGCGCTGTTGATAATTACAACCGGCATGGAAGAGACGGTGTCAGTCTCAAGAAATTCGCGCCCGCGCAGAACAGGGGTCCCAGCGGCGCCAAAATAACCAGGCGAAACAACGTTGTAGTTCGAGACCGGCCGGTCCGACCGTGAGGCCGATGGCCTTCCCGGAATTCGAATGATGCTTCCTTCGGTCGCACCGCTCAACGGAAGCGTCCTGACGAGCCCCACCTGTTCTACGCCAGGCTGGGATGGCAAAACCTGAAGCACCTTCTGATAGAGCGCGACAATATGATCAAGGCCGGGATATTTTGAAGCCGGAAGAGACAGCTGGAAACTGAAGACCCGCTCGCCGCTAAAGCCGGCATCGACGCTGAGGAGGTGTAAGAAAGTCCGCGAGAGCAGGCCGGCAGCAATGGCCAGGACCAAAGCAATCGCGACTTCAAACACCATAAGCGTATTGCGGGCACGGAAGCCCGCGGCGCTTCCGCCCGACCTCTGCTCTCCTTCTTTGAGCCACTCGGCGATATTGTTGCGGCCCATTCGGAGGGCCGGGGCCATCCCGAACAGGATTCCGCTGATCAGCGTCACTCCAAGAACAAAGGCCAGCACGCGGAAGTCGATGCCGACTTCCTGCAGGCGAGGAACGTTGGAGGGGCCAAATATTTTCAGAAAATAAATGCCTAAGTAGGCCACGAGGGCGCCGAGGAGTCCCGCCACCAGCGCCAGCAGAACGCTTTCTGTCAGAAGTTGGCGGACCAGGCGTGAGGACCCCGCGCCGATGGCGGCGCGCAAAGTAAATTCAGGACGCCGCTCAATGGAACGCGCCAGAAACAGGCTCGCAACGTTGGAGCATGCAATCAACAAAACAGCGACCACCGCGCCGAGCATGAGCAGCAACGGCTTGCGAGTATCGCCCGACACCTGCTGGACCAGAGGCGTCACACGGGACCTGAACCATCCCTTGGACCCCATCACGCCATCCATGCGCTTCTCCAGTACGTTCATTTCTTCCTGTACTTGAGACATGGCAATGCCGGATTTCATGCGGCCAATCACCGCGAGCTCGTCCGGGGCGTTCTCCGGCAAAGAGGCAGGAAGGACCAGGGGGACCCAGAGGTCTGGTTTTCTGGCGAAATCCAGGCCCGGCGGCATCTCTTCACCGCGCGGAAATTCGAAGCCGGCAGGCATCACGCCGATGACTGTGTAAACGCCGCCGTTCAAGGCCAGAGGCCGGCCTAAAATGTCGCGGCTGCCGCCAAAACGCTCCTGCCAGAGTTGGTAGCCGAGTATTACTTCGTGTTCGTGGGCAGGGCCGTCATTTTCCGCGGTGAAGGTGCGCCCGAGGGCCGGTTCAGCGCCCAATGCCGTGAAGAATCCTGAGGTGGCAAGGATGCCCTGAAGAATGGCAGGATCGCCCGAGCCGGTGAGATTGAAGGAGTCGCCTTTAAACACCGCCACGTCTTCCAAAGTCTTCGAGTCCCGCGCGATCAAACGAAAACTCGGCACGCCCCACGGAATGTCGTTGTAACCAAGATTGAGACCCGGAGGCGCCTGGCGCCAGGGAAAGACGATTTTTCCGGAATCCAGATAAGGCAGCGGTTTCAGCAGAACTGCATTGACCACGACAAAAACGGCCGTACTGGCGCCGATGCCGAGCGCCAGGGTCAAAACGGCAATGATCGTAAGGCCGATCTTCTTCCGGTGGATTCTTGCAGCGTACTTCAAGTCCTGCAAAAGTGTGCCCATCATGGCCCCCTGGCAAATGGTTAGAGTTTAATAGCCGGCGGCCTGCTTTTCCACACTATGCGGTTGCAGCTTCTGTATCCGGGATTCAATGGCCGCCTTGTCTTCCTCTGACGCCGCAAAATTCAGGGCCGTCTCGAGATCGCGGATTGCTTCGGGGTGCCGGTTGAGATCGATCAACACGGTTGCGCGGTTCTCGTACAAGTCGCTTACGTTTGGCTTCAACTCAATGGCGGAGTTGAAGTCGGCCAGTGACGAATGAAGGTTTCCAGCTTCATAATGCATTACTCCGCGGCTGGCCAACGCCTCCCACAGCGTGGAATCGAGGGCCAAAGCCGCAGTGTAGTCCGCGATGGCCGCTTCCGTCCTGGCCAGCCCTTCATGCGCTTTGGCGCGCCCAAGAAATGCCAGTAAGTGATTGGGTTCGATGTCGAGCGCCCGTGAATAAGCTTCGATGGCTTTTTCCAATTGTTCCATGCGCCGGTAACACTGTCCCAGATTTGTGAATACCTCAAAATACGGCGGGCTCAGTTCCACGGCTTTCAGATAGTCCGCATGGGCTTCGTCCAGCCGGTCCAATTGAAGATAAATGCTCCCGCGCTCGTTGTAATACTCGGAATAGTTGGGGTCCATGGCAATGGCGGCCGAGTAATGCTTAAGCGCTTCCTCGTAGTCGCGGAGGGCAAGATAAACCTGGCCGATGTTATAAATCAGGACGGAGCGGTGAAGGCGGTGCTTGTCCGCGCCCAAATGGGCGTTGAGACGGGCAAGCCCGCTGACGCAAAGCTCGATTGCATCCTGATGGCGGCCTTGAAAGTTGCGGACCATGGCAAGGCCGTTGCGATTGAAGACAGAATGAAAGTGGAGGTCGTCTTCCGGCATTTTGGCTTCTTGCAGCGCAGCGAATCCGCGCTCCAGATATTCTTCACCCTTGGCCAGGTCGCGCGGCTTTTGATAGCGCGCATAGAGCATGGCAATGATGTAGAAAAGATATCCGCACATCGCAGGCCTCTTTTCGGCCAGCTTCATGGCCGCGCCTTCCGCCAGATTCTTGGTGGCGGGAACATCCATGAGGCCGACATATGCATTGAGCATCTTTACCATGATCGTCCACCGCAGGTAGTCGTTGGTCGCGGCGTATTGGTCGGTCAACTCCAGCAGTCCTTCCGAATAACGTATCGCATCGGCATAAACGCCTAAAGTGTTGTAGAGTTCAAGGCCGAACGCTTTGTAATGCATCAACTTTTCCAGGCGCCCGGCCTGCCGGGAGAGCCTGATGAGCTCAGGCAGATTCGCTTGCACCTCGATGCGATCATCGCCAATCTGCTCTTCAAACCGGCGAAGCTTTTCCGCAGCAGCGTCGGGAGTGAGCGCTGGATCAGGCCCGGCCGGCAGGTCCAGCGTGGCCAGCTCTGCTTCGACCCCGCTCTTCCCGAACCAGCTGCGCACTTCTTCTCCCTTGCCCGGTTCCGCGCACATGGTGAGACTGATGTGCAGCTTGCGCCCTCTGCGGCGCGAGAGCTCCACGAAAAATCTCTTACACATTTCGCCGGCATCGTCATAACTATCGCCGACGATGACCCACGGCGTGTCGGCGCATGCTTCGCTCTTCCAACTGTCCAGCAATTCAATCAGGCCGTGAATGGTCCGGAAAGCGCGGTCAGCCGGGTAACTGCGCACCCTTTCCTCGGGAGGGGCCTGATCGGTGAGCGTGGGATTGTCTATGGTCAATGAGTGCCGCAACCGCGGCACGGCGTAAACCAGTTCAAGAGAATGATGTTCCACCAGGCGAGGCCGCTGAGACTGGATTTCCGGAAATATTTCCGAGAAAAGCTCGTTCACTCCCGCCCATGGTCCGCCGGCATCAAAGCTGCAGCAAAGATCAAATGTTCGCGCTCCAGACTGGGCCGCTTTGTGCAGACGTTTTTTAAGCCAGGATTGGCGTGCAGCGCCGGCAGGGGCTTCCACCACCAGCACCTGCGGGGAGCTGCGGGATACAAGCGAACTGAGCGTTGTTGTCATTTCATGTCCTTTCGCGGCGCACCAGGCTGCCGACCCACAGCACGAATCCCATGATGACTGGTATGAGAAAAGCAGCGGACAGCACGACGCAATCAATGAAGTTGTAAGGATTGGCGGAGTATCCCGCCCTGAACACGCCATGCAGGCTTCGTATGTAGCTTATGGCGACTGGAACGGTGATGGAGAACAGCACCACGAAGGCCATAATCCGGCCGCCCACCCACAACACGGAATATAGCCGGATCACGCGCCGCTCAGCGACTGGAATGCCCGACTGGTCCACGAAGCGGAGAGAAGGCGCCACCCGCCTGGCCAGGTTGCGAACAAAGTCTTCCGTATCCTTCAGCAGATTCTTGCAGTTGAGCAGGCTCACGATCACGAAGTAGAAATCAGTCCGGACGAATAAAAAAGACTGCCATAAAATGCGCAACCAATAGGACAACACCAAGGCCCGCAGCATGCGCACAGTAAAAATCGGGAGCGTGAGCCAGTGATGCCCGAGGGCGTACAGCGCCAGCACCAGCAGCGACCCTGAAACCGCGTCAATCAGGACGCCGGCCAGGAAAGGCAGATAGCGCTTCCGTTTGGGAAGGGCCCACAGCCCCGTAAGATCCGTTTCGGCAACCAGATACCACAAGCGGTTGCTGATGCCCATTCGGGAGTTGATCCCCAGGGCGCGTGTGGCTACGAGGTGGCCCATCTCATGCACAAAAATCCCGGCATAAGAGATCGCGGTCAAGAGAATCCATGAAAAGGCGCGATGATCAGGAAAATAAAAATCGCTGGCGTGTGGCGCCAATGAAGGATTGCCGATCATTGCCGCTAGCGCAAGGCCGATGAGAAGAAAACTTCCCGCCAGGACCGGACGGCTGAAAATACGCTGCGCCAGTGATTGGGGGAAATTTGCGAAGTGATATCGCACCCGCGGGGCCTGTGGCCGCACGGGTTGGGCTTTCGCGGAGATGGCGCCGCCTTCGCCTAAAGATTCGACGAT
>Ga0164306_10000524_pt1 | contig 15744 bp, 16 predicted proteins | sample Whisoiple_242_MG_FD_110213 | JGI IMG/M metagenome (GOLD analysis project Ga0164306, IMG submission 110213) | Soil microbial communities amended with fresh organic matter from upstate New York, USA - Whitman soil sample_242_MG | ecosystem: Environmental > Terrestrial > Soil > Unclassified >... | reverse complement strand
GCATCGGTGATTCCGGTGACGCCGTAGCCGGCGAGCCGGCGAGTGATATCGGCGAGCGCCGTCGTCCGGCGCGGAAGTGCGTCTGCCCAGTCGTCGGCGCTGTGCAGCCTGCCGTCCGGATGATCGCTGAGTCCGACGCGGGTCAGCGCCGCCGAGTTCAGGATCCACATCGCGCCGCTACGGTGCTGGATCCGCACCGGCAGGTCCGCGACGACGGCATCGAGCTGGTCGCGGTCGAGCTCACCGGCGACCGAGGCGTGGTACCCGACGGCACGAATCCAGCCATCCGGCCCAGGCTCGGCCGACCGCAAGGCCTGCGCCATTTGCGCTTTCGTTCGGACGTCCGGCGGCCCGACCACCAGAGAATCGAGTGCGGCAGCCATCGCCCGCAGGTGCAGATGATGGTCGTGCAGCCCGGGCAGCACTGCGCCGGCGGCGGCATCGATCACCTGCTCGGCGTCGAGCGGGTCGAGCCGATCGGCGATTTCGAGGATCCGTTCCGCGACCCGGATATCGACGATCCGACCGTCCGGCACGGCGGCCCGGCGAATCAGCACGTGGTCAGCCTGGCTTCGACCAGCTCGCGCACCCGCCCGTTGTCCGCTCCGAGGTCACGTGCAGGCACCCGCGGCAGTCTGGGAATCCTGGGCGGCCGCGTGCTTTTCGAGTTCACGGCGAGCGGCAACGTCGCATAGTCGGCGGCCACCTCTGCGAGGGCGATCTCCACGATCTCGCCGCCTCCACGCCCGAGCGAATCGAGCACGGCGTAGGTTGCCGCCAGGCCGGTCAAGGGGTCGGCGATGGCATCGCCGACGAATTCGACGCCCGCGCCGACGAGGCCTCCGGCAACGGCGGCGTCGTCGCCGAACGCGACCCGGTCGGCACGCTCCCCTTCGGTGCCGTAACCCGTGACACGCAGCCAGATCCGGCCGTCGCGGCCTCGCACCTGGTCGGGTCCGAGGCCGCGGCGCATCAGCGCGGCGGGTCGCGATCCCTCGATCACCACGTCGGCCGCCTCCAACAGTGGCCGCAGGTCGTCGTCGCGAAAGTCGGTGGCGTAGGACAACTTCGACGAGTTTATCCAGTCGAAGAAGCGAGAGTCTCCTCGGCGGGTCCCGTCGGGTCTGCCGCGGCCTTCGACCTTGACGACGGTCGCTCCGGCCGCGGCGAGTAGGTGCCCGCACAGCGGGCCTGCCCACATCGATGAGAGGTCGGCGACCAAGAGGTCGGACACCGTCCGCGCCGCCCGCTGCCCGGCAGGCACGAAACGTGTTGAGGCACAATTGACTTCGCCGAGTATCGAGGCAGGCAGGTCGAGCATCCGCGCCCTCGCCACGAACTCGCAGGCGTCCCGCGCCGCCGCGCCGGTGGCCACCGCCGTCCACACGTCGGTCGGTTGCTCGGCCAGTTCGAGTAGTGCCGGAACGGTATCGATGTCGTCGGGGCGGGACAGCGTGAGCGCGCACCAGCCGTCCCGGGTGGACAGCAGCCGGGTCGAGCCGCCTGCCGAGACCCGCCCCGCCGGTGTCAGCCCGAGCAGTCCCGCTCGCCCGGTGAGTATCTCGTCGGCGTCGACGCTCAGAGCCCCACCGAGATCGGCCGCAGCTGTTCGGAGGCCGTCGGCCATCCGCCGCGCACGTGCGAACACGGCGTCGGGGATGCCTAACGAGCCCACCACGTCATTCTGCATCGGTCTGTGCCGACTCGATCGCGTCTACCAAATGCCAGTCGAGTGCGGTCTGCGCGTCGATCGTGCGGCCGGACAACACCAGGTAGGCCGTGCGCCAACGGCCGATGCGGCGCGCCACGCTGACGGTGCCCCCTGCGCCGGGGATCAATCCGAGGCTCATCTCGGGCAGGCCGAGCACCGCGTCCGGGTGGGTCGTGACCCGGCCGCAGAACGCGGCCATCTCCAGTCCACTGCCCAACACCTGGCCGTGCACCCGTGCCCAGCACCGCGGTCCGAGTCTGGCGGCGAGTTCGTCGAGCACCAGGGCCGGGCTGTGCCGGACGCGTGCAATGTGGGCGCTGGCCGGGTCGCGCAACGAGCCGAACTCTGCGAGATCGCCGCCGCTGCAGAACGACGGCCCGTTGCCGGACAGGATCACTTCGTCGACCGACGGGTCATGGCGGGCGATGTCGAGGGCCTCGAGCAGCGCCGCACGGGCATCGTTGGAGAAGGCGTTGTGCCGCGTGGGCCTGTTGAACCGGATGTGCAGCGAGTCACCGTCCCTCTCGGCCACTACCGGGTCCGGCATGACCGGCGCCGCGGCGGGTCCGCGCTGACGGCACCACGCCGCGAACTCGCCGCCCGACTGCAGCGTCGAGTACCCGAGCGATTCCGTGATCACCCCCGCCAGCGCTGGAGCGTCGGGATCGACCGACCGCAACACGTCATCGCACACGGTCGCGGCCTGCGGCCACATCTCGAAGCGGGTGGTCAGCTCGGTGATTGCGGCCGCGACCGACTCGACGGTGATGACGCGGAGGTCGGAGACTTTGTCCGCGGTCAGGGTGAAGGTGGCGTGCTCGACCCACGGTCGGCTGGGCGGTGACGCGATGTCGGCGGCGGATCCGACCGCCACGACCACTCCGGTCGGGGCGGGCAAACCGGTCGGCGGGTCGCCGAGGTCAACGGTGAGCACGGCCCCGCACGGCGCTACACCGGGTCGAAGGATGAGATCAGCCAGGCATCGCTGATCTTCTTCAAGCCCACCTTGACCGCGCTCGCGGCGAACGCCCCGTCGGGATTTTCCTTGCTGGTGGTGACCTGGTTGATGAACACGAGAACCGTCGCGGAGTCCGGATGCATGTCGGAAACGGCAGCCCGCACGACCGTCGCAGAGGTCTTCACCGACTTCTGCTTCGCCGCCGGGGTGACGACCTGTTCTGTGAATTGCGTGTAGTACGACAGGAAGTCACCGGTCAGGTGTGACTTCGCTGTAGCGAAGTCTGTGTCCAACTTGTCCGGTGAATACGACAGCAGTGAAACCGTGCCGTTTTTCGCCGCGTCCAGCGCGACGGCCGATGCGGCCGCGTTCGTCTCTTCGTCAGGCCGGTACTGCTTGAAATACAGCCACGCCGCGAGGCCTGCAGAGGCCACGAGCGCGACCGCCAACAGCACTACACCGAGCCGGGTCCACCCCACCCGTAGCGACCGACGCACAATGCCGTCTCGCGACTCCGACTTCGTATCCGTTTCCTGTTCGGCGGCCACGTCGTCGTGAGCGATGACCTCGTCGACGGATTCTTCTGTGCCGTTATCGGCCTCATCGACATCTGTCACACGGGCTGCTTCGTCTGCGGTCACGGTACGAACTCCACCTTCGACATTTTCAGCTGGTCGCCGTCGCGCTTCACGTCGACCGACAACCGCCATGACCGCGGCTCCTGTTTGGCCCCGGCCGCGTTGGTTACGCGCGAACTGGCGGACACGAGAACGACGGCGGAATCGTCGCTCATCGATTCGACCGCGGTGGTGTTGACATTGACCTCGGTGACCACCTTCGACTCCTGCGTCACCTTGATGAAGTCGTCCGCTTGGTTCTTGAAGTCGTCTCTGAACGTACCTGTCGAGTTGTCGATGATGCGCTGGACGTCTTCCTTGGCCTTGTTGAAGTCCAGCGACATCAATGTCACGACGCTCTGCCGAGCGGCTGCGGCGTACTGCGCGCGGCGCTGCTGATCGGCCTCCTGGTGGCGGTGGTTCAGGATCATGAGCACGCTCAACGTAATCAATGCGGCGGTGCAGGCGATAGCGATAGCGGCCGCAAGGGTCTTCAGGATGCGACCGGCTCGCCAGCGACGTCGCTTGCCGGCGGGCTCAGCTTCGGCGGGCTCCTCTGCGATGTCTTTCTTGATGGCTTCGGTGTCCGAGTTGTTAGCGTCGACCGGACTCGCCTGGGTCGGTGCGGCCACGACGTCAGACGTTTCGGTATCGCCTTGGGGCGCGTCTGGCGATGCCACCTCCGGCGCATCGGCGTTCGCTTCGATCTCGGCGGCCGCTTCTCCTTCTGCCTCTTGGGCCTGGCGCCGGAGCCGGATCGCGCGAGCTCTGGCGCGCGCGGCGGCGGCAAGCGCCTCGGCCTCGGCCGCCTCTGCTTCTGCTTCCTCCGCAAGTGCCAGTGCATCGGCCGCATCAGCCGGCTTACCAGGACCCTCCGGCGGTCCATCGACGCGATCAGCGTCGATGACCGACGCGCGGCGCCTGAAAGTCGGCACAGCGACCTCCTTGTTGTGCGAGTGCTCTACTAAATGAGAATGGCATTATTCATTTTTGAGTATTGCCGCGACGATACAGCATGCCCAGCTCGGAGCCGGGGCGCCTTTCCTGCGGAAATGCTATTTCCCGGCTGTGCGAACGCTCAGCGCAATTTGTCCTTCATCACTTTGCCTGTCGCGCCCAGCGGCAGCTTGTCCAGAAACTCTACGTACCGCGGGACCTTGAAGCCAGCCATCCGGTCCCGGCTCCAGGACACCAGCTCTTCCATCGTCACCGTGCCCTCGCGACCGCCCTTCAGCACCACGAACGCCTTGCCGACCTGCCCGAGGCGGTCGTCGGGCACACCGATCACCGCGGACTGAGCGACGGCGGGATGCTCCAATAGAAAACCCTCGATCTCAGCGGGGTAGGCGTTGAAGCCGCCGACGATGAACATGTCCTTCTTGCGGCCGACGATCAGTAGCCGGCCGTGGTCGTTGAACCTGCCGAGGTCGCCGGTGTGCAACCAACCGTCGTCGTCGACCGCATCGGCTGTCGCGGCCGGATCGTCGAGGTAGCCCTGCATGACGCTGTAGCCGCGGACGAGCACCTCGCTGTCGTCGGCGATGCGAACCTCTACCCCGTCGCACGGCACGCCCGCGGTGGTGGCGATGTCGGCGAACGAATCCCCCGGCCGCGACAGCGTCACGGTGCCCGCTTCGGTCAGGCCGTAGCCGGTCGCCAGCGTCTGGAAGGGCAACTCGTCATGCACTCGCCGGATGAGCTCGACCGGAATGTCCGCCGATCCGGTCACCCCGGCACGCAGCGTCTTCAGCTTGCTCTTGTCCTCGACCGCGAGCAACGAGTGATACAACGTGGGCGGCCCGGGAAGCATCGTGATCTGTTCGGCCTCAATGAGTTCCACCACCTCTTCGATGTCGAACACCGGAACTGGAACCATGGTCGCACCGCGGATGAAAGAGGAGATCAGCCCCGCCTTGAAGCCGAAGGTGTGGAAGTACGGGTTGATCATCAGGTAGCGGTCGCCCTCCCGCAGATCAGCTAGCTCACACCACTCTGCGTACAGGCGGAGATTCTGCCCGTGATTCATCATCACACCCTTGGGCCTGCCGGTGGTGCCCGATGTGTAGATGATGTCGGAGATGTCGGTGCCGCTCACGTCGTTCGCGAATGGCGAACCGCTGGCGAGAAAATCGGACTTGACGTCGATCACCGGCACGCCCGCAGGCGGCGCATAGTCCTGGCCCAGGAACCCCTTCTGGACCAGTACCGCCTTGGCGCCACTGCGACCGATGATGTCGGCGGCTTCTGACGACTTGAACCGCGTGTTGACCGGAACGAGCACGCCGCCCGCGGTCAGCAGACCGAACGCGGCGATCATCCACTCCGCGGAGTTCGGCGCCCAGAGCGCGACCCGCTCACCCTTGTCGATCCCCAGGTCCTTGAACGCCCCTGCGGCGCAGCGTATTCGGTCGGCAACCTGGGTGTAGGACAACCGAAGCGGGCCGTCGACAACCGCCTCAGCATCGCCGAAACGGTCCGCCGCACTCAAGACCATCTCGGGGATGGTCTCCCAGCGTCGGGTGTACGTGTACGTCACACCGTGACGAGCCGGCCCAGGTTGCCGCCCATGATCTTCGCCTGATCCTCCATGGAGAGGTGCTCAAGCGCCGTCACGTAGTGGGTCGGCTCCGCCAACCCCTCTGGATGCGGCCAGTCGGATCCGTACAGCACCTGGTCCACACCGATCAGATTGATCAGATCGTCGATGCCCTCCTCGTAGAACGGGCTGACGAAGATGCGGTTCTTGATCTCCTCCATCGGGTTGCCGGGGAACGCCTCCGGCGCCTTCTTGTAGACCTCGGCCATGGAGTCCAGCAGCGGGAACATCCATTTCGAGCCGGCCTCGACGATGCCCACCTTCAGCTTCGGGAACCGGAACAGCGCGCCGTGGATCACCCAGGAGGCTACCGCGTCCTGGATGGGGCGCCACTCGTTGAGGATCGACATGGCATTGGTCTGGAACGGCAGCATCTCCTGGGCGCCGCCATCCCACTCGGACGTGTAGCGGGAGTAGCCGCTGTCGCTGGAATGCATGCCGACGAACACGTCGTACTCCACACACCGCTCCCAGAACGGATCGAACTCGGGCAGCGCGAATGACCGGGGGCCGCGGAAACCCGGAACCGGGGCCGGGCGGATCAGGATCGCGCGAGCGCCACGCTTGACCGCCCACTCCAGCTCCTCGATCGCCTTCTCGACGATCGGCAGCGTGATCACCGGGGTGGTGAAGATCCGGTTCTGGTAGTTGAAGCCCCACACCTCGTCGAGCCACTGGTTGAGCGAATGAATGATGACGTGAATCGCGACCGGGTCGTCGCTGAGGCGCTCCTCGATCAGGCTTGCCAGGGTTGGGAACATCAGCGAGCGGTCAAGTCCCAGCTCGTTCATCTTCTCCAGCCGCGGACCAGGTTCGAAAAACGCCGGGATGGCCCTCATCGGCTCACCGAACAGCTCGCGCTTGCTCTTGCCGTCGGGGTTGCCGAACTTGAAGTACTCCTCCCAGGCGCCGGGCTTGGCAACCACCGAGAAGGTCGGGTTCGGGATGTAGTTGCTGATGTGGCCCTTCAGCGCGATCTTGGTGCGGCCGTTGATCTCCACGTACTGGACGACGTCCTTGTACTCCTTGGGGAGGTACTTGGTCATCGCCTCCGGCGGCTCGTACAGGTGGTTGTCCGCGTCGAACAGCGGAAACGGGATGTCAACGCGATGCGAAAGCTGCCCCATGAAACACTCCTTATCGTCTTGGGAGAATCCTATTCTCACAACCTGCTCAATGCAATGTGCTCGTCTCGTCAGCCACGAATGCTCTGGCGAACGACGAACTTCTGCACCTTGCCGCTCGCAGTGCGCGGAAAGTCGTCCACCCGGTGCAGTTCCTCGGGCCATTTCTGGATCGCGATCTCCGCCGCCTTGAAGTGGTCGCGCACCTCATCGAGGGTCGGCATATCGTGGCCATCCCGCAGTCGCAGCACCGCGGCCGTCCGCTCCCCGAGCCGGTCGTCCGGCGTCGCGACCACCACGGCCTCGGCCACTGCAGGCATCCCCAGCAGCACCTCTTCCACCTCGAGCGCGGAGATGTTCTCACCGCCGCGGATGATGACGTCGGCCTTGCGGTCGGTGATCGTGAGGTACCCGTCCTCGTCGAGGACACCGACATCGCCCGTGCGATACCAGCCGTCGGCGTCGAAGGCCTGCTCCGTCAGCGCGTCATCCGTGTAGCCCAGGCACAGGTCGGGTCCGCGACTGAAGATCTCGCCGTCCGGGCCGAGCCGGATCTCCACCCCCGGCCGGACATCGCCGTCGGTGAACAGTCGCTTGTCCTCGGGTGCATCCCGACTCGAGCCGGTGATCGATGGATGCTCGGAACTGCCGTAGGAGCGGAACACGAAGATGCCCATGTCGGCCAGCCGCCGGGTCACGGTTGGCGAGACGGTAGACCCGCCGAGGCCGACGGTTTTGAAGTGCGACATGTGCTCGGGAGTGCAGGCGGGATGGTCGAGCAGGCTGGTGACGAAGTACGGTGGCCCGCCGCCGATCGACAGGCCGTCACTCTCGATCAACTCGAGCACCTTGCCGGGGTCCCACACGTCGCACAGATCGATCGATGCGCCTTCCAGAACGGGAATCAGGAATGCGCCGAGCATCCCGATGAAGTGCCCGACCGGTGTGGCCGTCAGCTGCCTGCCGCGGTCGGGCGTGTAGTTGGCCAGCAGCTGGCGGGTCTCGAAGCTGAGCGTCTGATGACTATGGATGACGCCCTTCGGCTTGCTCGTCGTGCCAGAGGTGAACGCGATCAGTGCCGGACCGGCCGGGTCGGCGGCGATGGTGCCGGCCAACGGCTCGTCGGCCAGCAGGTCGTCGAAGCGGTGCTCGTGCTCCTCGCGCGCCTGCGCCTCGGCCCCGACAAGGCCGACAATCGGCACGTCCGCGCACAGGTCGCGCTGATACTTCATCCGGCCGAACTCCTCGGCGGTGATGAACACCTTCGGCCGCGCCGCGGGGATGATGTGACTCAGTTCCCTGCGTCCGTAGAAGTGCACGATCGGCACCACGACCGCACCGAGGAAGGCAGAGGCCCAGAACGCCACCGCCGCCTCGACCCAGTTCGGCAACTGAATCGCGACGGCGTCGCCCGGCCCGACACCACGCGCGCGCAGACCGGCGGCAAGACGGCGGGCAGCCGACTCGACATCGGCGAAGGTGCCCTCGTAGGGCCGAACCGCGGAGTGCACCCAGAAGCCGGTGGCCGGGTTGGCGGCAAGGCCGTCCGCGATCAGATCGCCGAGCGTCTCGGGCCGCCACCACCCTTCGTCCTCGTAGCGTTTGGTCAGCTCTACAGGGATTTTTCGCATCGCGCGCCGCGGCACCTCCGTTCGGTCGTGATGCTATTCTCCGCTAGAGAGAATGCCAATACCGCAGACGGAGAACGCACGATGGTCGACCTCGAGATGGATGAGGGTTTGGCGGTCATCACCATCGACCGCCCGCAGGCCCGCAACGCCATCGCGCTGGAGACGATGGACCAGTTCGACAAGGCTCTCGACGGCGCGGAGGGCGCGGCAGCTCTTGTCATCACCGGCGCAGGCGACCGGGCATTCGTGTCGGGCGGCGATCTCAAGGAGCTCAGCGCGCTGCGTACCGAACGCGAGGCGGGCGCGATGGCGTGGCGCATGCGCTCGATCTGCGACCGCATCGCCGGCTTCACCGGTCCGACTGTCGCGGCACTCAACGGGCACGCCCTCGGGGGTGGCGCCGAGGTGGCGGTGGCGGCCGACATCCGACTGGCCGCCGACGACATCAGGATCGGTTTCAACCAGGTGGCGCTTGAGATCATGCCCGCGTGGGGCGGCGCAGAGCGGCTCGTCGCGTTGGTCGGCTTCAGCAAGGCACTTCTTCTTGCAGGCACGGGCATGATCCTGACCGCGCAGGAGGCGCAGCGCAGCGGGCTGGTCGACCATCTGATCCCGCGCGCGTCCTTCGGCGCCGAGTCACGGACGCTCGCCAAGGCGTTGGCCCACCGGCCTGCGGGCGAGATCAAACGCGTGATGCGCGGCGTCACCACCACTGAGGCGGTCTCCGCATTTGCGCGGTTGTGGGTCTCCGACGAGCACTGGACCGCCGCCGACAAAGTGATGAAGCGCGACAAATAGCTCTCGTTGCACGGCGAGCGTGCGTGTTTGTACGCCGACACGCCGTAAATGATGTACAACTGCGCACGCTCGCGGTGCAGGGCTACCCGCCGAGAAGCTCCCGAACCGGGTTCGTGCCGTCCCACTCGGCCGCGGCGTCGTGGATGAATACCGCGTTCGCAGCCGTCGCCTCGGTCAGTTCGGAGATCTCGATGACCGCCGCGGGTGCATTCGGCGGCTCAACGTAGGCGAACCGTACGCCGTACCCTTCGCCGCCAGACCACACCACCGGCCAGCCCGCCTTCTCGACCTCGTACATCGTGGCCGCGAAATCTGTTGTCCAATAGGCAAGCTGGTGTAACCCGGGGCCGTGCGCCGCGAGGAACTCGGTGAAGATGCTCGGCGTGGCAGACATCTGCTGGATCAGCTCGATCTGCATCTCACCGCTGTTGGCGAAGGCGAGCGACAGCGTGGTTTCGCACGGTTCGCCGCGATAGTCGGCCTGCAGCGCCAAGCCGCGCATCACGAACCACGGGCCGACACCGAGCTCCAGCCAGCCGGTCATCGTCTGATCCAGATCGGTTACCACGTAACCCATCTGGCGAACGGGGCCGGGCACCACAGTCACGAGGCGCTCGGATGCACGATGATGCGCGGCGGGCCCTGGCCTTGTCGCACTTGATCGATGGCGTCAGGCACATCGTCGAGCCCGATGATCCTGCCGATGCTCGGAGACGGATCCAGCCGACCCTGAGAAACCGCGTCCAGCGTGCCGTACCAGTCCTGCGGATGCGGTCCGCCGCCGAACTGCATCGTCATGCCCTTGTGCGTAGCAGCGGTGCAGTCGATCGTGCCCGCGTCGTACCACCCACCCGCGGCATGAACCCGCGCCATGAACTCACATTGCTCGACGATGCTCTGCAGCAATCCGTTGCGCCCGACACATTCGAAGATTACCTGGGTCGTCTGGAAGTTGTTGGCCCGAAACGTCTCTCGCCACACTTCGTATGGGTCTTGCGAGGACGGGTCGACGAGAATATCGGCCCCGAACTTCTTGGCGCACGCGAGCCGGTCTGTGCTGTAATCCGACACCACGATCGGGGCCACGCCGCGCGCGGCCAGGGCGGCCACGGTCGACAGGCCGATCGCTCCCGCGCCGATGACCAGAGGCAGCTCGCCAGGCTTGATCCCCGAACAGCGAACGTAGAACTCGCCCACCGCGAAAGCGTCCACCAACGCAACGGAGTCGTTCGGGACGTCCTCGGGTACCTGCCGCGCCATCAGCTCCGACACGAGCATCAGCTCACCGAACGCGCCGGGCGCGTCCGGATTGTGCCCGATCACGAGTGGCTGCTCGCCGTGGCGGATCATGATCGGCAGGCTGGTGACCCGCGTGCCGACCGGGAAGTCTGCAGAACAGTCCGGGCCATGGCCGACCACCTCGCCGACGAACTCGTGGCCCATGACGGTGTCACGGCCGGAATCCCACACGAACCGGTCGGCCGAGTTCGGATGGTCCATGTAGTGCACATCCGACGCACAGATCGCCGCGCTCAGCGGCTTGATGAGCAGTTCGCCATGGCCGGGCACCGGGTCGGCCGTCTCGCGCACCTCGAGCTTTCCGTCGCGCAACACCACCGCGCGCATTAGCTTGCGCCTGCATGCTTGGTGGCGGAGTCCGTCGATGCAGCGCTCATCAGCTCGACCAGTGTTCGCCGGTCGGCAGTCCACACCATTGACGCCATGATCCGATTTCGCTCTCCCACAGGGTATGTCGGGCCGTTGCCGATGTTGTCGATGATCTCTCGCGCAACGTCCTCTGACAGCATGACGGTGTCCGGATCGTAGGCGTAACCCATCCGCTCAAGGGCCTCGGTCCATGTCATGCCAAGCGGGGTGCAACACACGTCGACGCCATGCGGGCGCAGCTCCGCCCACAGCCCTTCAGCGAGGTTGACGTTGAACGCTTTCACCGCGGAGTAGACGGCGAGAAGCGACGATCCGGCGAGACAGGCCAGCGACCCCACCAACACGATGCCGCCCCGACCGCGGTCCTTCATGGCCGGGGCGAAGTGCCGGGCGAGCGCGACCGGACCGATGCACGCCAGCCTGATCTGTTGAAGCGACTCCTCGAACGTGTCGTCGAGAAACTCCGTCGTCCGGTTGGCGGCACCTGCGTTGTAGATGAGCAGCCCGACCTCGAGATCGACGGTCGCCTCGGCCACGCGATCTGAGATGTCGGGAACCGTGAGGTCCAACACCACAGGGCGGACCTCGACGCCGTGGCGCTCGGACACAGTCGCTGCGAGCTCTTCCAACTTCGATTCGTTGCGCGCGATCAGCACGAGATCCAGTCCACGCTCGGCCAATTGGCCGGCCAGGCTGGCGCCGACTCCCTCGGACGCGCCCGCGATGACGGCCCATCGGCCGTACTTCTGCCTGAAATCCTCGGTCATGATGCCGGCCCTCCTCCGGTGATCATCCGCGGAGTGTTGGTGGCACGACGACGAATCCGCCATCCGCCGGGCCCGCGCACCAGTTCGTCGTCGTAATGGCCGACGACGTCGACCCACGGGGCGTTGTCGTCGGGCGTCACCATGAGCACGGCGTGCACGTACGTGCGCGCGGTCGCCGTTTCGCCGTTGACGTCGATGACGAAGTTCGACAGCCGGTGGTACGTGGGTCCCATCGGGTTGTGGATCTGTGCGAAAAGCTCGGTCAACGCGTCGGGGTCGGTGAATGTCCCGAGTTCGCCGTAGTCGAGGTCGACCTCGTCGGCCCAACAGCTGCGGAACAGCGACCAGTTCTTGGAGTCGATTCCGGTGGCATAGCGCACGAGCACCTCGGTGATCTGCGCCTTGTCGGCATCCACGCGGGGAACACTAGCCGATCGCCGGACCGTGGACCGTGTGTTCTCTCTAGACGAGAATGCCATTTCCGGTTAGTGTCAGCCGGGTGTCGACACAGCAGAAGGCGCTCGCGCCCGAGATCTCTACCTGGCCCGACGAGAATGCGCAGCTGATCGGTAGCCGATGCGCGGCGTGCGGCGCCACCACGTTCCCTGTGCAGCAGCGCTGCCCCAGGTGCAGTGCCGGCGACATGTCGAACGTGAACCTGCCGCGTCGCGGCACCCTCGTCGCGTGGACGACGCAGGGCTTTCCTCCCGGGGCGCCGTACAAGGGGCCGACGGGCAAGGACTTCGTGCCGTTCGGCGTCGGGCTCGTTCAGCTCGACGACGTCATCCGCGTCGAGGGCAGGCTGACCGAGAACGATCCGGAGAAACTGCAGTTCGGCATGGACGTCGAGCTGACCATGATTCCGTTCACCACCGACGACGAGGGCAACGAACTCGTCACCTTCGCCTTCCAGCCGGTTTAGAAAGGATTCAGCCGTGACCAATGACGTCGCCATCATCGGCGTGGGGCTTCATCCCTTCGGCCGGTTCGACAAGACCGCGATGGAGATGGGCGCTGAGGCAATCCAGTTCGCACTCGACGACGCGGGTGTCGACTGGCGCGACATCCAGTTCGGCTTCGGCGGCAGCCACGAGGTGTCCAACCCCGACGCGGTGACGCGGCTGGTCGGCCTGACCGGGATCACTTTCACCAATGTCTTCAACGCCTGCGCGACCGCTGCGTCGGCCATCGCGCAGACAGCGGACACCATCCGCCTCGGAAAGTACGACATCGGCATCGCCATCGGTCTGGATAAGCATCCCCGTGGCGCGTTCACCGACGACCCGGCCAAGCTGGCGCTGCCCCAGTGGTATGCCGAGAACGGCCAATTCGTCACCACGAAGTTCTTCGGCATGAAGGCCAATCACTACCTCCACAAACACGGCATCTCACAGGAGACGCTGGCCAAGGTCGCCGCCAAGAACTTCCGCAACGGAGAGAGAAATCCGAATGCGTTCCGCCGCAAGCCGATTTCTGAAGAAGAAATTCTCAACTCGCCGGTGCTGAACTACCCGCTGACCCAGTACATGTTCTGCGCGCCCGACGAAGGCGCGGCTGCGGTGATCATGTGCCGCGGCGATATCGCCCACCGCTTCACCAAGAAGCCGGTGTATGTGAAGGCCACCGAGATCCGGACGCGCACCTTCGGCGCCTACGAGGTGCACGCGACGTTCGCGCCGCTCGACGAGGACGCGTCACCGACCGTGTACGCAGCCAGAGCCGCCTACGAGGCGGCGGGCATCGGGCCCGAGGACGTCGACGTGGCTCAGCTGCAGGACACCGACGCGGGTGCCGAAGTCATCCACATGGCCGAGACCGGGCTGTGCGCAGACGGCGAACAGGAGAAGCTGCTCGCCGACGGCGCCACCGAGATCGGTGGCACGATGCCCGTCAACACCGACGGCGGGTTGATCGCCAACGGCGAGCCGATCGGCGCGTCCGGTCTGCGGCAGGTGCACGAACTGGTCCGCCAGTTGCGCGGCGAGGCAGGCGACCGTCAGGTCCCCGGCGAACCGAAGGTCGGTCTGGCCCAGGTCTACGGCGCGCCGGGTACGGCGTCGGCAACGATCCTGTCGGTCTAACCGCGACATCGCCGGCTGTGGCCGTGCCGAGCGTCGCCGACACCGTCAACCGATACGTCGAGCTGCTCGGCGCGGGCAGCGCCGACGAACTGGCGGCGCTCTACACACCGGACGCCACCGTTGAGGACCCGGTCGGCAGCGGTGTGCGACACGGCCACGACGAAATCCGCGAGCTGTACAGCCGCGTCGAAAAGCAGGACCGCACAGTCGAACTGCTGTCGATGCACGTCAACGGCAACGAGGCGGCGTTCCTGGCTCGGCTGACCATCATTACCGGTGACGTTGCGACCCGGATCGACGGGATCGACGTGATGACATTCGACGAGCAGGCCAGGATCACGTCGATGCGGGCGTTCTGGTCGGTGCCGAACAACCGTTGATCGTCGTTTGCCGGTCGGCTACTGTTCTGCAGGATAGCCGATCGGCTAGCTAGCCCGAAGGAGAGTCGATGCAGATTCTTGCCGAAGCCGAAGACCTGCCGCCGACGGCGCATATCAAGACGCAATTGATCAGCCTGTGGACCGTGCCGGTTTTCGGCGCCGTACTTCTTGTCGCCTTCCTGGCGTTTCCGGGATTCTTCCCGCCGATGTCCCCGGAGCTGAGCGCCGACCAGGTCGCGGCGTTCTATGCAGACAACAGGGGGATGATCTGGTTCTCCATGATCACCTTCAACATCTGCGGCATGATGCTGCTGCCGCTGTTCATGGTGATCGTGGTCCAGATGAAGCGGATGGCGACGCAGAGCCACGTCTTCGCGTACTGCTATCTGACCGCGGCCGTCAGCGGTGCGACGCTGTTCGCGCTCGCCGACATCTTCTTCCTGGTCGCCACCTTCCGGCCCGGCCGCAATCCCGAACTCGTGATGCTGCTCAACGACATGGCCTGGATCATCTTCATCGCCCCCGTCGGCGCGCTCGTCGCGATGAACCTGATCTTGGCTGTCGCGATCGGTTTCGATGACGGGCCGAATCGCGTCTTCCCGCGGTGGGTCGGTTACTACTCACTGGCCACCGGGCTTGCAATGGCTCCTGCTGTCGGCGCGGCCATCTTCAGGTCCGGCCCGCTTGCGTGGGACGGCGCGGTGTCGTTCTGGCTGCGCAACGGTTCGTTCGCGCTGTTCGTGCTCGTGATGTTCTTCGTGCTGAGGGGCGTGCTGCACCGGCAGGCAGTCGACGAAGGCGTCGTCGCGCACGCGAGCAGCGAAGAAGCGCCTGCATGAGTAGCGCCGCCACCAAGGAGGCCGCGTCCGCCGACACGCAGCGGCCGCCGCGCGCGGGCAAGCGAGACGTCTGGCTGGTGTTCTGGATCGTGCCCGCCTTCTACACCGCCTTCGGGGTCATCTTCTTTGCGCTGGCGCGAGTGATGCCGCCGCCGCGGCCTGACGTCACGACCGATCAGATGGTGGACTTCTTCCACCAGCACTCAACAACGATCAAGATCGGCTTCGGCATCCTGGTCCTCATCGTCGGGGGCGCAGGGGTGGCCAACGGCATCGTCATGTACCACATCAAGCGCATGACGGTCGGTTCGGTGCTGGGCTATGCGTACATGGGTTCCCTTGCCATCGGCGCACTTCCGGGCTGCCTACTTGTCGCGTTCTGCTTTCTGGTCGCCGTCTACCGTCCCGACCGCGACCCGCAGCTGATCGCCCTCCTCTACGACCTCGGGCTGCTGTCCTACGTCGGATCGCTCGGCTGCTTCACCACCGCGTGGATCGCGTTTGCGATCGCGATCCTGTACGACCGCAACCAGATCTTTCCGAAATGGTTTGCCTACGTCACCGTTTGGCAGAT